>OEOF01000063.1_pt1 | contig 17052 bp, 17 predicted proteins | sample 1539701 | NCBI WGS metagenome assembly OEOF01 (sample SAMEA3611561, study PRJEB23397) | activated sludge metagenome | biome: Urban; feature: Wastewater Treatment Plant; material: Activated Sludge | place: Slovenia | collected 2012-09-24 | reverse complement strand
AACCACTAGGATAGTTCATGGACTCCTTTTTGTTAAACAAGGTAGCAACTTGGGTTAATCAACAATGCTCGCGTTCGCTCGCCAAAGTTGACCGGGGTGCGAACAGTCGTAGCGGGAAAAACATTATGTTCGATTCAAATATCCTGTGGGCCATCGGTGGCTTTCTGATCATTCTGACGCCGATCGTGTTGATCCACGAATTCGGCCACTTCGCGGCGGCCAAGTTGGTGAAGGTTCAGGTCGAGGAATTCGGCTTCGGTCTGCCGCCGCGGGCCGTCAAGCTCTTTGAGCGCAACGGCACGATCTACTCCCTCAACTGGATTCCGGTCGGCGGTTTCGTGCGCCCGGCCGGCGAAGATAACCCCGGCGTGCCCGGCGGCCTGGCCGCCGCGTCCAAAAAGGCGCGCCTGTTCGTGCTGGCCGCCGGATCGGGCATGAACTTCATCACCGCCATCTTCTTCTTCTGGTTGGCGTTGGTGTTGGGCGCGCCGGCGGTGCAGGTGGGCGACGTCAACCCCGGTTCGCCGGCGGCCGTCGGCGGCTTGCAGAGCGGCGACGTGCTCCTGGAAGTCGAGGGGCGCATGGTCATGTCGGCCGGCACGCTCATCAATGCTGTGGCCGAACGGGCCGGGACGGAGATCGATCTGCTCATCCTGCGCGGCGGCCAGGAGCAGACAGTGACGGTCATCCCCCGCCGCGCGGGCGAATATGACGCCGCGATCGAGGGACCGTTGGGCATTGGCCTGGGCGAGGGGCCGCGCATCGGCCGCAACCCCATTGAGGCTCTCGTCGGTTCTGGCCAATTCATGTGGGAATATATCTCCCTCTATGCCCGGCTGCCGTCCATGCTGATCAACGGCGAGATCACCCCGCAGGAGGCGCGCCCGGTCAGCATCGTCGGCATCAGCCAGATCGCCGGCGAGGCGGCCGAATCTTCCGCCTCCGGCCGGACGCTCTATCCCATCCTGACGATGGCTTCCTTCATCAGCATCGCCCTGGGCCTGACCAACCTGCTGCCCATCCCGGCGCTGGACGGCGGCCGCATCCTGTTCGTGCTCATCGAGGCCGTTCGCGGCCGGCGCATCGAACCGGAGCGCGAGGGCATGGTGCACGTCATCGGCATGTTGGTTCTGCTGGCCCTGATGTTTGTCTTGATCGTTCAGGACATCATCAACCCAATCATCCCGATTCAATAAAACCAATTAGCTGGACTATGACCACACACAAAGAGTTGCCTTTCGCCGTGGTATTGACGTCGCTGTTCACAAGCGAGGATATGCCGATCCATCTGATCTATCGCTTGTCGGATCTGTCCGAGGCCGATTATCGCACCTTCAAGAAGGAGTGGCCGGAGGTGGCCGAGGAGCGCCGTCTGGCCCTGGCCCGCCACATGGCCGACATCGCCGAGGATAACTACATCGTCGATTTCACGCCGCTGTTTGCCCATCTGTTCACGGATAAGGCGGCGGTGGTGCGCGTGGCCGCGCTCGATGGCGTGTGGGATGCCGAATCCCCCGACATCGTTGCGCCGATATTGACCATGCTCAAGAGCGACCCGGACGTGAGCGTGCGCGCATCGGCGGCGCGGGCCTTGGCCCACTACATCCTGCTGGCCGAGTGGGGCCAGATCGACACTGAACTGGAAACGTCCATCATCGAGGCCTTGTTGGCCGAATACGACAAGCCGCTGGTCGCGCAGGAGGTGAAGCGGGCGGCGCTGGAAGCCGTCTCCGCCTCCGGCCATCCGCGCGTGGCCGAGTTGATCGATGATGCCTATGAAGAGGGCAACGACGACATGCAGTTGAGCGCCATCTTCGCCATGGGCAACTCGGCCGATGACCGCTGGTTGCCTATCCTGGAGGCGGAACTGGGCAGCCTTTCGCCCGACTTCCGGGCCGAGGCGGCGCGCGCCTGCGGCATGATCGGCTCGCAATCAGCGATTGACGCGCTGGAAGAACTCCTGACGGATAAAGAGTTGGAAGTCGGGTTGGCCGCCGTCTATGCCCTGGGTCAAATCGGCGGGGAACGGGTGACGGCCTTGCTCTCGCGTCTGGCCGAAGACCCGGACTTTGAAGAGTTCTACGACGCCATCGACGAGGCACTGGAGGAGATGGACATGATGGGCAGTGAGTTCGATCTGCTCGCTTTCGACGATGACGAGGATGATGACGCTTTCCCCGATGACCTGCGCCTCAATTGAACGTCTTTCTCCACGTCCTGACGCAGAATATTCTGCCGATTATGCTGGTGGTCTCGTTCGGCTACCTGCTGCGGCGGCGCTTGGCGCTGGATAGCGGTACGCTGTCCAGCGTCATTTTCTACATCCTTAGCCCCTGCCTCGTTTTTTCCTCCCTGGCAACGTCCAACTTACCGGCGGATGAATTGGCCGTGCTGGTTGCCTTTTCCGCGGTGAGTATTCTCGTGACCGGGGGGCTGGCTCTGGTGTTGGCCCGCCTGTTACATCTCGATCGCGCGGCATTGGCGACGCTGCTCATCGTGGCGATGTTCGTGAATGCCGGTAACTATGGGTTGACGCTGCTGCAATTGCGCTATGGCGACGAGGGGTTGGCGCGGGGCGTGGTCTATTATGTCACCAGTACGATCATGGCTTATACGCTGGGCGTTGCCATTGCCTCGCTGGGGCGCGTGAGTTGGCGCGCAACCGGGCAACGCATTGTGCGCTTGCCCGCCGTCTATGCCGTGCTGCTGGCGATTGTCGTCTACGCCTTTCGGCTGCCCGTGCCCGCGCCGCTGATGAACGGCATCACCATTGCCGGGAGCGGGGCCATTCCCCTCATGCTGGTGGCCCTGGGGATGCAGATCGCCGACATGCAGCCCGAGGCAGATGGCCGTCTGGTATGGCCGGCGGTTGGCCTGCGCTTGCTGGGCGGGCCGCTGGTTGGGATTGCTATCGCCGCCTTGCTGGGCTTGCAAGGCGCCGGCCGCAGCGCGATGATCATTGAGTCAGCCATGCCCGCGGCGGTCATCAATCTGATCCTGGCCGCCGAGTTCGGCTTGCCCACTTCGACCGTGGCGCGTATAGTAGTTTTTTCAACGCTGATCAGTCCGCTGACCATTGCCGCGGCGATCACCGTATTGGGCCTATGATCTCGCTGCTGTCCTCTATTACTCCCCGTCGCGTGCGCGGGCTGCTCGTGCTCTGGCTGCTACCACTGTTGTTGGTCGCCGCCCGGCAGGACGAGCAAATAGAGTTGCGTTCCACCGCCGATTACGTCTACGGCCAATCGATGAATTTTCATCTGGCCGCGGCCAACGTTGGCCGGATTGAGTCCGTCACCCTCTTTTTCCGGCTGGGGGCCTCGCCCGACTCCTTTTCCGTGGATGTGCCCATCACGCCGGGCGAGCGGGCGGAGGTGGTCTATACGCTCGACCTGTCCCAGACCCGCCTACCGCCCTTCGGCTCCATCACCTATTGGTGGGAATTGGGGCGCGAGATCGGCACGCCGTTGCGCGTCCCCGAACAGGTCATCAGTTACGTGGACGATCAGTTTATCTGGCGGCAACTGGTGAGCACCGACGAGCAGGGCGGGGGCAGCATTCGCATCCATTGGACGGCCGACGATGAGGCGCTGGGCGAGACGGCGCGGGCGATCACCTTCGAGATGCTGCCGGCGATCGGTCGCCTCGTCCCACTGGAGCACATCATCCCGTTCGACGTCTATATCTACCCCTCCACGGCCGATCTGGGCGCGGCCCTGCTGCTGGCTGGGCGGGAGTACGTCCCCGGCCGGACCTACCCCGATCTGGGCGTGGCGCTGGTCACGGTCGTCAATCCGCAGACGGCCGAAACGGAACTGCGCCATGAGCTATCACGCGAGCTGGTTGACCTGTTGCTCTATCAGGGCTTAAATCAGTATGCACTCAATGTGCCGCCCTGGCTGCGGCGCGGCTTGGCGGGCATGGTGCGCGGTCAGAGTGACCCCATCCTCGACGACGCCTTGCGCTCGGCCCTGGTGGCCGAGACGACGATCCCCTTCGGGGAATTGTGCGCCGGGCTGGCGATAGATGACGATCTGGCGGCGGCGCAGAGCGAGGCACTGGTGGCCTTTATTGCCGCGACCTATGGCGATCGGGCCGTGGTCGATCTGGTCAACGCCTTCGCCGCCGGCGACGACTGCCCGACGGCGGTGCGGCAGGCCACTAAACTGTCGCCGGAACAGCTGGAGGCCACCTGGCGGCGTGCCCAGAGCGGCCGCCCCGGCAGCCGCACGCTGGCCGAGGTGGCCGTGTGGCTGGTGTTTGTCCTGGCCGGGTTCGGCTTGGCCGGCCTGTTGTTGTGGCGGCCGCGGCGCAAACATACTTAAGACAAACGATAAGCATCGTCCTGTAGAATTCATCGGACACACAACACAACAGGACCCCATGAGCAGCCGGCCAACAATCAGCGACGGCTTGAGGAAATACAATGAAATCTTATTCGGCCCAATTTACCCCGTTCGTCGACCGGATGGAAGCCGAACAATTATCCGAGACGTTCATCGATAATTTCGCCTACTACTATGACAAACTAACCGCCGGTGATGACGGCCTGATCGCCGAGGGCCACATCGTCCCGGTCGAATCGTTGACCGACGCGGCTCGCTTGCCGCGCAATCTGGCCGAGATTGGGCGCGCGGCGGTCGAGCGCACCATCATCATCAAACTCAATGGCGGGCTGGGCACAGGCATGGGGCTGGTGGGGCCGAAATCTTTGCTGACGGTCAAGAACGATCTGACCTTTCTCGACATCATCGCCCGCCAGGCGATTGGGGTGGGCGCGCCGCTCCTGCTGATGAACAGCTTTGCCACCAACGAAGAATCGTTGGCCGTGCTGAACCACTACTCGTCATTGTGCGGCCGTCTGCCGCTCAGCTTCCTGCAACACAAACAACCCAAGGTCGAGGTCGATACGTTGGCCCCGGCCCACTGGCCGGAAGATAGCGAGCTGGAGTGGTGCCCGCCGGGGCATGGCGACCTGTACGTGGCGCTGGTGACGAGCGGGATGCTCGATCAACTATTGGCCGCCGGCTTCGAGAACGCCTTCATCTCCAACGCCGACAATCTGGGGGCGGTGCTCGATCTGTCTATCCTGGGCCATTTCATCGACAACCGCTTGCCGTTCCTGATGGAAGTGGCCGACCGCACGCCGGCCGACCGCAAGGGCGGCCATCTGGCGCGTCTGAAGGACGGCCGCCTCGTGCTGCGCGAAATCGCCCAATGCCCCGACGACGATATGGACGCCTTCCAGGACATCGAGCGCCATCGCTACTTCAACACCAACAACCTGTGGCTCCATCTGCCCACCTTGAAACGGGTGTTGCTGGAGCGCGATTTCCGGCTGGGCCTGCCGATGATCCGCAATCGCAAGACCATCGATCCCCGCGACCCCGACTCGACGCCGGTCTACCAGTTGGAGACGGCCATGGGATCGGCCATCGCCGTGTTCGACGGCGCGCAGGCCATCCGCGTGCCGCGCGCCCGCTTCGCGCCGGTCAAGCGCACCGACGACCTGCTGGCCGTGCGCTCCGATGCCTACATTCTGACCGACGATTATCGCATTGTGCTGGCCCCCGAACGGCAGGGCACGCCGCCGACGATTGAACTGGATGAGGAGCATTACCGCTTTGTCAGTGATCTCGACCACCACTTCCCGGCCGGCGCGCCATCGTTACGCTGTTGCCGTCAGCTGCGGGTCGAGGGGGAGTTTGAGTTCGGCCGGCGGATTGTGTTGCGCGGCGACGTTCTGCTGCACAACCCCGACGACGACTGCCGGATCGTGCCCGACGGGCTATTGCTGGAAGATGAATGTTGGCCGGAAGAGGCGATTGCCGTGGGTGACACAATGGTCGCCCAGCCGGCGGCCCACCCCTGATGAAAAAGGCGCACGATGGTGCGCCTTTTTTCTATCGTGTGGGTAATCGCGGCGACTAAACTTTGCCGCCGGTAATCGCCATCTTCACGTCGGCGATGGCTTCCGTCACCTTGATGTCGCGCGGGCAGGCGTTGGTGCAGTTGAAGATCGTGCGACACTTCCACACGCCGAACGTGTCGGACAAAACTTCCAGACGTTCGGCCGCGCCCTCGTCGCGCGAATCGAACACGAAGCGGTGGGCCTGGACGATGGCCGCCGGGCCGACATAGCGGCCGTCGGCCCAGAAGCTGGGGCACGACGACGTGCAGGCGGCGCAGAGGATACACTTGGTGGTGTCGTCGAAGCGCTCGCGGTCTTCGGGCGATTGCAACCGCTCGCGGCCGTCGGCCGGGGCCGGCTGCTCGTTGATGAAGAAGGGCATCACCGAGCGGTAGTGGTCGAAGAACGGCTCCATATCGACGATCAGGTCTTTTTCGACCTTCATGCCCAGGATCGGCTCGACCTGAATCTTGACGGTGTCGTTCTTCACGCCCAGGCGGCTGACGAGCGTCTTGCAGGCCAGCGCGTTGGCCCCGTTGATGCGCATGGCGTCGGAGCCGCACACGCCGTGGGCGCACGAGCGGCGCAGGGCCAGCGTGCCGTCCTGCTCCCACTTCACGCGGTGCAGCAGGTCGAGGACGGAATCGGTGCGCAACACGTTCTGCAACGTGTATTCGCCCCACCAGGATTTCTTGTCGTTTTCCGGGTTATAGCGTCGGATTCGTAGCTTGGCTTGCATCGTCGTAACCTCTCAATAAACGCGCTTTTTGGGTTCATAGCGGCCGAGAACGACCGGCTTGTAATCGAGGGAGTAGGAGCCATCCTCGGCGCGGGCGCAGAGGGTGTGCTTCAGCCAGCCGGCGTCGTCGCGCTCGGGGTAATCCTCGCGGGCGTGGCCGCCGCGGCTTTCCTTGCGGGCGCGGGCCGAGAAGGCCGTCACTTCGGCCAGTTCCAGCAGGCAGCCCAATTCCCACGCCTCCAGCAGGTCGGTGTTGTAGCGCTGGCCGTTGTCGTCGATTTGCAGCTTGGTGTCGTAATCGTGGCGCAGCCGGCGCAACTCATCGATGGCCCGCGTCATCGTCTCCTCGGTGCGGAAGACGCCGACATTGTCGGTCATGGTCTGCTGCATCTTGTGCCGCAGCTCGTAGGGCTTCATGCCCCCTTTGCCGTTGCGCAGTCGTTGCAGTTCGCCCTGGATGGCCCGGCCGGCGCCGGTGGGCAAGGGCAGCAGGTCAGCCTGGCCGCAATACTCGGCGATGTGGCGGCCGGAGCGGCGGCCGAAGACGACCAGATCGACCAGCGAGTTCGTGCCCAGCCGGTTGGCCCCGTGGACGGACACGCAGGCGCACTCCCCGGCGGCATAGAGGCCATGGAGCACGCGCTTCTCCGCGCCGATGAGGACGCGGCCGTCGAGGTCAGTGGGGATGCCGCCCATGGCGTAGTGGGCCGTGGGCTGGATGGGCATCGGCTCCTCGACGGGATCGATGCCCAGGTAGGTGCGGGTGAAGTCGGCGATGTCGGGCAGCTTCGACTCGATGTAGGCCCGGTCGATGCGCTTGGGGTCGCCGGCCAGTTCATTGTATTTATTGACCGTCTCCGGCCGCACGTCGAGATGGACGTAGTTCTGGCCGTTGATGCCCCGCCCGGCCTGAATCTCCATGTAGATGGCCCGGCTGACGACGTCGCGGCTGGCCAGGTCCTTGATGCTCGGCGCGTAGCGCTCCATGAAGCGCTCGCCCTGGCCGTTGAGCAGGATGCCGCCCTCGCCGCGCACGCCCTCGGTGATGAGGATGCCCAGCTTGTAGATGCCGGTGGGGTGGAACTGGAAGAATTCCATGTCCTGCATCGGCACGCCGTTGCGCAGGCAGATGGCCGTGCCGTCGCCGGTCAGCGAATGGGCGTTGGACGTGACATCCCAGCAGCGCCCCCAGCCGCCGGTGGCGAAGTGGACGGCCTTGCTGTGGAAGACGTGGAGTTCGCCGGTGGCGATCTCGTAGGCGATGATGCCGCGCACGGTGTCATCGACGCGAATCAGATCGACCACGTGGAACTCATCGAAGAAGTTGACCCGGTTCTTGATGCACTGCTGGTAGAGGGTTTGCAGGATCATGTGGCCGGTGCGGTCGGCGGCGTGGCAGGCGCGCATGACCGGCTTGCCGGTTTCGTTATTGGTGTGGCCGCCGAAGCGACGCTGGGAGATGCGGCCGTTGGGCAGGCGGTCGAACGGCAATCCCATGTGCTCCAATTCGATGACCGTATCGATGGCTTCCTTGCACAGCACGTCGACCGCGTCCTGGTCGGCTAGATAATCCGAGCCTTTGACGGTGTCGTAGGCGTGCCACTCCCAGCGGTCTTCTTCCAGATTGCCGAGCGCGGCGCCGATGCCGCCCTGGGCGGTGCCGGTGTGGGAGCGCGTCGGGTAGAGCTTGGAGACGACGGCCACGTTCGCGCCGCGGCTGGCGTAGAGGGCAGCCATCAGGCCCGCGCCTCCCGCGCCGACGATGACTGCATCGAACACGTGCGTTTTCATAGATGCCTCGAAGAGAATTACGAATTAGGAATTACGAATTAGGAATTGGGGTAAGGACGGTGTGGAGGTGTTGGCCGATTCCATTCCCGTTCCGTCTTCCTAATCCCGATTAGTTAATGAATGCGGACGAATCGAACAGCGTGATGCCGATGGTGGCCCAGATGACGGTGGCGATGACGAATAGCGCCAGCGCCCCGCCGACGAGCCGCCGCAAGCCGGGATTGTGAATGTAGTCACTGAGAATGTTATAGAGGCCGCGAATGCCGTGAGGGATCGCCATCCATAGCAACAGGATGTCGTACCCCTTCCAGCCCCACGCGCTCCATTGGACGGCCACGAATTGCAGCGTCAGGTTGGCGGAACTGTTGAGGATGTGCTGGATGACCATGTGGCCGACGGCCAGCACGAGCATCGCCACGCCGGACAGGCGCATGAAGAGCCAGGCGTAGCGCTCGAAATTGCGCTCCAGGTGGACGCGCCGAATGGTGATCTTGCCGGGGTTTTTTTCGCTAATGGCAGCCATGTCGTTCTCCTAGCGGGCGTAGTGGGCAAATTCACTGAAGGCCGGCAGACGCCAGCAGCTATCGCCGGCGGCGGCCAAGGTGGAGCAATGATTGATCATGCCGCTCAACATCAGCACCGCGGCCGGGATAAAGGCCAGGAAGAACAGGCCCCAGGTGATGAGGGAACTGGTGCGCTGGTGTCGCCACCATTCCGGCTTGAAATCGAGCAGGGTGATGCGAATGCCGTTGAAGGCGTGATAGAGCACGGCGGCCATGATGCCCACTTCGCCGATGCCGAAGAGGGGGTTCTTGAACAGGGCCAGCGACCAGGCGTAGGCTTGGGGCCAGAAGTGGGCGTTGGCCGTGTCCCAGACGTGGATGACGAGAAAAGAGAGGATGGCGAGGCCGGATAGGCGGTGCGCCAACCAGCTATACTGTCCGGAGCGACCGCGATACCGAATGCTTTCGCGTACAGTGAGGATGAATGAACTCATAAGAGGCTCTCCGTGGGTGAACTTCGCGAGTGAGTATAACATGATGCGAGAAGGCAAGCTATTTTCGCGCGCTTGCCGAGGCGGGCGCGGATTGATAAACTACAGCCAATGGTTCGGCCCTTTGACCTGCGCGATTTGGCCTTGATTCGCCGGCTAGGCGAACGCGGCATCGCGCTGCATACCGCCTCCGCCCTGGCCGAAAACTTCCATCCCCTGCGCGGCGCCATCGTCAGTATGCTGGTGGGGGGCGAGTTTCCGACGTTTGTCTGGAAAATGGATAACGGCGACCGCGCGGGTTTTATCCAGTTGCGAATCGCCAACGGCGCGACCCAGGCCCACGTTCTCTATATCAGCCCCCGGTGTGGCGAGCCGAATGGCGAAGGGGCGACGGGCAGCGCCGGCGGTGCGGCCGAGGCCATCATCCGCAGCCCGGACTGCGCGGTCTGGCTGGCCCTGCTCGATGAGGCCGTGGCCGGCGTTGGGGCGCGCGGCATCCACCACGTCATCGCCGAGATCGATGAGCACAGCCCGGAACTGCTGGTCATGCGCCGGGCCGGGTTCGCCGTCTATACCCGGCAGGACATCTGGAGCGTGCGCGCGGCCGACTACCGTCCGCCGGGCAGCGCGCCGCGCCAGTTGACCCGCCGCGCGCCGGCCGACGAATGGGACATCCAGTTGCTCTATGCCAACACCGTCCCCCGCCTGGTGCAACTGGTCGAGCCGCTGCCGGCGGCCGGCGAGGGAGATGGCTGGGTCTTGCGCGACGGCCAGGAGTTGGCCGCTTTTGTCAGTATTCGCCACGGCGCGGTGGCAACCTGGTTGCGCTTTTTCATCCACCCCGACGCCGAGGCCGAGGCGGACGAGATCGTGGCCGCGGCGTTGGACGTCACCTTCGCCCGCGAGCCGCAGCAGGTCTTTTGCTGTGTCCGGCGCTATGAGAGTTGGCTGCCGCGCGCGCTGGAACGTAGCGGCTTTGTCGTCGGCGGCAGCCAAGCGGTGATGGTGCGCCACACCGTTCACCACGTGACGCGGGCGCTGCCCGAAACGGCCGTGGCCCTGGAGGGCCAACGTGTTTCCGCTTCATCGCCGTTGGTACGCAATTTCCGGCGGCCCAAGCATCCTAATGGTAGCAGTGACGCCCCATCACACGGGCGATAAATAGGCAGAAATGGATTCAATACAATCCCACGAAGATTTACGCAATTTATTAGCGGTATTGCCGGACAGCATACGCAGTAACGTCGAGGCCAACGGGCACGAGGATGAGCTGCTGGAGATCGTCATGGACCTCGGCCGCGTGCCCACGGCCCGTTACGTGGACGGCGAGCGGGTCTTGCGCGAGAGCGAGGTGACCCATGAGGAGATCGAGCGGGTCGTGGCCGGCATCGGCGATTTCGACGACGACAACCGCGCCGGCATCGCCCGCACGCTGCACCGCATCTCCGGCATTCGCAACCGGCGCGAGCAGGTCGTTGGCCTGACGTTGCGCATCGGCCGCGCCGTCTATGGCACGATCACCATCATCGAAGACATCATCAATCAGGGGCATAGCATCCTGATCCTTGGCCGGCCTGGCGTGGGCAAGACGACCATGCTGCGCGAGATGGCCCGCATCCTGGCCGAGACGAAGCGGGTGATCATCGTCGATACCTCCAACGAGATCGGCGGCGATGGCGACATCCCCCACCCGGCCGTCGGCCGCGCCCGGCGGATGCAGGTGCCGCGCCCGGCCCACCAGCACGAGACGATGATCGAGGCCGTGGAGAACCACAACCCGGAAGTCATCGTCATCGACGAGATCGGCCGCGAGCGCGAGGCCGAGGCGGCGCGGACGATCAACGAGCGCGGCGTCCAGCTCATCGGCACAGCCCACGGCAACACGCTGGAGAATCTGCTGCTGAACCCGACGCTGTCGGACCTGGTGGGCGGCATCGAGAGCGTGACCCTCTCCGACGAGGAAGCGCGCCGACGCGGCACGCAAAAGACGGTGCTGGAGCGCCGCGCCCCGCCGACCTTCGACGTGCTGATCGAATTGCAGGATCGGCGGCGGCTGCTCGTCCACAACGACGTGACGACCTCGGTCGATGCCATGCTGCGCGGTGAACCGGTGCAGGTGGAATTGCGCCACACCGATGACGCCGGTCAGATCCATAGCGAGCGCCAATCGCTGGTGGTGACGTCGGCGGCCGTGACCGGGCGGCGCAATCCGCTCGGCGCCGCCCGGCAAGGGCAGGGGCGCGGCGGGCGCGAGATGCGTTCGCTGGGCGAGACGGCCATGCCCAGGCCGGAAGACAGCGGCCGTCTGCCGGCGATTTTTCCGCCGGCGCGGGAGCCGAGGAGCAGCGGCCCGGATGCGGCCGAGAGCCGTAACCCCGGACGGCCGACACCGGCCGGCGATAGCGGCGGCAACGGCGCGGATGGCGGCAATGGTGGCCGGCGCGTGCGCGTCTTTGCTTATGGGGTGGCCCGCAATCGGTTGTATCAGGCGGCCAAGCATCTGGGGGTCAAGCTGACAATCGCCGAGACCCTGGAGGAGGCCGACGTGCTGGTGACGCTGAAGAGCTACTATCGCAAGCGCCGCCGCCTCATCAACGACGCCGAGCAGCATAATGTCTCGGTCTACGTGTTGCGGGCCAATACGGTCAGTCAGATGGAGCGCTTTCTGGTGGAGGCGTTGGGGCTGGAGGTGGCCTCTACCGCCGACCCTTTTGAGACAGCCATCGCCGAGACGGAGCAGGCCATCGCCCAGGTGCGCTCGGGGCAGCCGAGCATGGACTTGCGGCCGGTCGGCGCGGCCATCCGGCGCTACCAGCATGAGATGGTGCGCCAGGCCAACCTGGTGTCCCATAGTTACGGCCGCGAACCGTTCCGCCACGTGCGCGTCTTCAACACGGCGCGCAACGACTAACCAGTGGGGAATAGCGCTCACGGGCAACGGTTCGTGAGCCGGGCGAAACGGTATGTTCATTACCTTTGAAGGGCCGGAGGGCGGCGGCAAATCGACTCAAATCCAGATGCTGGCCGAGCGCCTGCGCCGACAGGGGTATGGCGTGGTGATGACCCGCGAGCCGGGCGGCACGGCCATCGGCGACCAGATTCGCGACGTGTTGCACGACACGGCCAACACGGCCATGTCGCCCACGGCCGAATTGCTGCTCTATTCGGCCTCGCGCGCCCAGCACGTGGCCGAGGTGATTCGCCCGGCGCTGGCTGCGGGCCAGGTGGTGCTGTGCGACCGTTTTGCCGATAGCTCGATGGCCTATCAGGGCTATGGCCGCGGCCTGGATCGGGCGATGCTGGCCGCCCTCACGGCCATTGCCACCGGCGGCCTGACCCCTGACCTGACCCTGCTGCTCGACCTGGACGTGGAGCGCGGGCTGGCCCGCCGCGCCGAGCGAGGGGAGGAGATGAACCGGCTCGATCTGGAGGCGGTGGGTTTTCATCAGCGGGTGCGCGCCGGGTATCACGCGCTGGCGGCGGCCGAGCCGGTGCGGTGGATCAGCCTCGACGCCGATCGCCCCGTGGCGGCCGTGGCCGCCGACGTGTGGCGTGTGGTCGCGGAACGGCTTATCGCCTAGCCGGGCCTCATTCCGGCCGATAGCCACTAGAAGCTGTCGTCCAGCCCTGCCGCTTCGCCCAGCGCCGGCATCGATGCCTCAATCGATTCCGGCGACTCCCCTTTCTCCAGCCGGCCGGCTACTTCATCCAGTTCGCCGTCCAGGTCCTCGCCCATCTCCTGGCTCATCCGGCGCATGAGTTGGCCCATGGCGCGGGGGTCGTCTTCCAGCCCGGCCAGCGCGTCATCAGCCATCAGCGTGTCGAGGCGCGAATCTTCGGAGCGGGCGACGGCGACGCGGCCGACGCGCCGTTGCAAGCTGGCGCTGCCGCAGTGGGCACAGACCGGCACGGCGCGGTCGTACTCGGCAAAGGTCATAAAGAGGCGCGTGCGACGGCCGCAGTTTTGGCAGCGATAATCGTAATGCGGCATCATATCCTCATAAAATTCCGCCGATTCGGCAAAATTTGCTACAATGGCCCCATTATACGGAGCGGACTTGCCCCGTGGCAAGCCCGGCCGGTGGAACCAAATACCATATGATGATCGATACTTTGGCCCCTAATCCCGATCAGGTAATGGATAGCGCCTACGAGTGCGACGACTATCCTCTCTTGCTCATCCTCTCCGGGCCGTCCGGGGTGGGCAAGGATACCGTGGCCCGTCTGCTGATCGAGCGGCGGCCGGATAGCTTCTACTTCGTTGTGACCGCCACCACGCGCCCGCCGCGCGACGACGAGGTGCACGGCATCAACTACTTCTTCGTCAGTTTCAACGAATTCGCCCGCATGATCGAGGACGACGAATTGCTGGAATATGCCATCGTCTATAACGATTACAAGGGCATCCCCAAGCAGCAGATCCGCGACGCGCTGAGCAGCGGCCGGGACGTGATCCTGCGCGTTGACGTGCAGGGCGCGGCCACGGTGCGCCGCATCATCCCCAATGCCATCTCCGTTTTCCTGACCACCCGCACCGAGGAAGGGCTGGTGAACCGCTTGCAGCAACGCAAGCAGGATACAAGCGAGGGCATCGCCCTCAGAACGGCCACCGCCCGGCAGGAAATGAAACGGCTGGAGGAATTCGATTATTGCGTGGTGAACCCGGAGGGGCAGCCGGACGTGGCCGTCGAGCGGTTGCTGAGCATCATCGACGCCGCCCATAGCCGGGTGAATCAACAGCCGGTGCGCCTGTGATGGCCTGAGACCCAATAGCGAATATCACGACGCTGTGCCTTTTGGCTCATTGCGCATCGCCGCGAATGGTGCTAAAAATTCGCCTGGCCGCCGCGCGGGGTAAGCCGACCACACTGCGGCGGGTCGTCGATTTGAATAACCGTGGATTATTAGGAAGGAGAGAAGAACATGTGGAGTAAGCGATTTGCCTTGTTGTTTGTGCTGTTGATGACGCTGGCGATGGTCGCCTGCGGCGGTGGGGCCACCGAACCGGCGGCCGAACCGGAAGCCGAGACGGCGGCCGAGACCGGCGCCACGAGCGAACTGCCCGATCTGGGCGGCCGGGAGATCACCGTTACGCTGGAGAACGCCTATCTGCCGTTCAACTATATCGACCCGGCCACCGGCGAACCGGCCGGCTGGGATTACGAGGCTATTGGCGCGATCTGCGAATTGCTCAATTGCACGCCCGTTTTCGTCGAGTCAGCTTGGGAAGGCATGATTCAGGCGGTGGCCGACGGGCAGTTTGACATGGCCGCCGACGGCATCACCATTACCGAGGAGCGGCGGGAACTCGTCGATTTTTCCGATGGCTTCATCAATATCGAGCAGCGCCTGTTGGCGCGCATTGACGAGGATCGCTTCGATTCCGTGGATTCTTTTGTTGACAACTCGGATTTGACCGTCGGCACGCAGACCGGCACAACCAACTTCGAGACGATTTCCGAGTTGGTGCCGGCCGAGCGCATTCAGGCGTTTGATTCCTTCTCCTTTGCCGTTCAGTCGCTGCTGGCCGGCGACGTCGACGCCGTGATCATCGATGAGACGGCCGGCCTGGGCTACCAGGGCGCCAACGCCGAAGCGTTGAAGCTGGTGGGCGATTCGTTGTCCAGTGACCAACTGGGCTTTGTCTTCCCGAAGGGCAGCGACCTGGTGGCGCCATTCAACGCCGCCATGGCCGCGCTGCGGGAAAATGGGACGCTGGCCCGATTGGCCGAAAAGTACTTCACCGACGCCTTCACCCTTACGTATGAAGACCTGGAGTAGCCCCGCGAATCTCTCAGGCTTATAGCCAATTAACGATGGAACGATAAGACGCCGGGCATTCGTGTACCGGCGTCTTTTCATTTGGCGCAGGCACGGTATTATTTGTGACGTTAAGAACCGGCCACCACATGGTGCCTTAATAATAAGGATGGCAGAACGAATGACAGGAGACCAATTCCATAACACAGTGAACGTCAAACAACCCGGTCGGCGTCTCGATCTGCAGGGCTTTCCCTGGTGGCTGGCGACGATCATTGGCTTTCTGGCCTTGATGCTGCTGCTAATCGCCACCAACGAAGAGTACAACCGTGCCTTCCATTTCATCCGCGGCCACTTCGGCGGCCTGGAAGGCTGGCAACAGGGCGGGTTGGCGGGGCTAATCGGCACCGGGATCACCGTCACCATCTACACGACGTTGGTCGCCTTCGCCATCGCCCTGGTCATCGGCTTGTTGGCCGGGTTGGGCCGTGTCAACACGAACGTTGTCATTCGCAACGTTGCCATCACCTACATTGAATTCATTCGCGGTGTGCCGACGCTCGTACTCATCTTCACCGTGGCTCTCGTCATTGTGCCGGAAGTGTCGAATCGGTTGGGCATCCCCAATCAGAGCATCACTCCCAGTACGCGCGGCATCATCGCTCTGGCGATTATCTACGGCGCATTTCTGGCCGAAATATTTCGCGCGGGCATCGAATCGGTGCCGCACGGCCAGACCGAGGCCGCCCGCTCGTTGGGGCTAAACGGCCGGCAAGCGATGCGCTATGTGGTCTTACCCCAGGCCGTCCGCAACGTGCTACCCGCTTTGGGCAATGACTTTATCGCCATGCTCAAGGACTCGTCCCTGATCTCCGTCCTGGCCGTGCGCGACATCACCCAGATGGCCCGTCTTCATTCCGGCAGTACATTTCGCTTCCGCGAGACGTACCTGGTGCTGACATTCCTTTACCTGACCATGACCATCGCCCTGAGTTTGCTCTTGCGTTGGTATGAGCGGAGGTTACGCCGCAATGCAAAATAGCCCTGTCGGCCACGTCCTGGGAGACGATATCATCGTCATTGATAATCTGTCTAAGACTTTCGGCAGCGTGCAGGCCGTAAACGGTTTCAGTCTGAACGTGCGACGCGGCGAAGTGGTGGTCGTCGTCGGGCCGAGCGGCTCCGGCAAGAGCACCGTATTGCGCTGTATCAACCACCTGGAAGTGCCGACCGAGGGCGCGATCTACGTCGATGGCGTCCATCTGGAAGGCAAGAAGACCGACATCAACGCCGTGCGGGCCGAGGTGGGCATGGTCTTCCAGCAGTTCAACCTGTTCGGCCACCTGTCGGTGCTGGACAACATCACCCTGGCCCAACGGCTGATCCGCAAGCGCAACAAGCAGGAGGCCGAGCGGGTGGCGATGGAGCAACTGGAGCGCGTCGGCATCCCGGAGAAGGCCCACGCCTTCCCGCGCCAGCTCTCCGGCGGCCAGCAGCAGCGCGTGGCCATCGCCCGCTCGCTGGCCATGAACCCCAAGATCATGCTCTTCGACGAGCCGACCAGCGCCCTCGACCCGGAGATGATCAAGGAAGTGCTCGACGTGATGCTCGATCTGGCGAAGGGCGGCATGACGATGGTCGTGGTGACGCACGAGATGGGGTTCGCTCGCTCGGCGGCCGATCGCGTGGTGTTCATGGATCAGGGCTGCGTGGTCGAAATGGAAGCGCCGCGCGTGCTGTTCAACGATCCCAAGCATGAACGGACGAAGTTGTTTTTGAGCAAGATTATTAGTCATTAGGGGGTAGCGGGTAGCGGGTGGCGAGTGGCGAGTGGCGGGTGGCGGGTGGCGGGTGGCG
>OEOF01000062.1_pt1 | contig 17259 bp, 17 predicted proteins | sample 1539701 | NCBI WGS metagenome assembly OEOF01 (sample SAMEA3611561, study PRJEB23397) | activated sludge metagenome | biome: Urban; feature: Wastewater Treatment Plant; material: Activated Sludge | place: Slovenia | collected 2012-09-24 | reverse complement strand
TTCCAGCTCGGTCGGTTTCTCCAGCGCCACCACGCGCGCACCGCGCGGGTTAAGGTGCTCCATCATGCGCTTGATAGTGCCGCCCTTGCCTGCCGCATCGCGCCCTTCAAACAGAATCACCACGCGCTGCCCGGTTTCTTTCACCCAAGCCTGCAACTTAAGCAGCTCCACTTGTAGCGAATATTTCTGCTTCTCGTAATTCTTGCGCAACATGAGGTTTTTGTAAGGATACCCACCCTCGCGCCAATCATCCGAAAGCTCGTCATCGGGACTGTTCTTTTTCTTGACCATCGGCAAAGGGCGATCCACCAATGCCTTACGCAGGATCTCCGCATCATCTGGTGATGTTCCTTCGACAATCGCCTCCAGCGTTTTGGCGATTTCGGTCGCGGGCAAGCCTTTCAGGCGCTGCGCAATATCCTGAATCGCAGCAGATTGTGATTCTTTGGCACCTGCGTCAGCCTCGCCTACGGTAAACTGCTCTATCGCAGCTGCCGTCAGCCTGGGCGCACGGTCACCTTGCTGTGCCTTACGCGCCCGGTTGGCAGGCTTGCCAGCTGGTCTATTGACGCTTGAAACACGTACCGGTTTATCTGAAAAATCATCCATAAGACATCTTCCTACCTAACTCTAACCGGGTTATCCTACACTCATACCGGGAAAGATACTTGATGTTTATCAAGTCGGGCAGGAATCCATGCTTAGGCGTAAGCCAGCGTTAAAGCGTAAGTAGATATATGGCCCCGTCCAACCCGGAGTAATTCAAAGCATAAGTGGCCTGTTGCTGCACGACCGGCTTGGCGTGATAAGCGATCCCAATACCGGCGACAGCCATCATTTTCAGGTCGTTGGCGCCATCACCAATCGCAATGGTCTGCTCCGATTTCAGCCCCAGCTTATCGCGCAGTTGCAGCAATTCCTGCGCTTTACGGTTAGCATCCACAATATCGCCCACAATATTGCCGGTGAGCTTGCCATCCACGATTTCCAGCGTATTCGATACCGCATAATCCAGCCCAAGCAAATCTTTCACGTGATTGGCAAACTGCGTAAACCCACCGGAAACCACCATGGTTTTGATATTGTTGGCCTTGCAAGCGGCAATCCATTCATGCGCGCCAGGGTTGGGTTTCAGCCGCTCCTCTATCACGCGGTATAACGCCTCTTCCGGCAAGCCTTTCAGCAAGGATACACGCTTGCGCAAACTGGCAGCAAAATCCAACTCACCACGCATGGCCGCTTCGGTAATCTCCGCAATCTGCGGTTTGATACCGATCATATCGGCAATCTCATCGATACATTCGATACAGATTAATGTGGAATCCATATCCATCACACACAAGCCAAACTTACTCAAGCGCTGCGCATCCGGCACCAGCGTGCAATCCAGTTTCTGCTCGGCGCAGAAAACCAAGACAGCACCAACTTCTTCGGTATTTACCGGCAAATAGTAAGCGTACTCGGCGATCTGTACAAATTGTGTATGAACGCCCAGCAAACCATGAATATGCTGCAAATGAGCCATCGTTACAGTGCGACCTTGAACCACTAAACGCATACATCCCAACCTTAACTAAGAAAATAAAACAGAAGCTCGATACAGTACAAACGCCAACGCTATCAACAACAACGGAATATCTATCCTGGGTTGCCAACAGCCCGCGTGGTGGTATACAACCAGGTATGGAGCTGTCAATAACCAGTTCGCCACGGCAAAAGAAGCAACCACTCCCAAAGCGCCAAAATAATGATGTCCAACATACATGAGGCCAATCTGCGTTACGATCGTGAACGCCTGCAGAATCGTATTTGCTTTTACCATGCCTTTCGCCGTCAGCACACCGAGATAAGATCCGCGGATCACCATCGGGAAAGTTCCCATTGAAACCAGTATCAGCATTTCTCCTGCGCCTTGATAACGTTCGTCATAGATTAGGTCGATGATTTCCTGCCCCCAAAATACCATCGCCATTGCAATCAAATAACCCGGGACAATCAAATACAACCTGGTTTTTGCTAATGCTGATGGCAACCTTTCCGGATGCTGGCGAATGATTTCCGAATAAGCCGGCAACAAAATCTTCAATGCCAGCTGAGTCATCATTTGCCAGAACATCATCGCGATCATGCTTGCCAGGGTATAAAAACCTAGCATTCGCACATCTAATAACTTGGCAACGATAAGCTTGTTACCCTCACCGGAAAAAAAAGTTAGCACTGAGTTCAAGAACAGCCATTTACCAAGGCCAAATATCTCCAAAAAAGATGATTGATGCCAGGCAAAACGATTATCCACTCCTGGAAGTAAATAATGGCTAGCCCAAGTGCTTGCAATCGAGTTCGCCAGTCCCCCTATCACAATGGCCCAAACACTGTGATATTTCCATGCAAGAAAAACTGTGATCGCGAGCCCGAACGTATAGGCAGCTAAATCAATCATCGTATTGTACTTAATTTTAAGCACGCGATTGGCGACGATCACCTTGGTCGATCGAAAACTCTGGATCAACATACCCAATGCAACTACAGGCAATATCTCCATCAGCATGGGTTGCTGATAAAAATCAGCAACCACGCCTGAAACAGCCACCGCAACCAGAAATAGAACCACACCTCGCGTAATCTGCAAAGTCCAGGCAGTATTCAGGAACTCAGGGTCGTCGCCCTTCTTGTGCTGGATGATGCTGGTATTGATGCCCAGATCCGATAATAAATTGATACCCAGCACAATGGTTTGCACGATTGCCATTAGCCCGAATGCCTCCGGGAATAACAGGCGGGTCAATAACAGGTTTGAGCCGAACCTCAGTAGTTGCTGAACACCATAATTTGCGGTCACCCAGAAACCTGAATCAAGTACACGCTGTTTAAGAGTTTGCGTCATGATATTGACTGATTATGACGCCTTCGATTCATCCAGAAACTGTTTGAGCGCAATCAGGCTGGCTTGTTTGAGAGGTTCCAGACAATCGAAATTCGGGTGGGCAAGCGCAAGCTCTGCCTTATACAACAAATCGCCCGGGCGCAACCGCAGCAGATCAAACCCGTAGCCATAGGTTCCGGCTTGTTGCTGTTCTGGCATCTGATCCGGCAACATCATATTGCGCCATTCCACGGTCTGTGCAAAGCCAATCAATTTCGGGTGATAAGCTAATCCTACGAAAGGTACGCGACTGCTATATGCCATTACACAACCATGCAAACGCGAAGACACCACCAGACTGGCGTGGGCAAACACATAATGTACTTCTCGCGCACTCAACGTATCCGGCATAAACAACATCTCCACATTGGACGCTGTCTTTTGGATTTGCGCCATAATACGGGCGTGCTCTTCATTATCGTTATCGTGCTTGCCAGTCATAGAGACAAACACGATAGGCATTTTCAGGCGCAGCGACAAATCACGCAGTTCGGCGCTTATCCATGCCATCCATGCTGGCTGGCTGGCCCAACGCGGTGCCAGACATACTGCGATATATTTGGGGGGTAGCTTTATGTCCGCAAGCGATGGGGCGGGCTGATGCCACAATACCAAATCACCAACCGTCTGTACTTTCTTGCCAGGAAGAGTCTGCTTAATTACCTGTTCCGATAACAAGTCGCGCGCATAGATACAACTGATTGATCGCAAAATAAATTTGAGCTTCTGCCTAAACCACCACGTGTACTGAACCCCGGCGTCTGCAGACACCGCCAGCAAACTGGCGTATTTAGTATAAGATTTACTTAGCAATGCTCCACAACGCACCACCGTCGCATTATCGCGATTTTCAAAGATACCACCGCCGCTCATTAACACCGGACTGCCTTTAAGCGCTTTTACTTTTTGGGAATCGGCTTCGCCGAGACTGAGCGTATTGTTATCATCCACACGGTCATAACGTGCTACCCGATGAAGGTGATGTGAATAGCCCAAATGATTGAGCATATCCTCGATTGATTCCGGAATTGCCTCGTCCCCGGCGTTACCGTATCCAAAAGATCCGCAAACCACTAGTTTTTTCTGCACTATATCAACCATCAAATAAAGTCATGATTATAGCAGTTGATTCAACGCTGACATGTTGTAGATTAATCTAGGGAGTTTGATGTCAGATATGGTATTGATCGCTTACTATATTTACTATGTTTTCTCTGGCATCAAAGCCGCTTTTGCGCGAAAATACGCGCTCAGCAATAAACACAGTCTCAAATGAACCTACACGAATATCAAGCCAAAGCACTACTGCAGAAATACGGCCTGCCTACGCCTGCCGGTGTAGTAGCCGACTCCTCTGAGTCCATACGCGCCGCCACGGGCAGCATCAACTCAAACGCATGGGTAGTGAAAGCGCAAATCCATGCCGGCGGCCGCGGCAAGGCGGGCGGCGTAAAGGTGGTGAAATCCGCTGAGGAAGCCGTCGCAATCGCCAACAGCCTGCTGGGCAACAAACTGGTGACTTACCAGAACGCGCCGGACGGCCAGCCAGTGCATCAGGTGCTGGTGGAGGAAACGCTGCCCATCACACGCGAACTGTACCTTTCCATGCTGGTGGATCGCACGCTAGAGCGCGTGGTGATCATCGCCTCTGCAGCAGGCGGCATGGATATTGAGGAAATCGCGGCTAAACATCCCGAACAAATCTTGCAGGAGGTCTGCGACCCGCTGAACGGCCTGGTGGATTTTCAGGCGCGCAATATCGCGTTTCAATTAAGCTTGGAAGGCGACCAGATCGGCATGTTCACCAAGCTGCTGAAAGGCCTGTATAAACTCTTTAAAGACAATGACTTGAGCTTATTGGAAATCAATCCGCTCGTCGTCACCGCTGAAGGCAAACTGGTTGCGCTCGACTGCAAAATGAGCGTGGACGACAACGCGCTGTATCGCCAAAAAGCACTGGCCGAACAGCGCGACATGTCACAAGAGGATGCGAAAGAAGCGGCTGCGCACGAAGCTGGCATCAACTACATCGCGCTCAATGGCAATATCGGCTGCATGGTCAACGGTGCAGGTTTGGCGATGGCGACGATGGATTTGATCAAACTGCACGGCGGCGAACCGGCCAACTTCCTCGACGTAGGCGGCGGCGCGACGGCTGAAACCGTCAGCAAAGCGTTCAAGATTATCTTGGCTGACCCAAATGTGAAAGCTATTTTAGTCAACATCTTCGGCGGCATCATGCGCTGCGACATTATCGCATCCGGCATCATCACCGCTGTAAAAGAAGTCGGTATGACGATTCCGGTCGTCGTGCGTTTAGAAGGCACCAATGTGAATTTAGGCAAACAAATGTTGCGTGAAAGCGGCTTGAATATTATCTCTGCGGAAAATTTGACAGATGCGGCCAAGCAGGCAGTAAAGGCGGTAGCATGAGCGTTCTGGTCGATAAAAACACCCGCGTGATTTGCCAAGGCTTCACCGGGAAACAAGGTACATTTCACAGCGAACAAGCGCTGGCCTACGGCACCAAGATGGTCGGTGGTGTCACGCCGGGCAAAGGCGGGCAAACGCATCTGGATTTACCGGTGTTCAACACCGTGCGCGATGCCGTGCGCGACACACAAGCCAACGCCAGCGTGATTTACGTGCCACCTGCATTTGCGGCAGATGGCATTCTGGAGGCCGCCGATGCGGGAATTGCGCTGATTGTGTGTATCACCGAGGGAATTCCCGTACTGGATATGCTCAATGTCAAGGCCGCGCTGCGCGCCAATGGCGCAAAGCTGATTGGCCCGAACTGCCCGGGCATCATCACGCCGGACGAATGCAAAATCGGCATCATGCCGGGCAGCATCCACAAACGCGGCAAAGTAGGCGTGGTGTCGCGCTCCGGCACGCTGACATATGAGGCCGTACATCAAACGACTGCACTTGGGCTTGGTCAAAGCACCTGTATCGGCATCGGCGGCGATCCGATCAAAGGCCTGAATTTTATCGAATGCTTGGAAATGTTCGAGGACGACCCGGAAACGGAAGCAATCATCATGGTGGGCGAGATTGGCGGTAGCGATGAAGAAGCCGCAGCGGAATATATCAAGTCACATGTATCCAAACCGGTTGCAGGTTATATCGCAGGTCTAACTGCCCCCAAAGGCAAGCGCATGGGACATGCCGGGGCGATTATCTCCGGCGGCAGCGGCAAGGCAGAAGACAAAATCGCTGCGCTGGAAAAAGCCGGTGTCGTAGTAGCGCGCTCCCCGGCAGGATTGGGCGAAGCTGTGATGCAAGCCATACAGAACAAGAGATGACATGAATAAATTTTTCGTATTGACGGTTATGTTGCTGGTCAGCCTGACAAGCTGGGCAGAAGACATCCCTTACCTGCTAACCGCGGCGTCCAAGGGCGATGTCGCCACCGTCAAGGCCATGTTGGAAAGCGGTGTCAACCCGAATACCAGGGATGTGGACGGGATTACCGCGCTGATGTACGCCGCACGCAAAGACAAAGCGGATGTGGCCGAACTACTGATCAGCAAAGGCGCAGACGTGAACACCAAGGATAATGGCGGCTGGACGCCTTTGATGTTTGCTGCTAAGAAAAATCACATCGAGACGGTAAAAGTGCTGCTCAACCACGGCGCCGACCCCAAAATCCGCGACAACAGCGGCTGGAGCGCCTTCGGCATGGCATCTACCAGCGGATATAGCGAAATCGTCGGCCTGATGCTGCAAAAAGGCGCCGACTCGAACAGCAAGACCGATGATGGCAAAACCCCGCTGATGTATGCAGCCAAGAATGGCGATTTACCCACGATTGAGCGACTGCTAAACAGTGGCGCCAAACCGGACACATTCGATCGCCTGGGCGCATGCCCGCTGATGTACGCCGCACGCGAAGGCCACGCCCCCGCTATTGCACTGCTGTTGGATAAGGGTGCGACTATAGATGCGCAGGATTACTCGCGCTGGACGGCGCTTACCTGGGCTGTGAAAAAATCGCAGCTTGAAGCCGCCAAGGTATTGCTGCAACGCGGTGCAGACGTCAACCATGAAGATAGCGAAGGCACCCCGCTGCTGCAGCTTGCCGTCAGCACCGGCTCGGCAGAAATGGTGCAGTTGTTGCTATCTTACAAGGCCAACGTCAAGGCGCGCGACAAATATGGCTTGACCGCCTATGTGTATGCGCTGAAAAAAGGTGATGCTGCCATTATTAAACTAATCAAAGATGCTGGCGGGAAATACTAAACTCCCAATGTTATGAAAATCGCCATCGCCCAAATCAACTGCACCGTTGGCGACATGCATGCCAATGTGCAAAAAATTGTGCAATATGCGCAGCAGGCGCAAGCCGTAGGGGCGACCTTGCTGATTGCACCCGAGCTGGCAATCTGCGGTTATCCGCCGGAAGACCTGTTGTTCCGTGATGATTTTAACCATGCCTGTGAACAAGCGCTGGCGCGACTTGCGAGCATGGTCTCCAATATCACTTTACTGGTCGGCCACCCGCATGTGCAGGGTAGCAAGCGGTACAACGCCGCATCTGTGATCGAGAATGGCAAAATCCAGACGACCTACCACAAACAAATTCTACCCAATTACAGCGTATTCGATGAAGAACGCTATTTTGAGGCGGGCGACATGCCGCTGGTCTGGATGCATCACGGCATCAAGTTCGGCATATTGATTTGCGCCGACGGCTGGGAACCAGGCCCCGCGAAAAGAGCCAAGCTGGCAGGCGCTGAGTTTCTGCTGACGCTCAATGCGTCGCCCTATCACATGGACAAGTTGGAAACACGCTACGAAGTCATCGCCAGCCGCGCCAGAGAAACCGGCTTACCGGCAATTTATGCCAATCTTGTCGGCGGTCAGGATGAACTGGTGTTTGACGGTGCATCGTTTGTACTAGATAGCCAAGGCAGCGTAACGCAACAACTGCCTTCGTTTGTGGAAACGCTCGGCTTGGTTGAAATTGCAGACGGCGCGCCGGTTAAAACACAAATCGCGCCAAAGACCAGCCTGGAAGCCGCCGTGTACGAAGCACTCAAGCTGGGGCTGGCCGATTATGTCAACAAAAACGGTTTTCCCGGTGTGGTGCTGGGGCTTTCTGGTGGCATCGATTCCGCGCTGACATTGGCGATTGCGGTGGATGCCTTGGGCGCGGAGCGCGTCAAGGTTGTGCTAATGTCCTCCGAATTCACCTCCAGTATGAGCGTAGACGACGCCATCGAAATGGCGAATCTGGTCAAGGTCAAATACAGCAAAATTCCCATCAAAAACTTGTTCGAGGAGTTTCGCCATGCCTTAGCACCGGAATTCGGCGATCTGCCGTTCGACACTGCCGAAGAGAACCTGCAGGCGCGTATCCGCGGCATGCTGTTAATGGCGCTTTCCAATAAATTCGGCAGCATCGTGCTCACCACCGGCAACAAATCGGAAATGGCCGTAGGTTACAGCACGCTTTACGGCGACATGGCGGGAGGCTTCTCGCTGCTGAAAGACGTGCCCAAAACGCTGGTGTATCGCTTGGCCGATTATCGCAACAGCTTAGGCAGAATCATCCCGCAACGCATCATCAGCCGCCCGCCCAGCGCCGAACTACGCCCGAATCAAATCGACCAGGATAGCCTGCCGCCCTACGAGATTCTGGATGCTATCATGCAGGCTTATGTAGAAGAGGACATGAGCCGTCAGGATATTGTCAAGCTGGGCTATAAAGAAGCGGATGTGAAACGCGTGACCACTTTGATAGACCGCAACGAATACAAACGCCGCCAGGCGCCGGTAGGGGTTAGAATCACCGAAAGGGGCTTTGGCAAGGACAGGCGTTATCCAATTACTTGTAAGTTAAAATTTAACTAGTAGAATATTGAAAGCTGTCCAACCAAACAAGGAATCCGCATGAAAAAAATCGAAGCCATCATCAAACCTTTCAAACTGGATGAAGTGCGCGAATCCCTCTCAGACATTGGCGTAACAGGCCTCACCGTGACCGAAGTCAAAGGCTTTGGCCGACAGAAAGGCCATACCGAGCTTTACCGCGGTGCCGAATATGTGGTGGATTTCTTGCCCAAGATCAAGCTGGAACTCGTGCTGGCGGACAACATGGTAGACTCCGCGATTGAAGCCATCACCAAAGCCGCCCATACTGGCAAGATTGGCGATGGCAAAATTTTTGTATCTGCTGTCGAGCAAGTCCTCCGCATCCGCACCGGTGAAACCGGTGAAGAAGCCGTATAAATCCGGAGAAAGCCATGCGCAAACTCTGCTATGTACTGCTGTTGCTGGCACTACAAGCCCATGCCGAAACCTACAAGTGGAAGGACAAGGATGGGAACGTTCAGTACGGCAGCAACCCGCCGCTAGGGACAAAAACCGAACCTGTCTCCACGATAGGTGCCGGCAATATCAAAGTAGAAAGAAACGTTATTCGCCTGGATGATGTCGATGCCCTGCCATACTTGACCAAAAACCCGGAGCAGGGGCGCAAGGCTTATACGGAATACCTAGCTGCCGCCCCGGCCAAGCTATTTGCGGCTTGCGCCAACGGCAAATACATGATGGTCAGAAAACCCGCCTCCAGCTACGACGCCCTATACAAGCTTCTCAGGAATGTAGAGGGATACGATGCCGGGCTTTGCCATCCTTACGCATTCAACGACGAAGTGGTGTGGAACCGCAAAAAATAAGGGCTGACGCGCCATGCCGGCCCTTATCAAAACCATACTGCTGCTCACTGTCTCCAATGTATTCATGACATTTGCGTGGTATGCCCACCTCAAAAACCTCAACAACAAACCCTGGATCATCGCCGCACTGGCAAGCTGGGGCATCGCCTTGCTAGAGTATATGTTTCAGGTGCCTGCCAACCGCATCGGCTACACCACATTGTCGCTCGGCCAGCTTAAAATACTGCAGGAAGTCATCACCCTCAGCGTCTTCGTCCCATTCGCCATCCTCTACATGCACCAACCGCTGAAGCAGGATTTCGTCTGGGCGGGGCTGTGCCTGCTAGGCGCGGTGTATTTCATGTTCCGCAACGCCTGATAGGGTTTCATTGCCAAATCCATCGACCTGGAAGCCGCATCCTGATTGCCTTTCAAGGCAGCTGTTTTCACAATGAACGTACGCGTGCGCAGCGCTAGTTTGCGTTGAACACGCGGCGGACGTGGTCCAAATCCTGCTGCGTATCCACGCCGCTGGCTGGGGCGTTTTGGGTAATGCTGACAGCGATTTTGTAGCCGTGAAATAGCACACGCAGCTGTTCCAGGCTTTCGGTTTTTTCCAGTTCGGTCACTTCCAGATTGGCGTATTGCTTGAGGAAACCGACGCGATAAGCATAAATGCCGATATGGCGGTGTGCGGTGATGTGCTGCTTGCGCGCTTCATCGCGCGGGTATGGGATGGGCGCGCGGCTGAAATACAGCGCGTTGCCGTGAGTATCCAGCACCACTTTGACGATGTTAGGGTTTAAAAAAGCGGCTTCATCGTGAATGGGATGGCAGGCGGTAGCCATGACGGCATCACGGCTGTGTGCCAGCGTCAGTGCGACTTCATCAATCAGCTGCGGGTCGATTAACGGCTCGTCGCCCTGCACATTCACCACAATCGCCTCGTCCGGCCAGGCCATCTTATCCGCCACTTCGGCGATGCGGTCGGTGCCAGATGCGTGGTCGATGCGTGTCATGACTGCCTGATAGCCATACTTGCTTGCCACCTGTAGGATCTTCTCAAAATCGGTGGCGATGACGACTTGTTCTGCCCGGCTTTTCTGTGCTTGCTCGGCCACGCGTACTACCATAGGCTTACCGACAATATCCAGCAAAGGCTTGCCGGGCAAACGGGTACTGGCATAACGCGCGGGGATGACGACTTTGAACATACTTACTTATCCAGGTATTCGTGTTCTTCCAAGCGGCGCGCCTCGTCTTCCAGCATCACAGGGATGCCATCGCGGATAGGGTAAGCCAAGCGCGCGGTTTTGGAGATGAGTTCCTGTTTGGTCTTGTCGTATACCAGCGGCCCTTTGGTAACCGGGCATACCAGTATCTTCAACAAATTTTCATCCATGATATGGACTGCCTTTCTTCAAAATATTCAGCACTTTTGCCAGCAAATCGCCCGAAACCTCGGCCTCCACCGGCAGCACCCAATGGTGCGGCTGTGCGTATGGTTTGCATTTTACGGCATCTTTCTCGGTCATGATAAGCACATCGCAATCCAGCCCAGCCAAATCTTCCGCAGTGAAAGGGTGGTGATCATCAAAACTCACGCCCGCAAAGGTCAGTCCGATACTGCGCAAATGGTTAAAAAAGCGCTCCGGATTACCGATGCCAGCCATTGCTTTGACGGTCTTGCGCCTGAAATCCTCCGGCTTGGCTGTGAGTTGCGGATTGGCCAGATTGTAGAATGCCTGCCCACGCAAGCGCATAGTGTGCGCCCCCGGCATGGCGTTGTCACCATTCACCACCACCGCATCTAATTGTTTCAGGCGACGAACAGGCTCACGCAAAGGCCCTGCCGGAAGCATACGCGCACGATCCAACTTGAGTGCAGCATCTACTACAGCAATCTCCATATCACGCTGCAAACGGTAATGCTGTAGTCCATCGTCGCTAATAATGACGTTGCATTGCGGGCGGGCTTGCAAGAGGGCCAGCGCAACCTCTACCCGGTTGCGACCCACCCAAACGGGTGCTTGCGTATGTTGCGCAATCAGCACCGGCTCATCGCCCGTCACGACAGGCGAGCTATCCGCCGAAACCGCCAGTGGCGACTTGTTGGAACCCCCATAACCGCGACTGACCACGCCAGGCTGAAAACCGGCAGCCTGCAGTTGCCTGACCAACCAGATGACCAGCGGTGTTTTTCCGCTGCCTCCCAAATTGATATTGCCCACCACGATGACGGGAACAGGCATTTTGTGCAATTTAATGATGTTGAGGCGATACAGTAGGCGGCGACACCACACCAACAGCGAGAACAGCCAGGAGAGCGGGATCAGCACACAGTAGAACAACGCATTCTTGCTTTTCCATGCGTGCAGGATCTCTTGGTGGAGTCCATCCATGGCAGTTAAGTTACAAACTCTTTCTGGTACAGTTTGGTGTAATAACCGTTTTGTGCCAGCAGTTCCGCATGTGTGCCGGATTCGATCACCTGCCCATGCTCCATAACCAGAATTCGGTCGGCATTCTCGATTGTGCTCAAGCGGTGGGCGATCACCAGCGTGGTACGGTTCTGCATCAGGTTATCCAGTGCAGCCTGTACATGCATTTCAGATTCACTATCCAGCGCTGAGGTAGCTTCATCCAGCAGAAGAATAGGAGCATTTTTTAAGATTGCACGCGCAATGGCAATGCGTTGCCGCTGCCCGCCGGAAAGCCGCACGCCGCGATCGCCAATCTCGTTCTGCAAACCATCTGGCAACTGCTGGATAAATTCCCATGCATGCGCAGCTTTGGCAGCAGCAATCACGGCATCTTCAAGGGTATTCTTGAGCGCACCGTAAGCGATGTTATTGAATACGGTATCGTTGAACAGCACAATATCCTGACTCACCAGTGAAAACTGCTCACGCAGATTACCCAGTTCGAGTGCGCGAACATCAAGACCATCCAGCAAAATAGTGCCGTGCTGTATCTCATAGAATCGCGGCAACAAATTTACCAACGAGGTCTTACCGCCGCCGGATTTACCCACCAGCGCCACTTTCTCCCCTGGATGCACCTTGAAACTCAAGTCGTTTAACGCAGGCTTTTTAGCGTTAGGGTAATGTAAAGTCACATGCCTGAACTCTATCTCGCCACGCGCTTTCTCCAGCCGCTTTGTACCCTCATCGATCTCGGAAGGCGTATCAATTACATCAAACACACTTTGCGCAGCCGCCAGCCCGATCTGGAAATCCTCGTTGGCGGATGAAATATGTTTGATAGGCGCAATCAACATGAGCAAAGCGCCGACAAAGGCCGCAAACTCGCCCACCGTAAACTGCCCAAGCGCATAATAAACGACTAACGCTAAAGCTAATGCAGCCAAAATCTCAATAACAAAACTGCTCAGGCCGGCAATGCGTGCTGAACGCAGCTCCAACTCACGGTTGCGCGCTGCTACATCACCAAAGCGCGCATTCTCATACTCTTGCGCACCAAAAATCTTGACAATACGCTGCCCACTCACAGCCTCTTCGGCCACTTTGGTCATTTCACCCATCTTCAGCTGCACACGCTTGGCGGTTTCCCGCAGTTTAGGAGTGATTCTGCGCAAATATATCGCCATAAACGGAGTCACTACGGCAAATACCAGCGTCAACTTCCAGTCCAGATAAAGCATATAAGCCACCAGTCCAATCGCGGTCAGCGTATCCCGCAGCACGTTCATCAGAGTACGCGTGCAGACCGTAGAAAGACGCTCAGTATCGTACGTCAGCTTGGAAACCAGCACGCCAGTGGTGCTGGCATCAAAATAATGTACAGGCGCCTGCATCAGGCGACCAAAGGCCTCTTTGCGCAGCGTCTCCACGATTCGCCGTGCCACGCGGCGATTACTATAGACCGAAACGAACCCAGCCAAGCCGCGCAATGCCATCAAACCGAAGAGCATCAATGGAAACAGGTATTGCTGAGAACCCGCTTGCCGGGAGAATCCTTTGTCTGTGACTTCTTTGATAAGTGCAAGGAAAGCTGTATTGCTGAGCGAAAGGATAGCCGTGGCAATAAGCGTCACAAAGAACAGGAATTTGTAGCGCCACGCATAGCGCAGCAGCCGCAGATACAAGGCTTTTGCGTTAACGATATGTGGAATAGGATGTTTTTTGTGTTCTCGGTTCGACATAGCTTAGCTGTCGAAAGCGGTTATCAACCAAGGTTAGTATTATGCTAATTACTTGCGTTTACCTGGGTTGCAAAAGTAATATGCGTGTAATTGGCGATACGGGACGCTTCCATAATATTCACCACGGACTGGTGTGTCGCTTTGGCATCGGCATTAATGATGATGGTTGGCTCCTTCCCTGAACCAGCCGCCTTTTGCAAAGCAGCGGCAATGCTATCTACCTTAGGGCTGGCAACTTCTGCACCATTTACCATATAACGTCCATTGGCGTCTACTTCAACGGTAATTGTCAAAGGTTTTTCCTGAGGAGCATTGGCCTCGGCTGTCGGCAAATTGATCTGCAGCTCACTGGTGCGGGAGAATGTCGCACTCACCACCAAAAAGATGATAATCACCAGCAATACGTCAATCAACGGCACGAGATTCATCTCAAGATCTTCGTGGCGTTTCCCTCGCTGAAAATTCATGATCAGTTTCTCTCGCCGTGGAGGATCTCAACCAGCTTGACGGCTTGCTGTTCCATATCCACCAGAAAGCCATCCACTTTGCCTCGGAAATAGCGATAAGCAATCATAGCAGGCACCGCCACAATGATACCGGCTGCGGTGTTGTACAACGCCACGGAAATACCGCGCGCGAATTGCGCCACGTCGTGACCACTATTGGTGAATGAGCCAAACAGCTCCACCATCCCAATAACGGTACCCAACAAGCCCAGCAAAGGTGCCACAGTGGCAATTGTGCCTAGTGTCGGCAAATATTTTTCCAGATTATGCGCAACTGCACGACCGGTTTCCTCGATAGCCTCTTTCGTCACTTCGCGTGAGTTTTTTGCGTTGGATAAGGCACTGGCGAACACCTGGCCTAGCGGGGAATGCTGCTCCAGTTTGGCTAACGTTTCTTTGGTAATACCGCCCTGACTCAGCCACTTTTGCACTTCTGGCAACAAATTAGCAGGCACGATAAATTCGCTCCGCAATACCCAAAAACGCTCACCAATGATGGCCAAGGCAATCACAGATGCGATAATCAGCGGCCAGATAGGCCAACCGGCTGCTAAAATAATCTCCCACACAGTGTGGCTCCTTCGTATAAAAACCGTGTTACTTTAGCGCATTCGCGCCTGTTTCGGCAAGTTCAATTCCATAAAAAACGTCAGATTATAAATTTTCGTCCTGCCAATAGCGCACTCTGGCCTGCCGCCATGCAAGCGGACGCAAATTACCCTGCTTGCAAAAACAAAATTCCAACGCGCCATGATAATCGCTGCGGTAGATTTTTGCACCAGCGCCTTCGTAGCGCGCCACGATTTCCGCCTTGGGATGCTTGAAACGGTTAAGGTAGCCCATCGTCATCACCACCTGCCTCGGCTGCACTGCGGCAATGAAGTCCGGCGTGGAGGATGTTTTGCTGCCATGGTGTGGGGCTATCAAAACATCGCTTGCTATACGAGCAGAAAAATCAGCATCGCTGGAAAGCGCATCCTGATTGACTTGCAGCAATGCCCTTTCCACCTCTTTTTCGATATCACCCGGCAATAGCACACTGCCATATGCGCTGCTCACTTTGACTACGCAACTGCGGTTGTTGTCCGATAATTGAGGATCCTGGTAGCTTTGCAACGCGGGCGACAGCATCTCGAAGCGCACACCATCCCACTGCCAATGCTGTCCGGCTGCACAGCGCATTTGTTTAGGGCTGGCAACCGCCGTTGCATAGCCAAACGAATCCAGCAGCCAATTCACTGGCACTTGCGCCAGCACGGCATCCGCGCCGCCGATATGATCCATATCGTTATGGCTCAGCACCAAACCATCCAGTCGTGCCACGCCATGCCCGCGTAAATAAGGTACCACGATGCGCATGCCGGCATCACTCTGGCTATTGAACCGAGGACCGGCGTCATACAGCATGGCGTGCTGTGCAGTCTGCACCAGCACTGACAAACCCTGTCCGACATCCAGCACGGTCACAAACATCTCACTCGGCTTGGGCAGCGGCGGCTTCACCAGCAGCATGGGCAACAGCAGCAACAGCCCCAGCCAGCGTTGTGGAAAACCATGCGGCAACAACAGCCACAACACGCCGCATGCTGCCAGTAACAGCGTCCAGATTGGCGCTGCAGCTTGCTGCCATGTAGCAACCGGCAAGGCAGAAAGCCACGTCAGCGCCTGCATGCAGGCAGTCAAAATCCCGTGCGCCGCTTGCAGCACAACATCGATTGGTAACAGCGCGCCTAAAATAGACACCGGCACTACAAATAAGCTAATGACGGGAATCGCAAACGCATTAGCCACGGGCGACACCAGCGATGCCTGCCCGAATAGCGCCACCAGCAAAGGCAGCAGGCCGACGCTCATCGCCCACTGACCCCGCATCGCATCGCGCCACCAGGATGCGGCTTTCAGCCTGCCGTTGGACACATACGCCAATAAGGCCACTGCCGAGAACGACAGCCAGAAACCAGGCGCGATGACCGCCCACGGGTCAAGCAGCGTCACCACTAGCAAAGCCAGTGCCAGCGCGCGACCAATAGACACACCACGCCCGTAAAGCAGCGCCAGCGCAAAAGTCGCCAACATATACACCGTGCGCTGGGTGGGTACAGACCACCCCGCCAGTAAAGCATAAAGCAAAGCCACCCCCAGCCCCGCAATCGTAGCCGCCTTGCGCGTGGGCAGGCGCATCACTAGGGCTGGAAAACGCCGCCAAGCAAATGCCGTCAGCGCAAAAACCAAGCCTGCCAGCATGGTGATATGCAAGCCGGAAATAGACATGAGATGATTGGTACCGGTGCGTGCGTAGATTTGCCAATCCTGCGCAGAAATCGCCTGATCGTCGCCAATCACCAGTGCACGAATCACCCCCGCGTAGGACTTGCCTGCCAGCGCCCTGCCTATGCGCTCGCCCAGCCTTTCACGCGCAGCTTCAATCATATAACTTGGCTGCCAGACGAAATCCTGCAGCTTTTTATAACCACTCTTGGCCTTGATGCTGCCGGTAGCGCGGATATTCTCCGCCAGTGCCCAAGCCTCGAAATCAAAGCCGTGCGGGTTATACGTGCCATGCGGCCGTTTCAGGCGCACAGTGAACTGCCAACGCTCCCCTGCGTGGAATCTCGCCGCTGGCGCCATGTCATTGTTGCCTTCCCCGTACCAGCTTAGCGAGATATGCCGCGGTACGCGCGCACCCGGCGTCAGCACCTGTTCCACATCAAAGCGAAAACGCTCGCCCCGCTCGTTACGCTCCGGCAGCGTAGCCACCACACCCTGCAGCACAATGCTCTTTTGCTGCCACTCTGCCGGCAGCGCATCACCCAAACGCAGCTTGACAAGTGCAGCCGCCCATGCAAAACCCAGCAGCGCAGCCAACAGGAACACGCCGACTTGCTTCAACCAGCGACGCTGACAGCGTATCATCAGGACAAAAACAGGCAGGCTGCAAGCCAATATCCATGCGCCTTGCAGGCCAGGCAATGTAGCCTGCTGTTGCAGCCACCATGTGCC
>OEOF01000061.1_pt1 | contig 17274 bp, 16 predicted proteins | sample 1539701 | NCBI WGS metagenome assembly OEOF01 (sample SAMEA3611561, study PRJEB23397) | activated sludge metagenome | biome: Urban; feature: Wastewater Treatment Plant; material: Activated Sludge | place: Slovenia | collected 2012-09-24 | reverse complement strand
GCAGGCACTGGCAAGCATGCATGACAACGTGCGTGTGTTTGCGCTGGATGTGGGCGACTTTGCGCAGATTGACGCGCTGGTCTTGCGGCTGAAAGATGAGGCGATTGATGTGCTGATTAACAATGCCGGCATTTACCCGCACAGCACGTTTGGCGATACCAATTATGACGACTGGGCAAAAGCATTCAAAATCAACGCGATGGCTACGCTAAAAATGGCCGAGGCTTTTGTGCAGCACATTACCAAAAGCCAGCTTAAAAAAATCGCCGCGCTCACCAGCAAAATGGGCAGCATCGATGACAACACCAGCGGCGAAAGTTACATTTACCGCAGCAGCAAAACCGCTTTGAATATGGTGATGAAAAGCCTTTCGATTGACCTGAAACCTTATGGCATTAGCGTGGTGACGCTGCACCCGGGCTGGGTGCAAACCAACATGGGTGGCCCCAATGCTTTAATCAACACGCAAACCAGCGTGGCCGGCATGCGTGAGCTGATTGAAGATTTGAATTTGAGCAATACGGGCAGATTTGTTGCTTATGACGGCCAGGAGGTTGCGTGGTGATTATGCCGCTTTAAAAGGCGCACGTTCCTCCAGCTCGTTGGTATAGGCGGCGATGCCTTTTGCCTCGCGTGCCAAAAACTGTTTGATTGCCACCTCGAAATCCGGATGTGCGAGTTTGTGAAACGAGCAGGTAGGCCGCGGTTCGAACCCGCGCGCGAGCTTGTGCTCGCCCTGTGCGCCACCTTCAAAGTATTCTATCTTTTCCTCAATGCAAAACTGCTGCGCCTGGTAATAACACAGCTCGAAATGCAGGCCGGAAACAAATTGAACCGAACCCCAGTAGCGGCCATACAGCGTGGTTTGATTGTAAATATTGAGCGTGCTGGCGATGGGCTGGCCGTGGATTTCGGCCACAATCAGCAATATGTGCTGCGGCATGGTCGTGCCGATTTCGCTAAAAAATGCACGGGTGAGATACGGCGTGGAATGGTGCTCAGCATAGGTGTTGCAATAGCATTGATAGAAAAAATCCCAATCACTTTCGGCAATTTCATGGCCTTTGATGAATCTGCATGCAACACCTGCCTGCTGAATTTTTTTGCGTTCCTGATGGATTTTCTTGCGCTTGTCGTGGCTTAAAGTGGCCAGAAAATCTTCAAAATCAACGTAGTTTCTATTGCGCCACCTGAACTGCACGCCCGCGCGCTTCAGCCAGCCGGCAGCCTCGAACTGCCTGGCGCAGGCTGCATCCGGAAACAACACATGCGCGCTGGAAAGCTGGTGCTGATGCATGGCACTTTCCAGCGCTTCAATCATCAACATTCCCACCTCATTGTCCCGAGTCAATAAACGCGCACTGGTGATAGGCGAAAATGGGATCGCGGACAGAAATTTCGGGTAATAATTCAAACCGCTGCGCTCGTAGGCGTCTGCCCACGCCCAGTCGAACACGTATTCACCATACGAATGACTTTTTAGGTATAGCGGCAGTGCGCCAATTAACTGACCGCCCCGCTTCACCACCAAATGGCGCGGATTCCAGCCCGTGCCTTTGCCTACGCAGCTTGTGTTCTCCAGCGCGCTCAAAAAAGCGTGACTGAGCAAGGGGGTACCATCAGTCAGCGCGTCCCAATCTGCCGCGGGTATTTCATTGATGCTGGTGATGAGTGCTGCTGAGATGTCTTGCGACTGTGTCATAAAAACACTGTGAACTGAAAAGCGCTAAATATCAAGTGCGCTCAAAAAATCAGGCTTGCCTGAATATTGTTTTATGGAATGAGGGTGCTGCTGAGGCTAACTGGGGGGTTTGCGGCTGCCAACAGCTTGCTTGTTGATTTTGGCATTACTTTTATTTTTGATGGCGGTCTCGGCTTCCTGAATCTTTTGCGCTTCTATTCTAGCCTCTGCCGCCTTCTGGCGTTCAATGGATTTGGCCTGTGCCAGCTCCAGTTCATCCAGCGTAATCACTCCGTTTTCATCGACATCGACATAGCTGAAATGCCTGGCCACTTGCGGCAAGCATTGCGTGGCTTCTTCACGGTCCAACGAGTCATCATTATCTTTATTACATTCGTTGAATCGCGTTTGTACGCTCTCTTTCATCGCTTTACGCTTTTGCTCGATCTGAAAATGTTCGGGGTCGGTAGATTTGGAGAAATCCGCCAGCGCTTTGCGCAAACGCGCACGGTCTTCCGGGCTAAAGTTATACTCCAGTGTTTGTTCCAAAGCACCCGGATCATTTTCTTCTTCTGCAATCAATGCGTTCTTGCCACCGGAAAACGCCGGCAATGCCACTGTCATACTCATCAAAATCAGTATTGAAGACGCAAATGAAAAAGTATGTGCTTTTGAAACCATTTGTTTTTTACAGATGTCTCTTTGTTAATTTCAACTTACAGCAATTTCCGGAAATGATGACTATGAATCAAGGTTGTAAATGCAGTGTTTCACCTGCCCAGATAATTGTAACCAATTGTAACAGGAGCTTATTCCACCTATTGTAGCGTCTACGGCCATAAAAGTTTTTACAATTCTAGCTTTATTAAAGCTTAAAACTTATACTAAACTTATTGCAACAATTATTCAAACGTGTGAGATCAGAACATGGCTGAAACGGCTAAGAAAATATTAATGGTGGATGATGATGCGCGTATTCGCGAACTGCTGCAGCGTTATCTTAGCGAGCAGGGATTTTCCATTAAAACGGTGGCAGACGCCAAAGAAATGGATATTGTCCTGAGCACTGAAAGCTTTGATTTACTGGTGCTGGATCTGATGCTGCCCGGTGAAGACGGCCTAAGCATTTGCCGCCGCCTGCGGGGCAACAACGTCACTACGCCGATCATCATGCTGACCGCGCGGGGCGACGAGGTGGATCGAATTATCGGCCTGGAGATGGGAGCGGATGATTATCTGCCAAAACCGTTTAATCCGCGCGAACTATTAGCCCGCATTAACGCGGTGCTGCGTCGGCATGAACATAGCCCGGAAGCTGATAGCTCCGGTAAATCTGAGGTATTCAGCTTTGGCGAGTTTGTGTTCGACGCCTCTACCCGCAGCCTCAGCCGCAACGGCGTGCCGATTACCATTACCAGTGGCGAGTTTGCCCTGCTGAAGGTGTTTACCGAGCACCCGCGCCAACCGCTTTCGCGCGACCGGCTCATGCAGCTTGCACGCGGCCGTGAGCTGGATGTGTTCGACCGCAGCATAGATGTGCAAGTGTCGCGCCTGCGCCGCATTGTCGAGCCGGACCCTTCGCATCCCCGCTATCTGCAAACCATGTGGGGCTTCGGCTATGTGTTTATTCCCGATGGCGAAACAACGCATTAAAGCTACTCTATAAGCGACTGTATTGAAGCTCTTACCGCGCACACTGCTGTCACGCCTGATGTTACTGATTGCCATGCTATTGGCAATCAGTATTTACGCATCGCTTAAGATTTTTGATTACTTCGACCGTGAGCCGCGCGCCACCACAGCTGCGCTGCAAGCCATCACTATCGTCAACTACACCCGCGCCTCACTCATCGCCGCACACGAAAATCGCCGCCTGGCATTGCTTTCAGAGCTCTCTGGCCGCGAAGGTGTGCGCGTATATGCCGCGGATTTTTTAGAAGAGATTGAGCCGCTTCCCAACGATCCGTTCATTAACCTGATCGCGCAAAAAATCCGCGAGCGCCTGGGCGAGGAAACCATTATCACCGTCAACCACTATGGCATCGCCGGCTTATGGATCAGCTTTAATGTAGATCAGGACGACTTCTGGGTGGTCATCCCAAAAATTCAGGTGGACAGGCCGTTTCCGTGGCATTGGCTGGGATGGGGCGCCGTGGTAGGCTTGCTGTCGTTACTGGGCGCCTATTTAATTGCCTCGCGCATCAATCGCCCGCTTAATTTATTGGCGCATGCGGCAGACAGGCTGCGCCATGGCCAACCGGCACCGCGCCTGCCGGAAGACAGCGTAGACGAGCTGCGCGAAGTAAGCCGCACCTTTAACGAGATGGCGGAATCGCTGGTGCGGCTTGATAACGAACGCACCTTGCTGCTCGCCGGAGTTTCGCATGACATCCGCACGCCGCTGGCAAGGCTGCGTCTGGCCGTAGAACTATTGCCGGAAGACAGTTGCAGCAGCTTGAAAGCGGGCATGATTGAAGATATTGCCGACATGGATAATATCATTCACCAGTTTCTGGATTTTGTGCGCGGCGTGGAAGGCGAACCGACCAAAATGATGGATATCAACGTGCTGCTGCAATCGCTCGCCGAACGTCAGGCACGTGCTGGGCGCAATCTGAAACTGAAACTCTCGTCAACCTACTTTATCCCGCTGCGCCCGCTTGCCATGCAGCGTCTGCTGGATAATCTGGTAGGCAATGCCTACGCCTATTCCAAAGGTGAAGTGACGGTGGAAAGTAAAATTACTGCGGACAATATCATTATCAGCGTGCTGGATAACGGCCCCGGTATTCCGCCGGAGCATGCCGAGCGCCTGCTGCGACCGTTTGAGCGTCTCGATAATGCACGCAACAAAAACGAGGGCGGCAGCGGCTTAGGCTTGGCGATTTGCAACCGCATCGCCAAATTGCATCGCGGTAGCCTGCAGCTCATCAACCGCCCTGAAGGTGGGCTGGAAGCCAGACTGACGCTGCCGATCCAGCATTAAATCAGGCCGTTGGCTCAAACCAGTTTAATTTCTCGCGCAGTTTCACCACTTCGCCAATAATCGTCAGACAAGGCGGCTTCATTTCGGCAGCGGCTACTTTTTCAGCCAGATCGGCTAAAGTCGCCGTCACCACTTTTTGCCTTGGGGTTGTCCCCTGCTGCACCACTGCCACCGGCATGCTAGCTGAAACGCCATGTTCTATCAGCTTTTCACATATTTGCGCCAACCCAACCAGGCCCATATACACCACCACAGTCTGGTTGGGGCGCGCCATGGCCTGCCAATCCAGATCCAGTGTGCCATCTTTGAGATGCCCGGTAATAAACAGGCAAGCCTGCGCGTAATCACGATGCGTAAGCGGAATGCCCGCGTAGCTGGAAACCCCGTTGGCAGCGGTAATGCCAGGCACCACCTGAAACGGCACGCCATGCTGCATGAGCGTTTCAATCTCCTCACCGCCACGCCCGAATATAAATGGATCGCCGCCTTTCAGGCGCAGCACCCGCTTGCCTTCAAGTGCAAGTCTGGCAAGCAGTTCATTGATTTCCTCCTGCGGCATGGTGTGCTGGTCGCGCGCCTTGCCGACATAAATCAGTTCCGCGTCGCGTCGCACCAACTCCATCACTTCATGACTCACCAATTTATCATACACGCACACATCGCATTGCTGCATGAGACGTAACGCCCGGAATGTGAGCAGATCCGGATCGCCGGGGCCGCCGCCCACCAGAAACACCTCACCTTTTTTGCTGGCAGCGTCCGCATCGTTGATTAAATCCTGTAGCAACTCACGTGCCGCCTGCTCCTGCCCGGATAATACGCGTTCCACCATGGGGCCTTGCAGCACACCCTCCCAGAAGCGGCGTCTGGCTTGCGTAGTGGCGAACTTGGCTTTGACCTGGTCCCTGAATTCACCGGCAATGGTGGCGATACGGCCGTAGCTTGCCGGCAGCATGGTTTCGATTTTGGTGCGAATGTAGCGCGCCAGCACGGGCGCATTGCCTTCGCTGGAAACCGCAATCACCACTGGGCTGCGGTCGATAATCGAGCCCATGGTGAACGTGCACAATTCGGGCGCATCCACCACATTCACGGGGATATTGCGCGCTTTTGCCGCGACCGAGACAGCCTCATTCACCGCATGGTCATCTGTCGCCGCTACTACCAGGCATGCGCCTTCCAGCTGATTCTGTTCATAATTGGCTTGCACATATTTTATTTTTTTCGCATCGACCAGGGCCTGCAGCTCATGGCAAATTTCAGGCGAAAAAAGCGTAACTGCTGCGTCAGCCTTCAGCAGCATCGTTACTTTACGTACGGCAACATCGCCGCCGCCAATCACGACACAATGGCGGTGTTTGATGTTATAAAAAATGGGTAGCGCTTGCATAAATGGCCTGGATGAATATTCGAGGCTATTTTACCCTCCACTCAGCAACTTTGCGTGAATCAAATGGCCAAATACGCTAAAATCATACTTTGCAATGAAGCTTTCAACCTTTGACTATACCCAAAAAAATATTCATTAAAACCTTCGGCTGCCAGATGAACGAGTATGATTCGTCACGCATGGCGGATATGCTTGCTTCAAGCGAAGGCATGGTCGAAACACAAACACCGGAAGATGCCGATGTCATCCTGCTCAACACCTGTTCGGTGCGCGAAAAGGCCGAAGACAAAGTATTCAGTCACCTTGGGCGTTTTATTCCGCTTAAGGAAAAGAATCCTGATTTAATCATCGGCGTGGGTGGTTGTGTGGCGTCACAGGAAGGTGACAACATCATCAAACGCGCGCCCTATGTCGATGTGGTATTTGGCCCGCAAACCCTGCACCGCCTGCCCGACATGATTAAAAGCCGTCAAAGCAGTGGCCAGTCGCAGGTGGACATTACGTTTCCGGAAATCGAAAAATTCGACCATCTGCCTCCACCGCGCATTGAAGGTGCGAGTGCATTTTTGAGCATTATGGAAGGCTGCAGCAAATATTGCAGTTTTTGCGTGGTGCCCTACACACGCGGCGAAGAAGTCTCGCGCCCGTTTGCAGACATATTAACCGAAGCTGTACAGTTGGCTGAGCAAGGCGTCAAAGAAATCACCCTGCTTGGGCAAAATGTGAATGCCTACCGCGCAGAATACGACGGCGTGGAAGCTGATCTGGCGATGCTGATCGAAACCATTGCCGAAATCCCGCAGATAGGGCGCATCCGCTTTACCACCAGCCACCCCAATGAAATGAACCAGCGGCTGATTGATTGCTTTGCCAACGTGCCAAAACTGGCTGCGCAGCTCCATTTGCCTGTGCAGGCGGGTTCTGACCGCATTTTAATGGCAATGAAACGTAACTACACGGGCTTGCAGTTTAAATCTATCATTCGCAAACTCAAAGCGACCAACCCTAATCTAACTTTCACTTCTGACTTTATTGTCGGTTTTCCGGGTGAAACCGAGCAAGATTTTGAGGCAACCGTTAAGTTGATGCAAGATGTGGGCTTTGACGCGAGCTTTAGCTTTTTGTATAGCCCGCGCCCCGGCACGCCAGCGGCCTTTATGCAAGATGACACGCCTGAAGCCACAAAACTCGCACGCTTGAGCAAGTTACAAACCATCAACGAAGCGCAGGCAAAAGCCATTAGTGAAGCCATGCTAGGCACAACGCAACGCGTGCTGATTGAAGGTACGTCATGGAAAAATAGCCATTTATTGGCGGGAAAAACCGATAATAACCGTGTGGTGGATATTGCTGGTGAAACCGATTTGATTCATCAGTTTGTGAATGTAAAAATTACCGATGTGTCCAACCCACGCCGTTTGCAAGGCAAGATTATTTAATATGGAAATCACGCTTACCCCAGAAGACAACACCCGCCTCGCCAATCTTTGCGGCGTGCTGGATGAAAATATCAAACAGATCGAGACTGCGCTTGAGGTCAATATCAACCGTCGCGGCAGCACATTCAGCATTAGTGGCAAGCAAGATAACATGCGACTTGCCGCACAATTGATTGAAAACTTCTATATTCGCGCCAAAAAACCGCTTGAACTGGAAGAAGTGCAATTAGGCCTGGTGGAAATCGACAAACTCAAACCGGAAGATGTCACCAACACCGCCGCCATGCCTGTACTGATGACACGCCGCGGAGACCTGCACGGCCGCACACCGCGCCAGGTAGAATATCTGCAGCAGATTCAGGATCATGACATCACGTTTGGCATTGGCCCTGCAGGCACCGGTAAAACCTACTTGGCAGTGGCCTGCGCGGTGGATGCCATGACCCGCGACCGGGTCAAACGCATTGTATTGGTACGCCCGGCAGTTGAAGCGGGCGAACGGCTGGGCTTTTTACCGGGCGATTTAACCCAGAAAGTGGATCCATACCTGCGCCCACTTTACGACGCACTGTATGATTTGGCGGGTTACGACACAGTCAACAAGATGTTTGAGCGCAACGTGATTGAGGTAGCGCCGCTCGCCTATATGCGCGGCCGCACGCTTAACCAGAGTTTTATTATTCTGGATGAGGCGCAAAACACCACACCCGAGCAAATGAAGATGTTCCTGACCAGAATAGGGTTTGGCACCAAAGCCGTGATTACGGGCGATGTGACGCAGATTGACCTGCAACGCCACCAGAAAAGCGGCTTGGTGGAAGCGCAGAAAATCCTTAAAAACATCAAAGGCATCGCCATGACGCATTTTTTATCCGCCGACGTGGTGCGCCACCCGTTGGTGCAAAAGATTGTGAATGCCTATGAAGAATACGAATCAAAGCTTGAAGACAAATGAAGGTTTAATGCTAAAGCTCAATACATTTAGCTTATTTGCAGAATAGGCTAACAAACTAAAGTCAGGTTTTGCAAACTGAGTCACTACTCCTCAATTTGACAAACTAAGTAATTTTTATGCATCTTCTACATCTACTAAACTACAGATGCCCAAGTTAATATGTATAGCCTCTAGAGTAATATTAGCAAAAAATAATTTATTTTAACTGCTTGGAATTACATCATGGCACTCGTATCACTGCGTCAATTGCTGGACCATGCTGCCGAACACGATTACGGTCTTGCTGCATTTAATGTCAACAACATGGAACAGGTGCATGCCATTATGCAGGCCGCCGATGCGGTGGACAGCCCGGTGATACTGCAAGCCTCGGCTGGTGCACGCAAATATGCCGGGGAAGCTTTTTTACGGCATCTGGTATTGGCTGCCATTGAGTCTTATCCGCACATTCCAGTGGTGATGCATCAGGATCACGGGCAATCGCCCGCAGTGTGTATCCAGGCCATGCGTTCCGGCTTCTCCAGCGTGATGATGGATGGCTCGCTGCTGGAAGACGCTAAAACGCCTTCGAGCTATCAGTACAATGTCGAAGTCACCAGAAAAGTGGTGGAAATCGCGCATGCCATCGGCGTATCCGTAGAAGGGGAACTGGGCGTACTGGGTTCTTTGGAATCCGGACTGGCGGGCGAAGAAGACGGTTCTGGTGCAACCGGCGTATTAACGCATGCACAATTACTCACTGACCCTGAAGAAGCGGCTGATTTTGTGCGGCAAACGGGTGTAGATGCATTGGCAATCGCCATTGGCACTTCGCACGGCGCCTATAAGTTCACGCATCCGCCCACCGGCAGAACACTGGCCATCAGCCGTATCAAAGAGATTCACGACCGTATCCCCAATACGCATCTGGTCATGCACGGTTCATCCTCAGTACCGCAGGAATGGCTGCACATCATCAATGAGTTTGGCGGCGACATGGGCGAAACCTATGGCGTGCCGGTAGAAGAAATTATCGAAGGCATCAAGCACGGCGTGCGCAAAGTCAACATCGATACCGACCTGCGCATGGCTTCGGCGGGTGCTATCCGCAGATATTTCGCACAAAACAGCAAAGAGTTTGATCCGCGCAAATTCCTCAATGCCGCTACCGTAGCCATGCGCGACATTTGCAAAGCGCGCTATGAGGCGTTTGGCTCGGCCGGACAGGCTGGTAAGATCAAGCCCATCTCCTGTGAACGCATGACCGAGCGCTACAAGGCTGGTGAGTTGCAGGCCGTTGTCAGGGCACTATAACACCATGAATGACCAATAGAATAAAAGGATCAACCATATGCGTCGTAAACTGGTGGTGGGCAACTGGAAAATGCATGGCGACATCAAGAGTAACCAGCTATTGCTTAATGATATTATCAACGGGCTGCGCGACTATAAAAATGCCGATTATGTCGTGTGCGTGCCGAACCCCTACCTGTTCCAGGCAAGAGAACTGCTTCAAGACACCAATATCGCCTGGGGCGGGCAGAACGTGAACCAGCACGAGCAAGGCGCTTTTACCGGCGCCGTTGCGCCGCACATGCTGACCGATCTCGGCTGCACGTATGTGCTGCTTGGCCACTCCGAGCGGCGCAACCTGTTTCATGAAACCAATCTGACAGCCGCCGCCAGATTCGATGCGGCCATCAAGGCGAATCTGACACCGATATTATGTGTGGGCGAAACCCTGGCAGAACACGAGGCCGGCCTGACGGAGGTGATCGTCGCCAGCCAGATGGATGCGGTGATGGCGACCCTCGGCGACAAGGAGTTTGCAAAAGCCATGCAGCTGAACATGGTGTTTGCCTATGAGCCGGTGTGGGCGATTGGCACGGGAAAAACTGCCTCGCCCGCACATGCGCAGGCGGTGCATGAGTTTATCCGGCACCGTATCGACCGGCGCAATAGCGATGCCGCAGCGCATGTGCGCATCATTTATGGCGGCAGCGTTAATTCCAAAAATGCCAAGGAATTATTTGCCATGCCCGATGTAGACGGCGGGCTGGTGGGCGGTGCGTCACTTAATGCAGAAGAATTTGTGGCGATTTGCCGGCTGGCGAATTAGTGCGGATCAGCCTTGATGATAAGCAACTAATTTTTCAATTTCGCTTTTGCTGCCCATCATCACGGGCACGCGTTGATGGATGCCGCTTGGCGTAACTTCTAAAATGCGTTGTACGCCAGTCGTCGCAGCGCCGCCTGCCTGCTCCACAATAAAACTCATGGGGTTAGCCTCGTACATCAATCTAAGCTTGCCGTTCGCTGACTTGGCATCAGCGGGGTACATAAACACGCCGCCACGTACCAATATGCGGTGCACTTCAGCCACCATAGAGGCGACCCAGCGCATATTAAAATCTTTTTTGCGCAACCCGGCTTCACCCTGTAAACACTCATCAATATAGCGCTGCACCGGCTTCTGCCAAAAACGATAATTGGACATATTGATCGCAAACTCCTGCGTCTCAGCAGCAATCTGCATATCAGGATGGGTAAGATAAAACTCGCCCGAGCCAGCATCCAGAGTAAAGCCGTTTACCCCGTCGCCAGCTGTCAGCACCAGCATGGTAGATGTGCCATACAAAGCATAACCGGCGCAGATCTGAGCCGAGCCGGGCTGCAGAAAGTCGGCCAGAGCTGTAGTTTTATTTGCACTCTTAAGTATAGAAAATATGGTCCCTACCGAGATGTTCACATTCACGTTGGATGAACCGTCAAGCGGGTCGAACAACAGCAGGTACTGACCAATGATGTGATGTTTTTCTGCAATTTCAACGGCATCATCCAATTCTTCCGATACCATGCCAGCCACGTAACCGCTTTGCTGAGTACATTCAATAAAAATATCATTGCTAATCACATCCAGCGCTTTTTGCACCTCACCCTGAACATTCTCAGCCGCCAAACTGCCCATATTTCCCGCCAATGCGCCGCGATCTACCGCCCCAGCTATTTTTTTACAGGCTTCAGCAATATCGCCCAGCATCTTGATAAGCGCAATGCGGTGCTCACCTTGCAGGTGCTGCACTAAAAATGCAGCCAGAGTAATGTGCTGCGCCATACTTAAGCTCCTCATTAAAGACTTTAGTCTATCCCATAATGGCATTGTTTAATATAAATCGATTTGCGTAACCGCTGTGCTTAAACTTACAAATCCAGGGTGATGGCTTGCGTTAAATCAAAAGATTCCTATTTTGTAACCCCAGTCGATTGACATATAGACGGTTAAGGATAAAGATACTTTTTTGCTTATAGATTAAGAGGTGCAGGCATGGCAACAGAAAAAAAAACGACCGTTTCCCCCATCATACGTCGCGTATCTGAAGGTGACATCCCTCCTGACAACAGCACACAAGGCATTGAGGAGTTTTCAGTCAGCGAAAAAATCTCGGCAGCGCGTGAATCAAAATCTACTGCCGTGCAGGATATTATCAATCGCATCGCAACCGGCAAAGATGCTGCAAGCTTGCCAGAGGCACTGCGTGCGATTATGGCTGGCGCCTCCCCGGACGACGCTGCCGCTCTGAGCAAGGCCATCGCCAATATACCCAGCTTCGAAAGCACAAAGAAACGCGCGCACTCCGATGAGGAACTTGCCGCAGATTGGCGCGATGGCGGTTACCCTTACAAAAACCTGTTATCCAGAAAATCTTACGAAAAACAAAAATACCATCTCCAGGTCGAGTTGCTGAAACTTCAGGCCTGGGTCAAAGAAACCGGCCAACGCGTAGTCATCCTGTTCGAAGGGCGCGATGCTGCCGGTAAGGGAGGTACGATCAGGCGCTTCATGGAGCATCTCAACCCTCGCGGCGCGCGCGTGGTGGCTTTGGAAAAGCCCAGCGACGTCGAGCGCGGTCAATGGTACTTCCAGCGCTATATTTCCCAACTGCCTACCGCTGGTGAAATCACCCTGTTCGACCGCTCCTGGTATAACCGTGCCGGCGTAGAACGCGTGATGGGATTCTGCAACAATGATGAATATCTGGAATTCATGCGCCAGGCGCCTGAGTTTGAGCGCAACCTTACCCGTAGTGGCATTCACGTGATCAAGTTCTGGTTCTCTGTTAGCCGTGAGGAGCAACGACGCCGCTTCAAGGAACGCAAAATGCACCCGCTCAAACAATGGAAACTGAGCCCGATTGACCTCGCCTCGCTTGACAGGTGGGACGATTATACAAAAGCCAAAGAAGCCATGTTTTTCCATACAGATACCGCTGACTCACCCTGGACGGTGGTTAAGTCGGACTGCAAGAAGCGCGCCCGCCTTAACGCCATGCGCTATGTGCTGCACAAACTGCCCTACACCAACAAGGATCTATCGGCAATCGGCCCGCTTGATCCGCTTCTGGTCGGCCGTGCGCATATTGTGTATGAACGCGGCGAACATGACAACCAGCCGGTGCTTTAATAACTCAGCGTTCAGCAGTGTATAATTTATATCCCTAGCCATACAACTTAAGGATAAAAATGACACCCAATAAATTCAGCCGGGCGACACAACGTGGCCTTAGTATAGTCGGGCAGGGTGTGCTTATTGTCATCGCCATCGCTACTATCTTTGCCGTGTTTCAGGCAATCATGCATATATGGCAAGCACGCACGATTACAGTTGGCGATCTACTGTTGCTGTTTTTGTATCTTGAAGTCATGTCCATGCTCAATCATTATCTTGGCACGGGCAATCTGCCAGTCAGATATCCGCTATATATCGGCATTATCGCTTTGGCGCGCTTTCTGGTGCTGGACATCCATGAGCTGGATGCTTGGCGTATGTTTGCTCTTTCCAGCTCAATACTCTTAATTGCCTTGGCAATTCTGGTAGTGCGTTACGGGCATGTACGCTTCCCCTATATTGATGACATAGATGCTCATTCAAAACAATAGGTTATAGCTCTTCAGCCATGCCCAGCCTGAACCTGACCATGCAATTTGCATCAAGTCACTCTAATCTGCCTACACGTTGGCAATTTCGCAAATGGGCAAAAGCCGCATTGCGTGTGGATACTGAAGTCACGATCCGTATTGTGGATGAAGATGAGGCTCGCATACTCAACAGCACCTACCGCGGTAAAGATTACGCAACCAATGTACTGACTTTCCCAATCGCCGAAGAACCGCATTTAATGGGCGATATCGTCATTTGCGCACCCGTCGTTGAGACGGAAGCCAAAGCGCAGAACAAACCGCTTGAAGCACATTATGCGCATTTAACCGTACACGGTATCTTGCATTTGCATGGCTACGACCACGAAACTGAAGCGCAGGCTGAACTGATGGAAAGCCTGGAAATTTCTATTTTGGCAAAATTAGGGTATGCTAACCCTTATCTCATTACATAGGGCGCCACGCAATGGCCTCCGAACCGGAAAAACCGAACAATAAAACCAGTTTATTAGAACGCTTAAGCAATTTTTTGCTGCGTGAACCTGAAGACCGCGAGCAGCTTGTAGCGCTTCTGCATGGCGCTTATGAAAACCACCTGATGGATGCTGACTCGCTCGCCATGATAGAAGGCGTGCTGCAAGTGAGCGAGATGCAGGTGCGCGATATTATGATCCCACGCTCACAAATGGATGTCATCGACATCACCGACCCGCCTGAAACCTTTATTCCGCATGTGATCGAAACCGCACACTCGCGCTTTCCGGTCATCGAAGACGATAAGAACGACGTCATCGGCATTTTGCTGGCCAAAGACTTGCTGCGTTACTACGCGGGCGAAGATTTCAATGTGCGCGACATGCTGCGCCCCGCAGTATTCATCCCCGAAGCCAAACGCTTGAATGTGTTGCTGAAAGAATTCCGCAGCAACCGCAACCACATTGCTATCGTGGTGGATGAATATGGCGGTGTAGCGGGTATGGTGACGATTGAGGACGTGCTTGAGCAAATCGTCGGCGACATTGAAGATGAATACGATTACGACGAAGACGAAGACAATATTCTAAAAGATGCCAAAGGCCATTTCCGGGTAAAAGCGCTGACAGAAATTGCTGATTTTAACGAAGCGCTGGGCACCCAGTTCAGCGATGAAGAGTTCTCGACCATTGGCGGCCTGGTGGTCAATAAGTTCGGCCACCTGCCCAAACGCGGCGATACAATAGTAATCAACAACTTAAGCATCAGCGTACTTCGCGCTGATAGCAGGCGCTTACATTCTATCCTGGTTGAGGTAATCCCGGACGAGCCGTTTCCGATTGAATCAACTTGACCACAACTGTAGCCAGCGAAATAATGAACTAAACTGATTATCAAATCTCTTATTTGGCATACTCTCAGGAGATTCAAATGAAAATCTGGTCGTTGGCAGTTTTCCTCACCGCAAATACCTTATTGGCAAGTATTTCCCATGCAGATGAAGCGCAGACAATGCCGTTGATTAATGAAATTCCTACCGAAGAAAAGGCTTTTGTCGACATCATCAACCAATTTGACAAAACAAAAATCGTTGAACTGCTGGGGGAACCCGCCAAAGCAGACGATGTAAGAATCAAAGGCTCTGACAAAGTGGTCGCTTCAATCTGGTATTACCACAACATTAATACTGATGCTAATGGCACTTATTACCCAACGACCGAGCTTGATTTTATTGATGACAAGGTGGTCATGGTAGTCTTCATGAACCATGACGGCTCAGAAGGGCCTGAGAACGCCCAAACAAACGAGTTGCCCCAAAGCGAACAAAACCAAGTTAAACCAGGCTTATAATTTCACACACAATAAAAAAGGCGCCTTAAGCGCCTTTTTTATTGTGTGTGTCCCTGAATTATTTTTTTAGCGAATCACGAATTTCACGCAGCAGCACAACATCTTCTGGCGTTGGTGCCGGTGCTGGAGCTGGTTCTGCCTTTTTCATTCTATTCATTATTTTAACCATTTGAAAAATAACAAAAGCCAGGATAATAAAGTTGATTGCAATCGTAACAAAGTTACCGTAAGCCAAAACTGAACCTGCTTTTTTAGCTTCCGCCAACGCCAAGCCTGCAGGCTGTCCGCTCAAGGCCACATACATATTTGAGAAATCTACATTGCCGATAATTTTGCCCACGATAGGCATGATAATATCGCCCACTAAAGAATCTACAATTTTGCCAAACGCGCCGCCGATAATCACGCCCACTGCTAAGTCCATCACATTGCCTTTAAGGGCAAATTCCTTAAATTCCGACATCATGCTCATTCTTATTCTCCTCAAATTATTTTGTTGGAAATACGGTACCGCATGCGAAATATAGAACTTTACGTTGCCGGCTGTCAACAACTTATCCAACCCCCATTGCTGCATTTTTTGCAGAAAGGCGCTACAAGCACGTACAATCGCGCTTAATGAATTGTTAATGTACGACTATGCTAAAAATAATTAGTAACACTCCCCTATTTTTAATTGCATTAATGCTGGGCGCTGCAACCGTTTTAGGTTTTGCGCCGTTTTATATCTTCCCCGCGGCCATACTTTCACTCGCCGGATTATGTTATTTATGGATTAAAGCACGTAGCCCGAAAACCGCATTCAAGCTGGGTTTTGCGTTTGGCTTAGGGCTTTATAGCGTAGGCATTTACTGGATTTACATCAGCCTGCACGATTTTGGCGGCATGCCTTGGTGGTTCGCAGGCTTTTCCACGCTCTGCCTGTGCGCGTTTATGGCAATATTTCCGGCTTTGGTAGGCTGGCTGAGCAAGCGGGTTGGCTCGCCTTTAATCAGCATTCCCATTTTTTGGGGCCTGAGTGATTGGATCCGCAGCTGGATTTTCACGGGATTCCCCTGGTTGACAATGGGTTACAGCCAGGTGCCGCATAGTCCGCTGGCTGGCTTTATGCCGATTATTGGCGTGTACGGCGTTTCAGTCATTACCGTATTTATAGCCGCATTAATCGCCTATTGGCTAGCTAGTCAGAGGCAAAACTTGGTATGGAAACGCAATGCCATTGCGGCGTTTGTGCTAATCATTGTTGCCGGCGGCGTGTTAAAAGCAGTGGAATGGACAACGCCCAGCGGCAAACCCATTTCAATTGCACTGCTGCAAGGCAATATTTCACAAAGTGAAAAATGGTCGCCAGAAACCGCCCAAAGCACCATCAACCAATATATCGAAATGGCAAAAGCCAGCAAGTCCGAACTCATTATACTGCCAGAGACCGCGCTGCCGGTGATTTCCAGCCAATTAGACCTTGGCATAATAAATACGCTGAGCACCCACGCCAAACAAAACAACGGGGACTTGCTGGTGGGCATGGTGGAATACAACGACAAAACTAGCGAATATTTTAATAGCGCGCTGAGTTTTGGCAGCGCACCAACACAAACTTATTCTAAAAATCATTTGGTGCCATTTGGAGAATTTATTCCACTAAAGCAGGTGTTTGGCTGGGTGTATCGTGACTGGCTCAATATGCCCCTCAGCGATTTGTCGCGTGGCGGCAAATATCAAAAACCCATGCATCTGGCCAACCAGAAGGTAGCCGTCAATATCTGCTACGAAGACGTATTTGGCGAAGAAATCATCCGCCAGTTGCCCGAAGCAACCCTGCTCGTCAACATCAGCAACGACGCCTGGTATGGCACTTCCTATGCGGCAGATCAGCACATGCAGTTTTCACAGGCACGCGCACTGGAAACCGGCCGCATGATGCTGCGCGCCACCAACACCGGCGCCACCGCCAGCATAGACCCGCATGGCTACGTGCTTGCCCACGCGCCGCACGATGTGAAAACCACGCTGAACATACAAGCGCAGGGTTACACGGGCAACACGCCTTATGTCATGTGGGGCAACTGGCTGTTTTTGCTG
>OEOF01000059.1_pt1 | contig 17449 bp, 11 predicted proteins | sample 1539701 | NCBI WGS metagenome assembly OEOF01 (sample SAMEA3611561, study PRJEB23397) | activated sludge metagenome | biome: Urban; feature: Wastewater Treatment Plant; material: Activated Sludge | place: Slovenia | collected 2012-09-24 | reverse complement strand
AGACCCTACACAGCCAGCCTCTAAAGACAATCTGCCACGCGCATTCCACCGTTACTCTATGCGCCAAGCCATTGAAGAAGGATTCATTCTAGATGTGCTGCTTGGTTATGTGCCCTATAAAACAGCATTTAACCTTGCCAAGCAGATCGAGGATACTAAGCGAGTCAGTGGCAAGGCCGCAAAGCGGGCTTTAGCGCAGTGGATGGCATTACATCCAACCAACGTAACGCAGAAAGTGCAATTTATTATTGAGCATTTCGGCAAAAACGTAGCGCATCGCTTAGATGGCAAAGCCAAGGCTATGGTAGTCACCAGCTCTCGCGCAGCGGCCATTCGCTATAAAAAGAGTTTTGATGCCTACATTGCTAAGCACTCCGAATATGCAGGCATTTACTCGCTGATTGCATTTTCCGGGAAAATGACCGGTAAACAAGTGATGCACGATTTCGATGCAGAGTTTACCGAAGATGCGTTTCTGATTGATGAGAATGACGAATTCTCTGAGGAAAACATGAACCCTGATGTTGCTGGTCAGGATTTACGCATTGCCTTTGAACGGCCTGAATATCGTGTGATGTTGGTTGCTGACAAATTTCAGACGGGGTTTGATCAACCTAAATTAGTGGCGATGTACGTGGATAAGAAAATCGCTAATGATGTAGAGATTGTGCAAACCTTCTCACGGCTCAACCGAATGGCACCAGGCAAAGATGAGATATTTATTATTGACTTTGCAAATGATCCAGCCAATGTTCGTCGTGCTTTTGCTATCTACGATGAAGGAGCCCAGATTGATGATGTACAGGATGTCAATGTCGTTTATGAAATCAAAGAGCAGCTAGATGCCCAAGGTCTGTATGAGTCAGAAGATTTAGAGAGTTTCAAAGAAGCGCGCTTTAAGACAATCCGCGACATCACCCATGCTCAAGAACCGCAGCACAAAGCACTGTACGCAGCTACCGAGCGGCCAACCCGCTTATTTAATCAGCGCTTAAAAATGTTACGTGAAGCGATTGTGACGTGGGAAGCTGCTTTCGACAAGGCGCATAGTCAAGGTGATGAAGCTGGAGCAAAATCAGCGGATCATCATCGGCAAGAGCATGCTGATCAAATTAAAACACTTATGGCTTTCAAATCAGGATTGGGTCGATTCTGCCGAACTTACGCTTATGTGGCGCAGCTAATCGATTTTGGCGATCCTGAATTAGAAAACTTTGCGGCCTTCACTAAGCTACTCATGAAGCGCCTCAGCGGTGAGACGCCCGAAAATGTTGACTTGAAAGGTCTGGTACTTACCGGCTTTGACATTAAGAGCAAACAGGATGCGCCTTTAGATGACGAAGAAGTTCCGTCGTTACAACCGGTTGGGCCAGGAGGTGGCGGGTCAAAAGGAGATAACCCACATTTTCTTGTAGAAATAATAGAAAAACTGAATCACTTGTTTGGTGATGCCACACCGCTACGTGATCAAGCTACCTTTGTGAATCATATTGTTTCAATTGCGCGAGAGAATGATGTTGTCATGGCGCAGGTGGAGAACAACACACGAGACCAAGCGTTAAAGGGTAATTTGCCTGGTGCTGTCCAGCAAGGTGTTGTGAGAGCCTTGACCTCACATCAGCAGTTGGCCACATTGGTATTAAAGTCAGATCGACAAGCAATGTCTGCGCTCACAGATGTAATTTATGAACTAATCCGAGATCAACGTAATATTGATTTGGACGACCTAAGTGCTTGATCTTCTCAATCTGCCAGGCGTAAAGCCGGTTGACTTGCATTCAAGCAGCCGTGCAATCACGATTATTGCTGAAGTGGTGGAAGGAGAACTACCGCACTGCCCTGACTGTGCCCGTCTTTTATATCGACACGGGAGACGGACAAATATTTTTGCAGATACGCCTATGCAAATGCAACCAGTCCGGCTTGAAATCTCACGACCGCGCTATCGATGCGATGCTTGTGGCAAGACATCCACCCCAGAGCTCACGTTTCTGGATGAGCGTCGCCGCGCAACAAAGAGACTTGTGGATGCTATCCGCCAGCGTTGTCTTGGCATGACATTTCACAGCTTAGCAGAGCAGACTGGCTTGGCTGTAAATACGATCAAGAACATTGCTCACGATTTAATTGAAGAGATGGAGGAAACTGTCCGTTATGAGACGCCAGTCATTATGGGTATTGATGAAGTCAATTTAGCTGGTGCTTACCGTTGTGTCATTACCAATCTGGCCACGAATAATGTCTTCGATATGCTGGAATTTCGCACTCAAGACCATCTGAAACCATACTTCAAGAACATGCCTGATCGAGAAAGAGTTGAATGGGTTTGTACTGATATGTGGCGACCATTCAAACGTTCATTCAGCCAATACCCTGTCTCTTATACACATCTAGATGTGTATAAGAGACAGACCCTACACAGCCAGCCTCTAAAGACAATCTGCCACGCGCATTCCACCGTTACTCTATGCGCCAAGCCATTGAAGAAGGATTCATTCTAGATGTGCTGCTTGGTTATGTGCCCTATAAAACAGCATTTAACCTTGCCAAGCAGATCGAGGATACTAAGCGAGTCAGTGGCAAGGCCGCAAAGCGGGCTTTAGCGCAGTGGATGGCATTACATCCAACCAACGTAACGCAGAAAGTGCAATTTATTATTGAGCATTTCGGCAAAAACGTAGCGCATCGCTTAGATGGCAAAGCCAAGGCTATGGTAGTCACCAGCTCTCGCGCAGCGGCCATTCGCTATAAAAAGAGTTTTGATGCCTACATTGCTAAGCACTCCGAATATGCAGGCATTTACTCGCTGATTGCATTTTCCGGGAAAATGACCGGTAAACAAGTGATGCACGATTTCGATGCAGAGTTTACCGAAGATGCGTTTCTGATTGATGAGAATGACGAATTCTCTGAGGAAAACATGAACCCTGATGTTGCTGGTCAGGATTTACGCATTGCCTTTGAACGGCCTGAATATCGTGTGATGTTGGTTGCTGACAAATTTCAGACGGGGTTTGATCAACCTAAATTAGTGGCGATGTACGTGGATAAGAAAATCGCTAATGATGTAGAGATTGTGCAAACCTTCTCACGGCTCAACCGAATGGCACCAGGCAAAGATGAGATATTTATTATTGACTTTGCAAATGATCCAGCCAATGTTCGTCGTGCTTTTGCTATCTACGATGAAGGAGCCCAGATTGATGATGTACAGGATGTCAATGTCGTTTATGAAATCAAAGAGCAGCTAGATGCCCAAGGTCTGTATGAGTCAGAAGATTTAGAGAGTTTCAAAGAAGCGCGCTTTAAGACAATCCGCGACATCACCCATGCTCAAGAACCGCAGCACAAAGCACTGTACGCAGCTACCGAGCGGCCAACCCGCTTATTTAATCAGCGCTTAAAAATGTTACGTGAAGCGATTGTGACGTGGGAAGCTGCTTTCGACAAGGCGCATAGTCAAGGTGATGAAGCTGGAGCAAAATCAGCGGATCATCATCGGCAAGAGCATGCTGATCAAATTAAAACACTTATGGCTTTCAAATCAGGATTGGGTCGATTCTGCCGAACTTACGCTTATGTGGCGCAGCTAATCGATTTTGGCGATCCTGAATTAGAAAACTTTGCGGCCTTCACTAAGCTACTCATGAAGCGCCTCAGCGGTGAGACGCCCGAAAATGTTGACTTGAAAGGTCTGGTACTTACCGGCTTTGACATTAAGAGCAAACAGGATGCGCCTTTAGATGACGAAGAAGTTCCGTCGTTACAACCGGTTGGGCCAGGAGGTGGCGGGTCAAAAGGAGATAACCCACATTTTCTTGTAGAAATAATAGAAAAACTGAATCACTTGTTTGGTGATGCCACACCGCTACGTGATCAAGCTACCTTTGTGAATCATATTGTTTCAATTGCGCGAGAGAATGATGTTGTCATGGCGCAGGTGGAGAACAACACACGAGACCAAGCGTTAAAGGGTAATTTGCCTGGTGCTGTCCAGCAAGGTGTTGTGAGAGCCTTGACCTCACATCAGCAGTTGGCCACATTGGTATTAAAGTCAGATCGACAAGCAATGTCTGCGCTCACAGATGTAATTTATGAACTAATCCGAGATCAACGTAATATTGATTTGGACGACCTAAGTGCTTGATCTTCTCAATCTGCCAGGCGTAAAGCCGGTTGACTTGCATTCAAGCAGCCGTGCAATCACGATTATTGCTGAAGTGGTGGAAGGAGAACTACCGCACTGCCCTGACTGTGCCCGTCTTTTATATCGACACGGGAGACGGACAAATATTTTTGCAGATACGCCTATGCAAATGCAACCAGTCCGGCTTGAAATCTCACGACCGCGCTATCGATGCGATGCTTGTGGCAAGACATCCACCCCAGAGCTCACGTTTCTGGATGAGCGTCGCCGCGCAACAAAGAGACTTGTGGATGCTATCCGCCAGCGTTGTCTTGGCATGACATTTCACAGCTTAGCAGAGCAGACTGGCTTGGCTGTAAATACGATCAAGAACATTGCTCACGATTTAATTGAAGAGATGGAGGAAACTGTCCGTTATGAGACGCCAGTCATTATGGGTATTGATGAAGTCAATTTAGCTGGTGCTTACCGTTGTGTCATTACCAATCTGGCCACGAATAATGTCTTCGATATGCTGGAATTTCGCACTCAAGACCATCTGAAACCATACTTCAAGAACATGCCTGATCGAGAAAGAGTTGAATGGGTTTGTACTGATATGTGGCGACCATTCAAACGTTCATTCAGCCAATACCTGCCCAATGCACGGTTGGTAATCGATAAATTCCACGTAGTGAAGATGGCCTCAGAGGCCTTGGATGAGGAACGGAAGAAGTATCAATCAACGCTAACCAAAAATGAACGAGTTCACGTTAAGAAGTCCATTCGCTGGCTGACATTAAAAAGACCATCATCACTAAGCCAAGCTGAGCTCAATGCGCTTGAAGTGGTGCGAGAGACTATCCCTGCATTAGCACAAGCTTACGATGTTAAAGAGGCTTTCTTCAGAATTTATGATGATCCAGATAAAGAGTCTGCAATGCGGGCTTTTGAAGCATGGGAAAACACGCTTCCAGAGAAAGAGCTTGAGCGATTCCACAGTCTTGCTAAGACCGTACATAATCACTATGAAGACATCTTTGCATATTGGGACTCTCCCAGCCAGATTACCAATGCTTACACTGAATGTCTGAATGGGTTGATTAAGATAGCCAATAGAATGGGTCGTGGCTATAGCTATGAAATTATCCGGGCTAAGACTTTGTATGCCAAACATGCCCGTAAGGTAGGCAGTGGTGTCCGCCTTGCAATACCTCCAACAACCTCAGCTAAAGGCATCAACGAAACAGTTGAGTATGGACCTCATATTCCGACCTTGATTGAGATTGCTGAGGCTGGTGGGTTGGATTAGAAAATGTATTTTTGTGGTGGTATTGATGTAAATTGCCTTAAATCTAAAATAATATTGATCTAAATTACGGGGAGTTTTCCATGAAGTTAGTATCTGCAAAAGTGGGACCATTTCGCTCAATCAACACTGTACAAGATGTTGTAATCGATCCAGAAGTTACAGTTTTCGTTGGTATGAACGAGGCTGGTAAAACGGTGTTTTTAAAAGCCTTACATAAATCCCTAGACGCAATGGATGTCGAGGAGTTTGACCCCGTCGAAGACTATCCAAGAAAAGATTATTCGGCCTATATGAAACGGCATGGCACAGAGCCAGAAGCTGCAACTAAGTTAACATATCAACTGTCTGACGATTTGATTGCCAAAATAAACTCAGAATTACACACAAATATCCAATCTGGCTTTCAGTTTACTGTCTCTCATACCTATGCGAATGGACAGGCAATCATAATCTCGGTTGACGAGTCTCCAGTTTTAAAGGCTTTGGCATCAACACCTAGCTTAAGTACGGACACAGTTACTTCAATTAAAAAAGCTACTACGGTACGACAAGTAGTTGAATTATTAGCCGAGGGGGAGCGAACTGAAGCTGACAAAGCTTTTCTGGCTGAGCTTAAAATAAGAGTTGGAAAAACGACATGGAATTCAGTTGTACAACATGAAGTATGGTCGCGTTTAACAAAGCACATTCCAAAATTTCTCTACTTCAGTGACTATGATCTTCTGCCTGGAAAATTGAATCTTGCCGATTTAACTTCACGTGTAGCCAACGCTAAGGCAAACCCCGCATCGGCACGCACTCAAGTTCAAGCAAAGCATCAAGCCGTTTTGGCTCTGCTGCGTATGGCTGATGTTGATCTTGCAGAGTTCTCTGGCAACACTGGCTACGAGGCAATGAAGGCAAAGATTGAAGCCGTATCTATAAGCCTAACTGATCAAGTGCTTGAGTTCTGGAAGCAGAATGAGGATCTTGAGGTCGAGGTGGATATTAAAGCAGATCCTGCGGATGAAGCACCATTCAATAATGGCCCTAATCTCTATCTAAGAATTAAGAATCGGCGCCACCGAGGTGTTAGCACTCCGTTTGATCAGCGGAGCCGCGGATTTATCTGGTTCTTCAGTTTTCTTGTCTGGTTCGATAACGTTCAGAGTCAGCTAGATCCTTCTGGGACAGGGGCTTCTGGTAATGTTGTACTGCTTCTTGATGAACCAGGTTTAGCATTACATGCCTTAGCGCAAGCAGATTTTTTAAGGTACATAGATAGCCTCTCTAAACATCATCAAGTGTTATACACAACCCATTCTCCATTCATGGTGCATTCCGATAGGTTGCAGCAAGTTAGAGTGGTAGAAGATAAAGAAAAGATTGGCACTATTATTTCTGACAACTTAGCTGGTTCAGATCATCGAACAATCTTCCCTTTGCAGGCAGCACTAGGCTGGACTATTGCACAGAATCTTTTTATAGCTAAGCGAAATCTACTTGTAGAAGGGCCTTCAGAGTTAACATATCTGCAGAGCATCTCAGCATTGTTAGAGATTCATGGAAAAAAGGGGTTGAGGGAAGACGTAACGATTGTACCTGTAGGTGGACTTAGTAACGTTGTTACATTTGTGTCTCTTCTTGGTGCAAATGGTTTAAAGGTAGGTATCCTGCATGATTACAACGGTAGTCCAGACCAAAGAATTACCGATCTTGTAAAGCAAAAATTGCTGGCTGATAAGGCTGTGTTCAATGTGTCACAATTTCGTGATTTAACTAAGTTAGGTCAAGATACATTGCCAAGTGATATAGAGGACTTGCTTCAACCATCACTTTACTTAGATTACTTCAATAAGACTTATGCCAAACAATTGACTGGCACATCCCTTAATGAAGCAGACCTTCCGAAAGGAGATCGTATTGTGCACCGCATTGAACGAGCTCTCTCAGAAAAAAATATCAAGGTTCGCCCAACTGGAGGGTTCAACCACTACGCGGTCGCGGCTACGTTTGGCAGTTCGCCCCCATTAGAACTGGATGAAGAAACGCTAACTAGGTTTGATGCCTTATTTGAGGCAATCAATCGAATTTTTTAAAATCCAACCAACTAGTGGATGGCAAATTAAGACTTATATCCACTAATTCCAACCAAATCCTATTGGACTGGAATTAGTGGTCAATACATAAAATCAGAACTTTCCAACCTTATTTTGCACATAGCCGATATAAATCAATAACATATTGATTATAAAGAACAATATGGCTGAATGCAACCACCAAATTGGTTATTTACAGCCAGTATTAAGTTTGATGTTATTCATCAATAAACAAAAAATCATTTTTAATCATGCATAACAATTGATTAGTGTTATTTTCGCTAAGCTGGCACGAATATCGCATGAATAGCGTTGGTTAAAAAATACTTAAAAAAACTTATACGAACACAAACTATTAGAACGGGAGTTTCTCCCATGCTAATTCGGGAGTTATGCTCTTACAGGAATTTTGGTAAACCATTACATTCTAGCTTCACAATAATTTAAAAAGAAATAACTGATGGATAACATACCTGATATTGTTGATTTCGTACTCTACTTTTTAGCAGGATTATCAATCCTGACTTGGACCATCTTGATGGTTAAAATTTATGTATTTTGGCGGTTAAAGCAAGCTAATACTAAACTGCTATCTGGTTACGCAGGTATTACTCGCTTAACCAAAATGCCAGAAGTGTTATACAAAGCTAAGGGTTCATTGAGCGTTTTAAGCAACAAGGTGATGCATGATCTTAAAGCTTGGAACAAAGATACTTCACTGGAGATTAGTGCTTATAGCGAAATGTTGCGACAAACTTTGCGGCAAGAGCGACATCAACAGCAAGTGCGCTTAGAAAGCGGCTTAGCCGTACTTGCGAGCATTGGCTCTACTTCCCCATTCATAGGTTTATTCGGCACGGTGTGGGGCATTATGCATGCATTAAAAGGCATTTCCGCTTCTGGCTCGGCTGGTTTAGATGTGGTGGCAGGGCCAATTGGTGAAGCTCTTATTGCAACGGCGATGGGCATTGCAACTGCTATACCTGCGGTACTTGCCTATAATTATTTTTTACGACACTCACGTCTCGCAGCGGCAGAAATGGATCACTTCTCCGAGCGGCTACAAATACTCGCTAAACAATCTGGCTATAAGGTGGATTAATTATGTCCATGGATAACCAATCGATGGATAGCAGCAGTGAAGGCGGCATGATGAGTGAAATTAATGTAACTCCTTTGGTGGATGTTATGTTGGTGCTACTTACGGTGTTTATCGTGACAGCACCACTGCTAATGAATTCAGTTGCCATTAAACTGCCAAAAGTAGCAGCGACCACTTCATTACAAAAAATGAATGATGTCAAAGTGAGCATTACCAGCACAGCTGATGTATATGTAGACGAAACAAAAATACCCGCAGCATCATTAGAAATAGAGCTTAAAAAACGCAATATTCAAGGCGATTTACAAGTACAAATTATGGCAGATGAAAAAGTCGCCTATCGGGAAGTTGCCAAAGCTATGGCGCAAATTCAACGTGCAGGGGTAAGTAAGTTTACTTTTGTGATGTTGCCAGACACCGCAATGCAATCAGCCAAATAGTTATTAATTAAGCAAAAATTGGCAAATTTTTCTGTGAATAAACCATTAATGTATGAGCAGCAGTATGACTCATGGTTAATGTATAGCGCATTAACTATCTCGCTAATCATGCACCTAGCCATCATGCGCGCACTGCCTTGGCTTGAGGCGGCTAGGGCAAAACCACCCATCGCTATTATTGCGGAGCTCATGCAGCCACCGCCGCCACCGCCAGCAGAAAAGCCGACCGAGCCGAAACCTGACGAGCCAATCACCAGGCCAGAAGTCGTTAAAGTGGAACAACCAAAGCCTAAGCCACAGGCCGCGCCGGTATTGGCTTCCAGGCATGCTGATCCTATAGATAATCGTTACACTGTGCCTGATACGCCGCTACCAGACATTGCGCCTAGTGAGCCTGTTGCGTCTGTCGCTGAAGCGTCCACCTCAACGGCCGCTACAACACCGTCAGCATCAAGCAATTCGGCAAGCTCACCTTCAACTAGTACTTGGGATGACAGTGATGTATGGGATGAATATGGCAATGATTTACAAAAATTATGTGAACGTTATAAACGATACCCAGAAATCGCTCGCAGACGCGGCTGGCAAGGCGCGGGCACGGTGGTTGTGCGTTTTTCTGCAGAAGGAAAAACAATCAGTGTCTCCACAGAAAAATCTACAGGGCAAAAAGTGTTGGATGAACAGGCAATCGAAATGGTCAGAAAAAGTCTTGCCGATTTGCCCTTGCCACCTAAATTTAAGGGTAGGGAGTTCAAGTTAACAATTCCGGTGGATTTTAAACTTGAATAGCCAGTTAATAAAGTTTGTATCCGCATTTAATCTCAATTTAGGGATATTTAAATTTAACACCCAAAATATGAATTTAAAAATTCGAATCAATTTAATCATCACCTTAATGCTAGCCATCACAATGGTACTAGGCGCATGGATGATGATAGACAACGCTCGTGAAGATGTGCGTGCCGAAGTTGATTCCACCACTACTTTGGCCTTACATTTGCTGGATGCCGAGGTTTTGCATTACACAACAGATTACACATGGACTAGTGCTGAACAGAGAAATAAAACCTCCATTTTCCGCTTACAAAATTTAGATAATGTTCGCCATCTGAAGATAGAGTTCTTTGATGCGTTTGGTAGGTTGCGAGATAGCAATCGCCCAGCTGGCTTTTTAGAAAGTCACTCATCACCTTGGTGGTTCAAAAAACTGATGAGCAGCGTATATACTTCTTTAAAAGAAACGCATCGTCCTGTCATAGTTAATAGCCGCGTGCTTGGTGAACTTGTCATTACACCAGATCCTTCATATGAAATCGCCGAAATATGGAACGATACATTAGGGTTGCTGAGTCTTGGCTTATTGTTTTTCTTTGTGTTAAATGGCTTGGTGTATTGGGCGGTAGATCGGGCATTGAATCCATTAAACAAAGTACTTAGCGCGCTTACACAGCTAGAACATGGTCATCTGGATGCGCGCTTGCCGCCATTTTCATTACCTGAGTTATCCAGTATAAGCAGTAAATTTAATGCGATGGCACAAACTTTAGAAAACAGCATGAATAACAACCGTCGTTTAACGCATCAAATTATTCGACTACAAGAAGATGAACGTAAAAATATTGCTCACGATTTACATGATGAGATTGGACAGCATTTAACCGCGATCAATATTGATGCCACAGCAATTTTAAAAGCAAAAAAAATCACCTCGGCACGCGCAAGCGCTATTGCAATCGGTGAGGTGGCTAGGCAGATGATGGGTATAGTGCGCGAAATGTTGCAACGCCTAAGACCTGGAATACTTTATGAGTTAGGCTTGCATGTAGCTTTGGACGAATTGATCGATACATGGCGACAGCGTAACCGCGGCATTAATCTTATCATCAGTGTTTCTAATGAGTTAAATAATTTGAATGAAACGGTTGCTATCACTGCTTATCGCATTGTTCAAGAATGTTTGACTAACATTACCAAACACTCCAGTGCGCGCCAAGTCACAATAAAAATTGAGTCACAAGACAAATTTTTATCAGTTTTAGTTAAAGATGATGGTCAAGGTTTTGATCAATCTCAAATATCCGAAGGTTTTGGCCTGTCAGGCATGAGAGAGCGTGTAGAGGGCTTGGGAGGTTCATTTGTTATAAGCGCCCAATTGGGACTAGGAGTATCAATTAAAGTGAGTTTGCCAGTTAATATAAAGGTGGTGTCATGATTACAAAAATTCGCGTTATGTTGGTTGATGATCATAATGTGGTTCGTTCAGGTTTGCGCCGCTTATTAGAGCTTGGAGGAGATATCAAAGTTGTGGCAGAAGGAAGTAGCGGAGAGCAAGCCTGTCAGATTTATAGCGATTTTGAAACAGATGTGTTGGTAATGGACTTATCTATGCCAGGCATGGGCGGACTGGAAGCGTTGCGCCATATATTAGTGGCGGCACCTAAGGCAAAAATAGTCATTTTTTCGATGCATGAAAACGTCACATTTGCTTCTCAAGCGCTTTCAGCGGGTGCTCGTGGCTATGTAGCTAAAACCAGTTTAGCCGACGATCTTTTGCTAGCCGTACGCGAGGTGGCTACTGGCAAAACTTACATTAGCCCACATATCGCACAAAAAATTGTATTGCAATCTATGTCAGGTAATCATGATCCAATTCAACAACTATCTGGGCGTGAATTTGAAGTTTTTAGAATGCTAGCCGAAGGAGCAGGTATGGATGATATTGCAAATAATCTCAAAATTAGCCAAAAAACCGCAGCCAACTATCAAACCATCCTCAAGCAGAAATTAGGTATTTCAAATGCGGTAGAGCTTGTTCGTCTTGCTATTCGCCATGGCGTGATTGTTGATTAGATTATTCATTTGCAACGATAGAAAGAGTGCTTTATAGAAATTGTGAGTATTTCCTATAGTATTGAGGGAATCTCTCTCTTACGCTGATTTTAATAAAGCTTTATATTCCGCCTTAGACAAATATAAACTCTGTATTTGCATATGGGTGATTGATTTCCCAAATGTCAATTACCTAAAAATATAAGTTATTTTTGTTGTATTTCTATCTCCAGCTTTCCGGAAAATTTCTCTGATTTATAAGAGATTTTCCGGATCTTTTTTGCTAGACATGCACTTCTATGGTGCTTTGATATGGTTTGATTTTAGCCAGCGTTTCTTGCATTAAATCTTTAGCCATAGCCATATCGAAATCCATCTATAAGCATACCCAAAAACCATCAGAGATACCAAATGTAGATAAACGCATGTTAGCGGTGATTAACTCTTGGCATTCTCCCCAATTTCCCTAGTTAATCCACCTTTACTAACATTAAAAATTACCTTAAATAATTCAAATAAAGCAGTGCTTAATCCCCAAGTTTAATATTTGTAACTGATTGATTTTTATATATTTTATGGGAACAGTCTTTTGGCAAGAAATCATCGAAACCACTTCAGGAAAAATTCCTGCACTCCCGCGGGAGTTTCACTCTTACGCAAGTTATAACGCAAGTCTATATTGGCAGACTCAAAAAAAAATACAAAAAAATATGAGCTTATAACCTTTGGAGAGGCGCCTTGTAATGACTATCCGTAATAAAGCAACACACACAAAATTAACACATAATAAATCCATAAAGCATGGTTTTAACTTTGCACTAAAACCCATCCCTTTTATTGTATTTTCAATATTTGCGCAGCATGCCTATGCAGAGGCGCTTAACTCTGCGCAGGCAGAGGCACAAAGCAAGCAGCAGAAGCAGTGTGAAGAAAATGCCAGTGGTAGTCGAGCCAAGGCGCAATGTAAATCTAACGCACAACAACAAGCACAAATCGCTGCAGACGAAGCTTACGATCAAGCCATTGCCGCAAAAGAGCAGGGAATACAATCGCAGCGTGTGCAGTTGGCACAAGCATCGCTAGCAGTAGAAGATATTTTGCTGGGGGATGAGCCTAGTAGTAATAATTCAGCAAGCGCAAATCGTATTCATATAGATCAAGACATTATAAAAACAGCGGAAGCGACCGATACCAACCCAGCAAGCAAAGGCGGGGCAGCAAATAGCAGCAACAAAATCAACACGCCCAATACCAGCAAAGATAGCAAAGCGATGGGTAAAAAAGAAGGTAAAGATTTACCCATCAATGTTGAGCTGAAAGAAGTGAAAGTGCGCGCTAAACGCTTTCACGAGATTGGCCCTCTGCCGGGCTTGGGTTTAACCAAAGAGCAAATCCCCGGCAATGTACAAAGCATTTCCGCGAAAGAGATTAAAGAATCACATTCATTAAGCCTCACTGATTTACTCAATAAAAAACTGCAATCAGTGAACGTGAACGATTACCAAGGCAACCCGTTCCAGATGGATGTGACCTATCGTGGCTTTACTGCAGGCCCGCAGATTGGCACACCGCAAGGCCTCTCGGTGTTCTTAGATGGTATTCGTGTCAACGAACCGTTTGGTGATGTGGTGAACTGGGACATGATCCCGATGAACGCCATTGCAGGGGTAGATGTATTCCCCGGCTCTAACCCGATATTCGGATTAAACACTTTAGGTGGTGCATTTACCTTAAAAACCAAAGATGGTTTCACCAACGAAGGCGTCGATGCAGAAGTACTGGCAGGCTCTTATGGGCGAAAACAACTACAGGTAGAAGGCGGCTGGAACAATGGAGATTTTGCATTGTTTGGCGCCGGCAACTTCTTTTTAGAAGATGGCTGGCGTGATAACTCGCCAAGTGAGGTGAACCAGTTCTTTGGTAAAGGGAGTTATCGAGGCGACAAGTTTGATCTAAGCTTAAGTACTTTATTGGTTGCTAATAACTTGGTGGGCAACGGCTTGTCGCCCAGCGAAGAATACGCCAGAGACCCGACCAGTGTGTTTACTGGGCCGGATGAGAGCAAAAACCGCTTACAACAATTCCAACTCTCTGGCAGCTATTTTGTGAATGATAACTTCACTATTACCGGGCAGGCCTACAGAAGAAACAGTAAGCGGCATCAAAAAACCGGGGACTTCGCCAATTTTTTTGATGGGGACGGTGAGATAACAGCAAGGCGCTTACCGGCGCCGGGAGAGGAATTTACCTGCGTATTCGGTAGTAGCAATGGCAGAGCTGTGCCGGACTATTATGTAATCCCGGTCGCGGCGGATGTTAGCGGTTTTGCTGACCCCTTTAGCGATCCGTTGTTCATGGATTTTTCGGATAATGTAATAAATCCGGCAGACTATACAGCCTATAAAAACACTGCTTTACCACAAGAGTTCTTTGCCTCATATAAGTCTCAATTTGATATTTACACAAACTTTGCAGAAGTCGAACGTTACAACAGAAATCTTAACAGGCCCATTCCGCCCACGACAGGCTCAATTTCCCCTGACTTTAATAATGAGCCATCCTACCAAGCAGTTTTCTCAGAGCTTGTCGGTGGCGATCCTTTTGCGGGACCAGGCGGAAACGTGATTTTCTCTGCAGGAGAGAATTATTTCTTTTCTGTAGATAACACCGGTGCGATAACAAAGAATTTTATCTTATTAGCTGGCTCCTTAAATGAAGATCTTTGCAGACCACGCCATCAAGAAGCATTTCGCAATATCTATGCTTACACAATTTTCGATCCACTTACAGGTAACCCGGTGTTGGTTGACGGGGCCCCGTACGGTCAGCCTGGAGTGGTGGAGGGTACGCCAACCGCAATCATCGGGGATAACCAGATAGACCAGCTGGTAGACGGGTTCTCCGTACAATTTAACTGGAACTTTGATAAGCACAAGTTTATGGTAGGCGCGTCGCTGGATTCCGCCAATGCGGATTACAGGAATGAAACCCGGTTGGGGTTTTTTGATTCAAGCAGAAACGCCTACTTAGACCCTGCGCAAGCGCATCCACAATTTGGAGCTGCGCTAGTGCCGTTATCAAATAACAACTTTGAGGGCACCAGCGTTACCAAGAGTCTCTACTTTAGCGAAACTTGGACGCCGGTGGAGACTTGGAACTTCAATGCCTCTGGCCGCTTTAACCACACCCGCATCAAAAATATAATCGCTGCGCGCTATGGTAATGGCGCTTTTGATGTAGAAGATTTCATTAATTACCCTGATAGTTTTAATATTTGTCCTGATGCTAATGGTGATGGAACGGTGGATATTGCAGAATGTGATGGCATCCCCAGAAATTTTCATATCCCGAATATATACAATTCGCTAGATCCGTCAGAAACCGAGGAGTTTACTTATACCTCGTTCAACCCATCATTGGGGTTTACTTGGCAGGCCAAAGAGAATTTGAATGTATTCGCCAACTTGGCACAGGGAACACGAACACCAAGCGTGATTGAGCTGGGCTGTGCATTTGATGACACACCTGTGGTTGATGCCACCACGGGTAATTCGGTGCCAAAAAGTATTTTTGAGAATCGCACATGTACATTACCTTCCACTTTATCTGGTGACCCTTATTTAGAGCAAATCAAAGCCACCAGTTACGACATCGGCATGCGCGGTAACTTGGCTGGCTTTCTAGGGACAGATGGCTTGGAATGGAATTTAGGTGCTTACCAAACGGATCTCAAAGATGATATTTATTTTGTTTCAGTGGGCAGTGGAAGCGCAGGCTTTTTTGACAATGTGGGAAAAACCCGCCGCAGAGGCTTAGAGGCAGGGCTATCTGGCAAAAAAGATAAATGGGGTTTTAGTCTTAATTACGGTCTTACCGATGCCACGTTTCAAGATCAATTCCGCATGATGAGTGAGGACAATAGCAGTGCAGTAAACAGGCTAGACGGTTATGGTTATACGATAGATGTGAAAAAGGGTAATCGTATGCCAGGAGTGCCACTGCATAATTTAAATGCAAACATTACTTATGAAATCACTCCTAAGTGGCAAGTAGGGGTAACAGCGGTGGCACATTCAGAGAGCTTTTTACGCGGTAATGAGAATAACAAGCACCAAAAAGGGGTGGTACAGAGAACCTATGATTATATTGACCAAACTACTGGCAACACTATAACAGTGGCTTCTCAGCCTACGAACAATCCTGGCAAGATACCAGGATATTCCACCTTTAATTTCCAGACCAGCTATAAATTTAATAGTGAGTGGACAGCCACCATGCTGGTAAATAATCTGTTTGATAAAGAGTATTTCAGTGCCGGGCGACTTGGGCGCAACCCGTTCTCACCCAGCATTGCTGGGGCGATTGGCCCAGATGGCTATAACCATAACTCGAATGATTGGTTAAGCACTAATTTTATTGCACCCGGGGCACCACGCGGCGTGTGGTTTAGCTTGAACTGGCAGTTTGACCCGAATAAAAAGTAGTGAAACAAGTAATAAAAGCGAATTTGAAAAATCTGGGCATTTGCAACTGCCCCGTTAAAGAATTCAACCGTAATCAAATTAGTACTTACAAGGCGCTAAACAAGATTAAGGTGAATTGGTGCTGCAGGCAGCCACAAATGCCTGCATATTCTAACGTAAATAGAGGATTAATGATGAAAAACGTTAAATTGAAGTTAGCAGTTTTTGGAGCATTAGGCTTGGCATCTGTGCAGGCATTGGCAGCAGGTTCATTGTGCGCTTTAGCAGCAGCGCCAGCGGGCTCAGCTTATATCAATGCATATAACCAAGGTCGAGTGATTCCACCTTTGGCTGGCCCGGCAACAACCGTACTTTTGGCACGCATGAATTTTGGTAGCACAGCAGATGGTGGTGCTGGAGGTAATTGTGAAATAACAGCTTTGGCGAATGAAACCACGCCACCATTGGCAGGCTATTCACTCGTAACTTCTGCAGTGCGCACTATTCCGCCAACCACCGGTGGTGCAGGTAGTATTGGTAGTGTACTGGATATTATCTGGCGTAATGCAGCAGGTACGACATGTGTCTTTGGTACGAGGACTACATTTACTAACGCTGACCATGATTCTGGCACAGCAGGTACGCAATATTTTGAAGCAAACGACGTAGCCCGTGGTGGTTACAGTGCTTCAGGCGCTGTCAATGTAGGGTACTTTAAACAAGCTGCTAATGCCTCTCGCTTGTATCGTGTGGGTAGAACGTTTACGTCTGTACAGCATCGTGCGCACATTTATGGGGGCGGTACGCTGGCGCAAAAGCAAAACAACGCAGCAGGTTATCTAGATTTGCCAGCGATTGCAGGGTTAACAACAGATGTGGCTAATGGTAACTTAACGTTAGCAACGCCAGGTGTTGTAGCACCAGTCGGCGCTGGTTTACAGCAAGCGCAAGTGAACAGCAACTGGGTAGATTTTACAGTCGATTCAACATTTAACGACCCAGATTCAGCTAGCCTAAATCCACTTAGCCCAATGAACTATATTCAAGCGCCTTGCAATAGTGACAGCGCAGCAACAATCAATGCGACTTGGGTTAAAGC
>OEOF01000058.1_pt1 | contig 17531 bp, 19 predicted proteins | sample 1539701 | NCBI WGS metagenome assembly OEOF01 (sample SAMEA3611561, study PRJEB23397) | activated sludge metagenome | biome: Urban; feature: Wastewater Treatment Plant; material: Activated Sludge | place: Slovenia | collected 2012-09-24 | reverse complement strand
ATTGCATCGTGCGCATGGCCAAACAGCAATTGCATATTCAACTCCTGTTCAGGATCTGTCTCTTATACACATCTAGATGTGTATAAGAGACAGCTATTACACTGGCCAATACGGCGAAATCGGCACAAAAATGAAAGTCGGCGTGTTTATTGAGTTTGAGAATAAAGAAGCCTCCAAACTGGGCATGCCACTACCCAAGGGTATATTGCGTGTGTATAAAAAAGATAGCGCAGGCAACGCGCAATTCGTGGGTGAAGACAATATCGACCATACCCCAAAAAATGAAACTGTTCGTTTAAAATTGGGTGAGGCATTTGATGTGACCGCCGACAAAAAACAAACAGATTTCAAGACGCTGCCTCGCCCCAGCAAGGGCAATAGCGCATTCGAAAGTGCGTTTGAACTCACGCTGAAAAACGCCAAAAAAGAGAAAGTCACCGTGACCGTACAGGAGCCGATTGGCGGTGATTGGAAGATTTTATCCGAGAGCCATCCGCACACCAAAGCCAATAGCCACCTGGCGGTGTGGAAGATTGATGTGCCTGCGGAAGGCAAAACAACGCTGACATACAGAGCGCAAGTAAAGTATTAAAATTAGCATTATCCAGATTAAAATAGATGCCCTGCAAGCCGCATGGATATTGGCCTGCAGGGCATGCCTTTTATAATTAAAATGAATCGATTATTGTGAAATTCGGCACCCTTTACCTCATCCCTGTCACGCTTGGCGACGACAATATCCACGCGGTGTTGCCACTCAATGTCATTGCACAAACGCAAAAACTAGAACACTTTGTGGTGGAGAATGAAAAATCCGCCCGCCAGTTTTTAAGTTTAATCAAACCGCTCAAGCCGATTCGCGAATTGCAGTTGGAGTTGTTAAACGAACATACCGATGACAAAACCCTGCCAAGCTTGCTTAAACCGCTGCTGGCTGGCCATGATGTCGGACTGATGTCGGAGGCGGGCTGCCCTGCAGTGGCCGACCCTGGCGCGAAGTTGGTCGCGCTGGCGCATCAAAAAGGCATCCATGTAACGCCGCTAACAGGTCCTAGCGCGATTTTATTGGCGCTGATGGCTTCTGGCCTTAACGGGCAAAGTTTCGCGTTTTTAGGCTACTTGCCGGTCGATAAAGCCGCGCGCACAGCAAAACTCAAAGAAATCGAAAAGCGTGCGCAAACGCACAACGAAACACAAATTTTTATCGAAACGCCCTACCGCAACCAGCAAATGCTAGAAGCAATTTTGAGCACTTGCAACGCCAACACCCGCTTGTGTATTGCCTGCCACGTCAGTTTGCAAGATGAAATGATAGCAACGAAACGCATCAGCGAATGGAAACAAAGCACCTTGCCGGATTTACATAAAAAACCAACGGTGTTTTTGTTGTTGACATAAAGAGACTAGAGCTATGACCCGATTTAAACAATCTATTAACTCTGAACATACCAAACCTTGGGTTGAACGTATTGGAAAAATAATTCTCAATTTTTCTGTGGTTGAGATGGAGTCAATCCTTTGGTTAGTACAACTTTCCGAACGAGAGTTTGAAATTAAAACAATAGCTGAAATGCCGCTTGCTTCCCGCATAACACAAATTATAAGGCACATTGAAGAGCGCACAATAGGAGTTCAATGGCGAAAAAAATCGTTACGCGCTTGGAATGAGGCGCTAAAACTTGCACACCTTCGAAACCAAGTTGCGCACAACCCAGTAATTTTTGGCTGGAGCAAAGTGCCTGAAGTTGGAATACCAGATATTCTAGGCATTCCAAATCTACGCGCAGCTAGTTCCAAAAAAGCACAATGGCAACTATCTACTGATAACGCAGACAAATCCATTGATGAAATAGTTGCAATTGCTCAATCACTAGAAAAGCTACGAATAGATTGGTGTGCTGCACGGGATCAAGGCAAAGCCCCGCCACTAAAGATAGCGCCAAGTTTGTGGTATAAATTTAAACGCCGCGTTGGTATGGTGATATATAAACTAAAAAAACACTAAGTAGCAGTTAATCAGTCAAATGAGCCTTCACTGGCGCATAACTCAATCGATGCTGCGGGCAAATGCCATGTGTCTGCAAAGCCAATAAATGCGCGGGGCTTGGGTAGCCTTTATGTTGTGCAAAACCGTATTGCGGGTATTGTTTATCCAGTTCGTACAGCTCTGCATCACGCGCGACTTTTGCCAAAATAGATGCCGCTGAAATCGCTTGTACCTTGCTATCTCCCTTCACAATCGCCTCGCACGGCAAGCTAATTTTAGGCGTTTTGTTGCCATCCACCTGAACCAAATGCGGAATCACGTTGAATTGCGCCTGCATGGCCTCTATGGCGCGCTTCATGGCGAGCAGGCTCGCTTGCAGGATGTTGATTTCGTCGATTTCCTGGCAAGTGCAACTGGCAATGCCCCACGCCAATGCTTTTTGTTTGATTTCAGCACTTAAAAAGTCGCGCTTTTTCTCGGAGAGTTTTTTGGAATCTGCCAGACCGTCAATCGGATTATTCACATCCAGAATCACCGCAGCCGCATAGACACTGCCTGCCAGGGGACCGCGCCCCGCTTCATCTACACCGCAAATGAGATTAAATTGCGGCATCTACAGGTAGGCCAAAACCGCCCGCGCAGCTTTTTCTGCCGCATCCTGCTTAAGCGCTAGATGCATATTGGTGAACTCCTGCCTGATTTTCTGCAGTTGGCCGGCGTCATTGAGTAATTTCATTGTCGTATCGGCCAAATTTTGCGGCGTAGCTGCATCCTGCAGCAATTCCGGCACCACAAATCTGCCTGCTAAAATGTTTGGCAGGCCAACATAAGGAAGATAATTCATGCGCTTAAGTATCCACCAGCTCAGGCGCGACATGCGGTAGGTGATCACCATCGGCTTCTTCAGCAACGCTGCTTCTAATGTAGCTGTGCCTGAGGCGACAATCACGGCATCAGCCGCTTCCATTGCATCGTGCGCATGGCCAAACAGCAATTGCATATTCAACTCCTGTTCAGGATGCTGCAGATAATGCTGATGGATGGCATGTTCAAAAATCTCACGGGTTTTGCGCGTGATGAGCGGCACCAGAAATTGTGCATTTTCATTTTCCAGGCCGATACGTTGTGCTGTTTTTACAAACAAATCCGCATGCTGTTTGACTTCCGACTGGCGGCTGCCAGGCAACATGGCGACAATGAGTGCATTCGGCTCCAGCTTGAGCATCTCACGTGCGGCCTGCTGATCGGGTTTTATCGGCAATTCATCTGCCAACGGATGTCCCACGTAGGTCACAGGCACTTTGGCAGCTTCATACAAATTGGGCTCAAACGGAAATAGCGCCAGCATGTGTGACACAGAGCGTTTGATTTTGCCCATGCGGCCACCGCGCCACGCCCAGATGGAGGGGCTGACGTAATGAATGGCAGGGATGCCGCGTTTTTTGAGTTTGCGTTCCAGCCAGAAATTGAAGTCCGGCGCGTCGATTCCAATAAAAATATCAGGTTTTTCTGCTAATAGCTGTTTGAGCAGGTTACGACGTAATTTGAGCAAACCATACAGATGTTTAATCACCTCGATATAACCACGTACAGACAGGTTTTCGATGGGGAATAACGACTGTGCGCCCTCGCCCATCATTTTCGGACCAGCAATGCCGATGAAAGTTAAATCGTTACGCTGCGCTTTGAGGGCGCGCATCAAATGACACCCCAGCAAGTCTCCCGAGGCCTCCCCGGCCACTATCGCAATTTTTGGCATAACTGGTATTTAGCGGACGATGCCGCGAGTCGAAACGGTTAGAAAATCCGTGAGCAATGCTATTTCATTGCAATTCTTTTGCATGCTTGCCAATTCAGCCTTGGCTTCTTCTAATGTCAGGTTATTGCGATACAAGGCTTTGTAGGCGCGCTTGATCTGCAAAATGCTATCGGCACTGAAGCCGCGCCGTTTAAGGCCTTCTGCGTTGATGCCGTGCGGCTTGGCATCGTAGCCGGCGGCAGTAATATAAGGTGGAATGTCTTTAAAAACGACGGAATTGACTGCGGTAATGACATGCGCACCGATTTTACAAAATTGGTGTACGAGCGTGAAGCCGCCCAGAATCGCATAGTCATGTACATCTACATGGCCAGCAAGCGATGAATTATTTGCAAAAATAGTGTTGTTGCCAATGGTGCAGTCGTGCGCGATGTGCACATAAGCCATAATCCAGTTGTCGTTACCGATTTTGGTAACCCCTTTATCTTGCACCGTACCGCGATTAAAGGTACAGAACTCTCTGATGGTGTTGTTATCACCGATCTCTAATGTGGTCGGCTCATCTTTGTATTTTTTATCTTGTGGCTGCTCGCCCAGCGAGGCAAACTGAAAAATCTGGTTATTTTTACCAATCGCGGTTGGGCCTTTTAATACAACATGGCTTGCGATGCACGTATCTGCACCCACTTTAACGCCTGCGCCAACGATGGAATAGGCGCCGATTTCCACGCTTGAATCGAGCTCTGCTTTGGGATCGACAATTGCTGTTGGGTGTATTTTTACAGACATTTTATTTTTTAATTTTTTACTTTAACAAAGCGTTTTAATTTATTGTTTTTATATTACTTTTCTATTGCTTTTAGAATGCACATCATGCTTGCTTCGGCCACCACGTTGCCATCGACCGTGGCAACGCCGTTGTATTTCCATATGCCTTTTAGAATGCGGTCTATCTTAACGTTTAAAATGAGCTGGTCGCCAGGCGATACGGGTTTTTTAAAGCGCGCATTATCGATACCGGCAAAATAATAGACAGAATCATCAGAGGGTTTGCTGCCCATGGTCTTAAAAGACAAAATGGCAGCCGCCTGGGCCATGGCTTCAACCATCAGCACGCCCGGCATCACGGGATGATATGGGAAATGCCCTGGAAAGTAAGGTTCATTGACACTGACGTTTTTCAGTGCGGTGATTTCTTTGCCTATTTCCATCGAAATCACGCGATCTATGAGCACAAACGGATAGCGGTGCGGAAGGTGGTCAAGGATTTCGTGAATATCCATGCTCAGATTCTCATTCTTAGACGCAGCGGTGTCTGACATAATTTTCCCCATCTTTAATTTTTAGAGCGTTTGCTTGAGCTCTGTGCGCTTAATTGAGCAACAGCTGCTTCCAAGGTCTTTATTTTATCTGTTAATTGGTTTAAATGGCGAATATTTGCAGCCGTTTTAAGCCATGCGTCGTGTTCTTGTGACGGCATCAATGCGGTATAAGTGCCTGCTTTGCTGATGGAGCGCATCATCATGCTGCCAGGAGAGATCGTGACATGATCCGCAATATTCAAATGCCCTAAAATCATGGCAGCGCCGCCTATTCTGCAATGTCGGCCTATCACCGCGCTGCCTGCAATGCCCACGCACCCCGCAATCACCGTATGCGCGCCGATACGGCAGTTGTGCGCAATCTGAATAAGATTATCCATTTTAACGCCTTCTTCTATCACTGTGTCATCAATCGCACCGCGATCAACAGTCGTATTCGCACCAATATCCACATTATCATGAATCACGACACGACCCACTTGCGGGATTTTTACCCAATGTTTTGTATTATCCGGCTCGGATTCCTCAGCATAACCAAACCCGTCGTTGCCTATCACGCAGCCAGAAAACAGATGGCAATGTTTGCCAATCTGGCAGTCATGCTTGATCGTCACATTGGCCTCTAAAATCGTATGATCTGCGATGCTGGAATTGCGCTCGATGACACAGCCAGCGCCAATAACCACATTGTTGCCCAGCGTGACATTGGCTTCTATGACCGCGTTGGCGCCAATGCTGCAACTTGCAGGCACCTTGGCCGACCTGTCGATAACTGCGCTTGCGTGGTTGCCGACTGTTGCAGCATATACTGGGTTTAACAACAATGATACCTTGGCAAAATAAGCATAAGGATTATCGGTAATAATTTTTGGCAAGGCTGTCAGCGCGGCGTGTTCGGGTCTAATAATCACTGCGCTGGCTAACGTATCATTTAACTGCCTGGTGTATTTGGTATCGCTGAAAAAACTAATGGCGCCAGCTTGCGCCAGCGCCAAAGAGCCAACCCTTACAATCCGAGTTTCTGGATTACCTGATATTGTGCCGCCCAGTTGTTCGACGATTTTCTGAATCGATAAATAGAAGCTCATAAACAGTGGTCATACAATTTGTATTTTTTTAGCCTATTTTTTACCAAGCAGTTTTAACACTTTATCGGTAATATCAATTTTTTTGCTGGCATACGCCACGCCACCATAAACGACCAGATCATATCCTTCTGTTTCAGAAACGGTCTGCACAGCTTTGTTAATACGATCCTGCAGGCTGGCGAGTTCTTCATTTTTACGCAGATTGATATCTTCGCGAAGTTCGCGCTGCTTACGCTGGAATTCGATTTTCAGGTTTGAAGCGTCACGCTCTTTGTTACGGCGGTCTGTCTCAGAAAGCGTTACGCCTTCCTTATCCAGCGCCGCCTCAATATCACGGATCTGCTTCTGCATCCGATCCAATTCCTGAGAACGCGGACTGAACTCGCGCTCCAGCTTTTTGCCGCTTTCTGCCGTCTGTGGCGCCTCCTGCAAAATCTTATCTACCTGCACATAGCCAACTTTAAGTTCTGCCGCACTTAAATTAAGGCTTGTGGACAAAGCCAGAAAGCTAGCGATAATTAAAGTTTTTAACATATGATTCAATTCCAATCTCCTAACCATCCCCGACCACAAGGCTTATCCGTCAATTCTACTATCAATCCAGCCAAACCCATTAAAATAATTATCACTAGAACTGCGATCCAAGCTGGAATTGCAGGGTTTGGGTTTTGTCACCCGGCTTCTCATTGAGCGCTTTGGCAAACACCAGTTTTAGCGGGCCAAATGGCGAGAACCAGCTCACCCCTACCCCTGTTGAGTATCTGAGATCACCCAGGTTAATGCTCTGATTATTGGCATAAACACTACCCGCATCAACGAACGCACTCAAACGGAATTGTGATGAATTTTTAATAAAGGGTACCGGCGCAAACACCTCAGCATTGCCCACTATACGTGTAGTGCCGCCTACAGAAAAGTCTTGGCCAGTCACTGGATCGAAATCGCGAGGCCCGATAGAGCCATTATCAAAGCCCCGCACCGAGTTGACGCCGCCTACATAAAAGTTTTTGAAGAACGGATATGCCTTGTTGCCGTAACTGTCCGCATAACCTAGCTCGCCATTCAGCATGAAGGTAAAGTTTTTGGTGACATCCTTAAACCAAGCATGCTTATATTCCAGCTTGTAGTATTCCAAATCCAGTACCGGCACCGAAACTTCGGCACTTAACCGCTGCATCACCCCTTTGTTCGGGAACAGTGTATTGTCGCGGGAGTCATGCGTCCAGGCCAACGCCAGTTGCAATGAGTCACTCGAGCATCCTCTGGAGTTTCCACAAAAATCCAGATACTGCTTAGGTCCTTGGCTAGACAATTCTATTTTTGTAAAGTCGCCCGTCAAGCCTGCCGAGAGAAAATCTTTCTCGCTCAACGGCAAACCAAAACGCACGCCGGCACCGTACGATTTACTATTGTATGAACCAATATCCAGAGAGCCGGTATCGACATCGCGCCTGTACACATCAAAGCCACGGCTGATGCCATCAGGCGTGAAATAAGGATCAGTAAACGAGAGTGAATAAGTGGTGTTAACTTTGCCGGTGTTGACCTGGGCTGCAACGCGGTTGCCTGTGCCCAGGAAGTTCTGCTGATTCACCGTAACACCAAATACGACGCCTTCATTACTGGACAAGCCCGCACCAAACTGTATGCTACCCGTAGATTTTTCCACGACATTGATATTTAGGTCCACCTGGTCGGTAGTGCCCGGAACCGCTGGCGTTTCAACATCCACCGTCTCAAAGTATTGCAAACGATCCAAGCGTTCTTTAGAACGATTGATTTTATCACCAGCATACCAGGCAGATTCAAGCTGCCGCATTTCGCGGCGCAGCACAGAATCGCGGGTACGGGTATTGCCCGTTAAATTGATACGGCGCACATAAACGCGCTTGCCAGGATCAACAAAAAATGTAAATGCAGCGGTATGCTCTTGTTTGTTTATTTCCGGAATGGCATTCACATTAGAAAAAGCGTAACCGTCATTGCTGAGTCTGTCACTGATCGCCTTGCTGGTCTCGGTGACTAACTGGCGGTTGAAGATATCGCCTTTATTTATTTTAATCAGAGGCTTGAGATCCTCCTCTGGCACTTGCAGCTCTCCTGCGATCTTCACATCACTGATTGTATATTTTTCACCTTCTGTTACGTTCACGGTAATGAAAATATCCTGCTTATCTGGCGAAATAGACACCTGTGTAGAATCAATTGAAAATTCTAGATAACCTTGATTCATGTAAAACGACTTAAGCGTTTCCAGATCCGCTGTGAGTTTTTGCTTGGAATACTGATCATCCTTATTCCACCAGCTCATCCAGTTTGGCGTGGTCAGTAAAAACTCCGCGCGCAGATCATCGGTGGTAAAAGCATTGTTGCCAACAATATTGATGTCACGAATCTTGGCGACCACACCCTCTTCGATCTCAAAACGCACCGCAACACGGTTGCGCTCCAACGGTGAAATCACTGTTTTAACCGTGGCGCCGTATTTGCCCTGCGCCAGATATTGGCGTTTAATTTCCTGTTCGGCACGGTCAAGCTGGGATTTGTCAAAAATCAGGCCCTCTGAAATACCGATTTGCTTCAGGCCTTCGGTCATTTTGTCAGAAGGGAATGATTTGTTGCCGCTAAAATCGATTTTGGCAATGGCGGAGCGTTCTTGCACAGTCACGACCAGCACGTCACCATCGGCTTCAATGCGTACATCCTTGAAAAAGCCGGTGTTGTAAAGTGATTTAATCGCTTGTGTGGCCTTTTCATCAGACATAACATCACCAGCCTGTACGGGCAGGTAGGTAAATATCGTGCCGGCCTCGGTGCGCTGCAAGCCTTCTACGCGGATATCTTTAATCACAAAAGGCTCGAGCGCCATTGCATTATGGCTGAACAGAGCGGCTACAAGCGCTGGAATGTAACGGACTTTAAACAAATTGCTAACCCGATATTAGTCTATTGAAGTCATTAAAAATGGCAATGGTCATGAGTAAACCTAATAATACAAACCCTATTTTTTGCCCGATCAGCATCGTTTGTTCCGAAACCGGCGAGCCTTTTAAAATCTCAGCCATATAATACATCAAATGACCGCCATCTAACACAGGTATTGGCAAAAGGTTAAGCACCCCGATACTGATGCTGAGCAAAGCCAAAAAGCCTAAAAATGTCTTAATGCCTAAAGTTGCGCTTTCACCCGCAAACGTGGCAATTGTGACTGGGCCGCCAATGCTTTTGAGTGATACATCACCTGTTACCATTTTAACCAGCATTTTAAGGCTGAATAAAGAAGTGTCCCAAGTTTTGACAAGGGCTTTCTGCAAACTGGAAAATGACGAATAACTCGACTCAATCAGCAGCTTATCCAGTTCTTTTTTATCCAGCTTGACGGCGGCTCCCATCCTGCCAATGGTTTGATTCCCGTCTTTAACGGCTTCAGGTGTTGCGGCAATACGCAACACTTTTTGTTCTCGTTCAATTTCAAATAACAATTTTTTATTGGGATTATCTTTGATGACATTCACCACCTGCTCCCAATCGCTTATTCCGACTCCATCTACCTGCAATATTTTATCATTTACCATAAAACCGGCTTTTTCTGCGGCACTATCAGGCAATATCTCGCCAATTACCGCAGGGATGTTGGGCTTGACCATTTCCAGACCGATTTTCTTGAGTATGTCGATATCCGCGTCGTGGTTAGCACCCTCAAAGCTAAGCGTGTGTTGAAACAACTCATTGTTGTTATTGATGGCTTCAATCTCGACGGTTTTGTTTTCTAACGACTGCTCTAGCAATATCCAGCGCGCATCTTGCCAGCTTTGTACAGGTTTGCCTGCAATTTTTTGAATGATTTCTCCGGCTTTCAGGCTGGCTTGTGCAGCCGGGCTATTTTCGGCAACCGCACCAATAATAGGCCGTATGCCCGTCACACCCCACATGAACAGGCCCCAATACAATACGATCGCCAGCAGCAGGTTGGCTGCCGGCCCTGCCGACACAATCGCAATACGCTTCCATACGTTTTGCCGGTTAAACGCATGGTGCAGTTCCGACTCAGAATAGTTGATTTGTGCCACTTCTGGACTGGATTCACTTTCGGCTTTCAGTTCTCTTTCGTCCAGCATTTTGACAAACCCGCCAAACGGAATTGCAGCCAGCACAAACTCTGTATTGTCCTTGCCAAACGTTTTTTTCCACAGCGGCTTGCCAAAACCGACTGAAAAGCGCAACACCCTCACGTCGCACCAGCGCGCCGCCTGGAAATGACCGTATTCATGGATAGTCACCAATATGCCAATGGTGACAATAAATGCAATGAGCGTCAGCATGCTGTCAATGCCTGCTGCTCACCTGCTTTAGCAAGGCTGGCATATGCGAAGCGTCTCGCCTCCGCATCCACTGTAATAAGCTGCTCAAGTGAAGTCACAGGTGTGATTTTAATCGTATCAAGTGCTTTGGCGATTACAGCAGGGATATCTAAAAAGTGAATTTGTTTGCTTAAAAACGCTGCCACCGCCACCTCGTTGACTGCATTCAGAATGGCGGGTGCGGTGCCGCCTAGTCGCAGCGCGTCATAAGCCAATTGCAGACAAGGAAAGCGCTTGGTATCTGGCGCTTCGAATTCCAGTTTGGCGATTTCCAGCAAATTAAGCGAAGCAACACCCGATTCAATACGTTGTGGGTAGCCAAGCGCATAAGCAATTGGCGTGCGCATGTCTGGGTTGCCCAGTTGCGCCAGAATACTGCCATCCACATATTCCACCATCGAGTGAATGATGCTTTGCGGATGCACGACGACTTCAATTTGATCAGGCTGCGCATTAAACAGCCAATGCGCCTCGATGACCTCGAGCCCTTTGTTCATCAGAGTCGCGGAATCGATCGTGATTTTGGCACCCATCACCCAGTTTGGATGTTTTAGCGCCAGTTCAGGTGTAACGGTTGATAGTTGTTCCTGCGAGTATTTTCTAAAAGGGCCACCAGAAGCGGTGAGAATGATTTTGCGCACCCCGATAGCGTTCAGGTGGTTGTCGGCCAGCTGCTTGCATTGCTGTGGCGGCATGACCTGAAAAATAGCGTTATGCTCGCTATCAATCGGCAATAAAGTCGCCCCGCCTTCAGTAACAGCTTGCATAAACAAGCTGCCTGCCATTACCAGCGTTTCTTTGTTGGCAAGCAAGATGCGCTTGCCTGCGCGTGCCGCCGCCATGGCAGGCCTGAGGCCAGCCGCGCCGACAATTGCCGCCATCACAATATCGACTTGCCCATCGCTTGCAACTTGCTCCAAACCCGCCATGCCGGAGATGACTTCGGTTTTACTGTTGTGGGATTTTAGTTGTGAGCGCAACGTTTGTGCTGCCTGATCATCCAGCAGCACCGCGACTTCAGGTTTAAATAGCAGACACTGCTTTAAAAGCGCAGCTACACTGGAATTGGCGGCGAGCGCGTAAACCCTATAGTCACTGGGGTGGCGGGCAATCACATCCAGGGTTTGCTGGCCTATGGTGCCGGTGCTGCCTAAAATGGTTACGTTTTGCACAAATTTGTCCCTAGGCAACCACGGTAAAATAGTTATAGGCGTAAATCATCAAAATTGCGATAGGCAAGCTGGGAATAATGCCATCAATGCGATCTAAAATACCGCCGTGGCCAGGCAACATATCGCCGCTGTCTTTCAGATTAGCCTGGCGTTTTATCATCGATTCAAACAAGTCGCCAATCACGCCAAATGCAGTGATAATCCATAGGCCGGGAAAAATCGCAAGCGTCCGGGCATCAAAGGCAAAGTATAAAATTACGCCAAATAGCGTGACAGCGACCAGCGCACCCCACACGCCTTCCCATGTTTTACCAGGGCTGATCATCGGTGCAAGCTTGTGTTTGCCGAAATTTTTGCCGGCAAAATACGCAGCGCTGTCCGCAATCCAAATAGTTGCCAATAGCGCCAGCAACAGCCATGGATCTGCGCTTTTGGCGCATATCAACGCCAGCCATAATGGCGCCATTAACATCAACCCCAATACTGCCATCACAAACTTGTTATTAATGGTATATCTTGTTCTAAGCCACATCGGCACAATCAACAACCAAAACACGGCTGCAATAAAAAACACCAGCAATGATCTAAAGAAGAATAAATGAAAACCATATTGTTCAATGAGCGGCACTATCAATAAACCTGCAATGGCAGAAATTAATAGATAAACATAGCATTGCGGTTGCGTGAGCTTGATCATGCCAGCCCATTCGTATAAGGCAAGCAGCGAGATTGCCAGCATGCCATATGCCCAAAGACTATTGGATAACATAAACAGCGCTGGAATAAAACCTGCGACTAAAATTAATGCAGTAATAATGCGTGTTTTAAGCATGATTATCGGTTTGAAAGCTGCTCACTCGTTCGCCCAAAGCGCCGCTCGCGTTGTTGATAAGAGGCGATCGCCGCCTGAAATGCTTTTGCATTAAAGTCCGGCCATAACGTATCAGTGAAGTAAAACTCGGTATATGCCAATTGCCAAAGCAAAAAGTTACTTACGCGTTTTTCGCCGCCGGTGCGAATGAACAAATCAGGCTCCGCCGCATAGTACATGGATAAATAAGGAGTCAAATCATCCTCGATAAACGGCTCTGTTTTTCCCGGGTTTGCAGCAATCATGCGGTTAGTCGCCTGCAAGATATCCCATCTGCCACCGTAATTGGCAGCAATGGTCAAGGTAAGCCCTGTGTTATTTGCTGTAAGCTTCTCTGAGGCTTCAATTTGTGCCACCAAATCCGCATTAAACCGGCTACGGTCGCCTATCAGGATTAAACGGATATTGTTTTCATGCAGTTTCGTTACTTCACGCTTCAGCGCATCCATAAACAAAGCCATCAGAAATGAAACTTCGTCATCAGGTCTGCGCCAGTTTTCACTGCTAAAAGCAAATAGCGTGAGAAATTTCACATTAAGCTTTGCACATTCCTTAACCAGGTCACGCACCGTTTCCACACCGCGCTTATGTCCAGCCACACGGGGCAGAAAGCGCTTTCTGGCCCAACGGCCATTGCCATCCATAATCACCGCAATGTGCTGGGGAATCTCCGCCGAAGCGGGAATGGTTTGTGTGGAACTTGAGAATAAAGCCATTAGACGGCCATTAAATCGGCTTCTTTGATCTGGAGCAGCTTATCCACTTCTATGACTGCCTTGTCCGTCAACTTCTGCACTTCGTCTTGTGCGCGACGCTCGTCATCCTCACTGATTTCCTTATCCTTCAGCAGTTTTTTCAGTGCATCGTTGGCATCGCGGCGCACATTGCGAATCGCCACTTTTGCGCCTTCCGCCTCGTTGCGGACGATTTTGGTTAAATCGCGGCGACGCTCTTCGGTCAGCATCGGCATCGGCACGCGAATCACATCGCCGTTGGTGGCTGGATTCAAGCCCAAGTCGCTATCGCGGATGGCTTTCTCAACTTTAGAAATCATATTTTTTTCATAAGGTTGAACATTGATAGTGCGCGCATCGCCTAGATTGACGTTCGCGACTTGATTCACCGCTACCATCGAGCCGTAATATTCCACCATCACATGGTCCAGCAAACCTGTATGGGCGCGGCCTGTGCGCACTTTCGCCAAATCATTCTTCAGCGCTTCCAGCGACTTCTGCATTTTGAGATCTGCGGTTTTTTTTATGTCTTCTAACATTTGCTTCTCCAACTTAATGCTTGATTATACTACGACGCGCGTGCCTTCGTTTTCACCCATGATTACGCGTTTAAGCGCGCCAGCTTTAAAAATATTAAACACTGCAATAGGCAGTTTTTGGTCGCGACAAAGTGTAAACGCTGTAGCGTCCATCACTTTTAAATCCTTTGCAATAGCCTCATCAAACGTCACTGTTTCATACTTGCTGGCTTTTGGGTCTTTTTTCGGATCAGCACTGTAAATACCATCGACTTTGGTCGCCTTGAGCACTATTTCGGCATCAATTTCAGCCCCACGCAAGGCAGCTGCGGTGTCCGTGGTAAAAAACGGATTTCCTGTACCTGCGCCAAATATCACCACGCGGCCTTTCTCTAGCGCTCGTAATGCTTTTGCGCGCACGTAAGGTTCCACGAACTCTATACCCAGTGCGCTTTGCACACGCGCCTCTACGCCAATGTGACGCATGGCATCCTGCAACGCCAGCGCGTTCATAACGGTAGCCAGCATGCCCATATAGTCAGCTGTGGCTCTATCCATGCCCGCCGCAGCCGGCGCTACGCCGCGAAAAATATTGCCGCCGCCAATCACCACGCCGACTTCTACACCCAAATCTACAATTTCTTTGATTTGCTCAACGATATTTGAAATGGTTGCTCGGTTGATGCCATACGCGTCATCACCCATGAGTGCTTCGCCCGAGAGTTTAAGAAGAATGCGCTTAAAGGCAGGTTTAGCCATATTTTTCCTCAAAATTTTAGTTTGCTTATTTAATCACAAACCACGCCGATTTGCTTATGTTCCGGCTAAAAAAAGACGAAAAAAAAGTGGACGCTAGGTCCACTTTTTTTAGTTTAAAGCAATTAAACCTTGGCAGCCGCCGCAACCTCAGCCGCATAATCCACGACTGCCTTTTCGATGCCCTCGCCCACGGTGTACATGGTGAAGGAAGCAATAGAAGCATTTTTAGATTTCAACAATTGCTCGATGGTCATTTTGTCGTCTTTAACGAACACCTGACTGAGCAAAGTCACTTCTTTCAGAAACTTTTGCACGGTGCCATCGGCTATTTTTTCTAGCATCGCTTCAGGTTTACCTGCTTCTTTAGCTTTTTCAATCGCCACGCGACGTTCAGCCTCAATCAAGCTGGCATCGATGCCTGAGGCATCCAATGACTTGGGTTTAGCTGCAGCAATATGCATCGCGATGTCTTTAGCTAATGCGTCATCCCCACCAACCAGGTCCACTAGTACGCCGATTTTGCTGCCGTGTACATAACTTGACAGTTTGCCTTTGGCGTTGATTTTCACAAAACGGCGCGGCGTGATGTTTTCACCAATTTTACCCACCAGTTGTGCGCGTGTTTCTTCTACAGTAGCGCCACGCATTGCGAGTGCGCCTACAGCTGAGATGTCAGCAGCATTGCTGTTGGCGACAATGCCCGCCAGTTCACTCACAAATTTTAAAAAGTCTTCATTTTTTGCGCAGAAATCCGTTTCTGAGTTCACTTCAATCATTGCGCCGGCTTTACCATCCGCGCTAATCGAAACGCCTACCGTACCCTCAGCAGCCACGCGGCCTGCAGCTTTGCTGGCCTTGTTGCCAAAACGTACACGCAGAATTTCTTCCGCACGCGTCATGTCGCCTTCGGCTTCGCTAAGCGCTTTCTTGCAATCCATCATCGGCGCATCAGTGCGCTCACGTAATTCTTTTACCATCCCTGCGGTAATTTCAGCCATTTTTAGCTCCTAAAACTAATAATTCTTAAAATAGAAAAAGGGGCTGAACGCCCCTTTTTACTTATATTGATTACTCAGCTGCAGCTTCTGCCGCAACTTCTACAAACTCTTCTTCTTTTGCAGATTTTACAATCTCGGTAATCGCATTGGCACGGCCGTCCAATACTGCATCGGCCACACCACGTGCATACAGGCGAATCGCGCGGCTAGAGTCATCGTTACCCGGAATCACATAAGCCACGCCATCTGGTGAATTGTTGGTGTCGACAATACCAATCACCGGGATGCCCAGTTTTTGCGCTTCAGTAATCGCGCCGCTTTCATGACCAACGTCGATAATGAAAATCGCATCTGGCAAGCCGCCCATTTCCTTAATGCCGCCAATGGAGCGCTCAAGCTTTTCAATTTCACGTTTGTAACCAAGCGCTTCTTTTTTACCGAACTTTTCCAGGCTGCCATCCAGCAGCATCGCATCAAAGTCGTGCAAGCGCTTAATAGATTGTTTTACAGTTTTAAAGTTGGTCAGCATTCCGCCCAACCAACGGTGATTTACATACGCACAGCCTGCACGCACAGCTTCTTCTTTGATGATGTCGCGCGCCTGGCGTTTAGTACCTACGAATAAAATACGACCCTTGTTAGCTGCCAATGTGCGCACATATTTAAGCGCATCTTCAAACAATGGCAAGGTTTTTTCAAGGTTTACAATATGAATTTTGTTGCGGTCGCCAAAAATATATTCTGCCATTTTTGGGTTCCAGTAACGGGTTTGATGGCCGAAGTGAACTCCGGCTTCCAGCATTTGACGCATGGTTACAGACATTTGATTACTCCATGTAAGGGTTAAATTTACACACATCCACAATATTCAATTGAATGAACACCCTGTACAGGATGGTGCCTTATTTTTTACTAACAGCTTTTCTGCTAAATTGCAGAGGCCGCATAATACCATTAACTGATTGAGTTTGCTAGCTTAATCTTATATGTTTAAGACGTCCGCAGGTACACCGATGATGCGCTTGGTTCTGTCAATATCCAATCTTAAAAGCTCGGCAACATCGCGATAATCATCCGGCAGGGCTGCATCATCCCAACCGTTTGTGGAATGGCGTGCCAGATTCACCGCCAGCATGACGTTTCTCACCCGCTGTTCGCCAGAAGCATTATCCTGCATCAGTTTGGATAACAATGGCGGCAATTGAAACAGGTCAATCAGTTCCTTTTGCAAATCATGCAGTTTAAAACCCAGCACCTCTTGCTGCACGGCATGGCTGCGCAAGGTTTTATCGGCCTGCTGCATTGCAAAGATGCTGTTCATTTTATCGGGTGCAAAACACCACATCAGCATTTCGGATAAATCATGCAGTAAAGCGGCAATACGCACCTCTTCAGCATGCAGGTCTGCCAGATGCGTCGCCCATTCGGCCGCAAAATAGGCTGCACGATGTGCACGCCGAATCAGTTTAAGTAAATGCATCAATGCTGGCAAATTATTTTTAAGTGCATCCTCCACCAGAAAACTGGGTGGGATATCGCGAAAAAATGTGGTGGTGCCCATCATCAGAATCGCCTGCTCAACCTGCAGCAGGTCCTGCAACTGGTGTTTGCCCTTATGCTTTTGCGAATAACTCAGCACCCTGAACACCATCATCGGGTCGTTATAAACCGTTGCTGCAATCGCACGTGCACTCAGCTTATCTTCGTCTGCCTGCAAACGTGCGATTTCGCGCGCCGTTTGCTTAAGCACGGGAATTTCTGCGGTGCGGATAAAGCCAAGCCAGGCATTGATATCTTTTGCTGCTGTGTCTGTGTCTGTGGGTGTCGACGCCATTCAAACTCTCCTTTACCAGCTTCACAGCATAAAGGCTGTCTCTTATACACATCTAGATGTGTATAAGAGACAGGGTATATCTTGTTCTAAGCCACATCGGCACAATCAACAACCAAAACACGGCTGCA
>OEOF01000057.1_pt1 | contig 17728 bp, 16 predicted proteins | sample 1539701 | NCBI WGS metagenome assembly OEOF01 (sample SAMEA3611561, study PRJEB23397) | activated sludge metagenome | biome: Urban; feature: Wastewater Treatment Plant; material: Activated Sludge | place: Slovenia | collected 2012-09-24 | reverse complement strand
CCCTGTAAGTTTCACCTTTTTCCAAGTCCGTCTTTTCTACCACTTTCCATTCGTCCTGTCTCTTATACACATCTAGATGTGTATAAGAGACAGAGCCAGTACCATGCGCCTTGGTCGTCACATAAGGCTCGAACGCATGACTCAGCAGATCTAGCGGAAAGCCGTGTCCATTATCCTTTACCACGAGCTGTATGGAAGTCTCATCAAACGTGGTTTGCACCAGAATTTCCGGGTTTTCTGTGTGCTTGAGCGCATCCTGCGCGTTCTGCATCAAATTATGCAGTACCTGCCGCAGCATGGTCGCATCACCCTTCATGTCCGGCATATCAGGCGCCAGGCTAAATATGATTCTGGCCTGCGTGCTATCCTCCCTGGCGCCTTCATAAAGCGCCGAGACATCTTTTATCAGCCGGTTGAGATTCAACTTGGTTAAAATGGCCGAAGGCGCGCGTGCATACTCGCTGAATTCATTTACCATGCTTTTCATCGCACTCACCTGGTTGACTATGGTATCGGTTGCGCGTTGCAGCACGCTGGCATCCTCTTCATTTAATTTTGCACTGAGCTTATGCTGCAAACGTTCCGCAGAAAGCTGAATCGGCGTCAGCGGATTCTTGATTTCATGCGCCAGCCGACGCGCCACTTCTCCCCAAGCCGCATCGCGCTGCGCCTGTACCATGGTAGTCACATCATCGAACACCACCACAAAGCCGCTGCCTGCGCTGTCTGGCAAGCGTGTGGCGCGCACCAACAGCAATTGCTTGCCTTGCGGCCGTACAATCTCGATTTGCCTGGTCAACTCCTGCTTTTCCTGCTCTTTGGTTTTGGTGATTTCAAAATGAGATTGCAATAACTGAATAAATTCGGCCAAAAAAGTCTGGCTTTCTGCGATTTTTGCAAATGGCTTATTTTCAAATGGGGTCAAGCTTACGCCCAGAATATTGCTTGCCGCCACGTTATATGTGCGTAGCTCGGCCTTTTCATTGATCGCCAGCACGCCTGAAGACAAATGTGCCAGAATAGTTTCCAGATAGCCACGTGCCGCCTCGACACGCGCCCTGTTTCTCTCGGTAGCCCGCGTGGCATCGCCAAGCTGGCGCGTCATACTGTTAAATGATTTCACCAATATGCCCAGCTCATCTTTGCCATGCTCCGGCAACATGGTGCTGTAATCACCGCTGGCAATGGCACGCGTGCCTTCAGCCAGTACAGTGAGCGGTTGCGTCAACCTGCGGCTTAACACAAAGGCGATTGCCAATGCGGACAACATGGCAAGCATCAGCACCAGAGTCAGCGTGAGCGCAAAAATGTCTTTCAGCGAATTGCGGCTATAAGAAAGCTCCTGATAATCGCGGTATACGTCTTGCACCGCCTCGGCCGTGTTGGACAGCGACTTAGGCACGGGCTGCAATAACTGCAGAATTCGCGTTTCACCCGCAATCTCCTGCACACTCACTGGCGCCAATACGCGCAAATAAAGCCCTTTATTGGGAATAGGCTCGATTTTGCCGTACACGCGGCTTTGCGCCTGGCGCAATTGCGGAATGCTGGGCAATTCAGGCAGGAAACTGTTCGGATCGCTACTGGAAACCGATAAAATACGGCCCTGAGGCGTAAGCAGCGTTGCATCCTGTATGCCAGATTTTTCCCGCAAATCGTTCAACAGACTATAGTGACTCCGCGTCGGCTGAAAAGCCAGGCTGGTCGCCATATTCTCGGCCTTTTCCTCAACATCTGCCAGCATGATATCCAGCGCGCGCTGCCCCAAACTCAAGCCGCCATCAAGGGCAGATTCAACTTTCACATTGAACCAGGATTCGATCGAACGCGTTAAAAAATTGACTGAAACCAGATATACAATGAGGCCGGGAATAATCGCCATCAATGCGAACGTACCCAATAAGCGCAGCGTGAGACGGCTGCCCATCACCCTGTTTCTGATTTTTCTGGCCAAAAGCCATAGCTGAACCCCGATGAGTACAATTAGAACACCCGCCAGGGCGATGTTCAGGTATAACAGAATTTTATAATAATCACCGGAGGCAGCGGTATTGGCACTTGCAAGCGAAAGCAGGTATAACAACACCACACCCAACGCCACGCTTACAAATAAAATATATCTCATAAATCACACATCAGAAGCATCATTTATTGAGCTCTTTTAACGTCCACTCGAATTTTTGCGAAGTCAGATTCCATTTTTCAGAGCCAATTGTATCCACCTGAATCGCCTTGGGCAGCTTGGTTTGGTCTAGGCGTATCAACATGGCCGCCCTGTAAGTTTCACCTTTTTCCAAGTCCGTCTTTTCTACCACTTTCCATTCGTCTATCTGCCCCAACGCTTGTGCAGCCTCGCTCAACCCCTCAAAAGACTGCTGATGCGCGCCGCGATTCACCAGATATTGACGGCTCAGCGCGTGATAACTCAAAGTCACCTCCTGAGAAGTGGTCACAATTTCATCATCAAACCAGTATTTACGTGGCCTTACGATTTGAAACTCGATTAAAAAACTAAGCGGCACGCCTTTATTCACCGCCTCCTCGATTTCTTTATCGAAGCTCATCTCCGCATCCGCACTCAAGCTGTAAAAACCGTCCAGCGGCTCCAGTTCTGCGCTTTTAATACGAATGCTGCTTTCGGCCGCAATCGCCAGCGAAAACATGCCAAGCAGGAGCAAAAGCAGACCCCAGCCCCATAAATTGCTAAGTTTTTTGCAATAACGCATAAAAAAGGCCGTCATGCTGGCTGGAGGGGATAAGTTGACCATTTGCAATTTGAATGTTTTTATCAATCTCTTTAGTCAATAAAAGCGGTAACTGAGTTGCATCGCTATTTTTTTGCAAAAAATCGTCGATTTGTTGCTGATTTTCTTCATTAAAAATCGAACACGTTACATAGAGTAATTTACCGCCTTTTGCCAATAATTGCCACAAATTAGCCAAAATGGCTGCCTGTTGTGCACAAAATGAGGCAATATCCGACTCGCGCCGCAACCATTTAATATCCACATGCCTGCGCACGATGCCAGACGCGGTGCATGGTACATCGGCCAGAATGCGGTCAAATGACTTTTCGGCTCTCCAGATGGCTGCATCGCCCAACTGCAAATCTGCACGTAGGTTGAGCCGTTTCAAATTGCTTTCCACGCGACTCAAACGGCCAGCATCGTTATCCAGCGCGGCTAAGTCCACATCGGCTAGCTCTAAAATATGGCCGGTTTTGCCGCCGGGCGCACTGCAGGCGTCCAGCACATGCATACCAGGTTGAACTTCCAGCAAATGCGCTGCCAACTGCGCGCCATAATCCTGCACCGAGACCACACCATCCGAAAAGCCGGGTATCTGCTCCACTGGCAACGGCCTGGCAAGCATCACAGCCTGTGCGCCAAGCTGAGTTGCTTCAATATCCTGGCGCGCCAATAACTGGCAATATTCTTGTGCGTTGGATTTCCTGATGTTCACCCGTAACGTCATTGGGGGATGCTGATTGCCTGCATTTAAAATGCTCTGCCAAGTATTGGGATATTGGTTTCTGAGCTTGTTAATCCACCACTTTGGGTAAGAATAAATGGCGACTTCATCCACTTTTATTTTCTCGGCAAGCGCATCTTTTTGCCGTAGAAAATTACGCAAAACACCATTCACCAAACCTTTTGCCCATTTTGGCTTGGCATAACTCGCGGCTTTAACTGCTTGGTTCACCACGGTAAAATCATCCGCTTTATCATGTAGCAACTGATAAATTGCCACCAATAAAAGCGCAGTAATATGCGCGTTACTCAAGGGCTTTTCTAGCAATTGCGTCAAGTAAGCGTTCACTTCACCATAAAACCGTAATGTGCCATAACTTAAATCAGCCGCCGCACCGCGTTGCTGCTGGGTTGCAGCTGGGTAATTTTTTAGCGCATCAGGCAAGGCCAGCGTGAGATTGTGGCCAGAAAGTACATCGGATACGGCGATTGCAGCGATTTGTTGGGAAATATACAAAGAAAACTTTCAAATTCGAATTGCTTGAATTTTACTCGAATACACGCTTACAAAGTATTAAACAATAGTGAAACTACATCTGGTTTTGCTTTTGACTTTTAGCTCCTTGCCGCGCCTTCGGCTTGAGCGGCAGATGGAAAGCGCGAGTTCCGCAGCCGCCCAGATGCGGCGCTAAGACCGAAGGATAAAAGTGGCAGCGGGGTAGCTTTTTCTTTGGTTTCTTTCTTTTGGCTAAGCAAAAGAAATAAACTCGCAGGTTGCGCGAGAGCGACCACTTTTTAATTATCTTTTTTTAATGCTGTAAAGATGATAAACAAACCAAGCAAAAACCAAAACATAGCCAAGCCATGTGAACCAAAAGCATTATAAATTGGCACATATAACCAACTCCGCCGCCCAGTAGGTGGCTCCGTAGTTGGATTGAACAGCTCAGCAATAGCAATAAACCAACTACCGACCCCAAGAATCAAACATAATATTTTTGATTCTGCTTTGCTGAATAAAAATGGTTTTTTGTCCATATTATGCCTAAAATAAACTCGCCATTGCCATCAACCTCGCCACTCTCTCCTCCGTCTTCGGGTGCGTACTAAACAGACTATCAAACGAAACACCTGAAAGCGGATTAATAATCATCATCTGTCCCGTCTCCGGGTGCATCTCGGCCGTTTGATTAGGAATCTGGTGCGCATAATTATGAATTTTGGTCAACGCATCCGCTAATGATTTAGGGTCTTTACTGATAATGGCACCCATTCTATCTGCCTCAAACTCACGGCTGCGCGAAATAGCCATTTGAATAAGCGACGCAGCAAGTGGTGCCAGAAACATCATGAGCATGCCGACAATCGGGCTGACGCTGCGCTCACCGTCGTTACCACGGCCACCGCCGAAAAACATGCCGAACTGGGCGATAGCGGAAATCGCACCTGCCATGGTGGCAGATATTGTAGAGATCAACGTATCGCGATGTTTTACATGCGCCAGCTCGTGCGCCATCACGCCGCGCAGTTCACGCTCGCTTAAAGTTTGCATTATGCCCACCGTGGCAGCCACCGCGGCATGCTCTGGATTGCGACCGGTGGCGAAGGCGTTAGGTTGTTGCTCGTTAATCACGTACACTTTTGGCATGAGCAGCTGCGCGTTCTCGGCCAGCTCTTTTACCATGTTGTAATAACTGCGAAATTCCACATTATCTGGTGTAACTTCTTGCGCACCATACATTTTAAGCACCGCTTTATCGCTAAACCAGTATGCATAAACGTTCATGGCACCCGCAAATAAGAGCGCCATCAGCATGCCGCCCTGACCGCCCATCGCTGCACCCACAGCGCCGAATAAGGCAGTGATGCCGGCCATGAGCACAAAGGTTTTAATCCAGTTGCCTAACATGTTGTTCTCCTGATAGTTAAGAGGTTAACTTTTATAATATGCTGTTAACGTGCTGGAAGTTCAAGACTTAACCGAATATTTCGCCAGGCTTCACATGCTGACCTTGCACAAACTGCTGCGCGGTCTGGCGCTTGCCGCCCGGCATCTGCAGCTCGTGAATCTCCAAAACACCCTGCCCACAAGCCGCATGGATATTGGCTCCCAGGGCCACTATTTCACCACATTTTGCGTTGTTTTTTTTATTCAAAGCCGTCGCAAACCAGATGCGACAGGTTTCGCCGCGGAATTGCGCCGTGGCAACAGGGAATGGATTGAAAGCGCGCACTTGGCGCGAAATCTCTACCGCAGACTTATTCCAGTTAATTGCGGCTTCTGATTTCTCAAGCTTGTGCGCATAGGTCACTAGGCTTTCATCTTGCGGGGTACTTGGCAACATGCCATTTTTAGCCAAATCATCCATGGCCTGCACCATCAAATCCGCGCCTATTCTGGCAAGCGTATCGTGCAGGCTTTGCGTCGTATCAACATCCGTAATCGGCACCACACCTTTGCTCACCATCGCGCCGGCATCCAGCGCAGGGACTACTTCCATAATGGTCACACCTGTTTCTTTGTCACCAGCTAACAAAGCACGATGAATTGGCGCCGCACCGCGCCAGCGCGGCAACAGTGAAGCATGGATGTTATAGCAGCCATATTTGGGCATATTCAACACAGCGGTCGGAATAATCAACCCATACGCAGCCACGATCATGACATCCGCCTTCATGGCTTCTATCTGCGCCTGCACTTCTGCAGGCTTCAGGCTTTGCGGCTGAAACACGTTAAGTTTGTGCTGCAAAGCAAGCTGTTTGACCGGACTAGCTTTTAACTGCATGCCGCGGCCTGCGGGACGATCCGGCTGCGTGAGCACCATGACGATTTCGTGCCCGGCCTGTATTAATGCCGCTAAGGCAGGGACCGCAAATTCAGGCGTTCCGGCAAAAATGATCTTCACGCTTTAACTTTCTCGCGGTTTTGCTTAATCATTTTAGTTTTGATGCGGTTGCGCTTGAGCGGCGACAGATATTCCACAAACACCTTACCCAGCAGATGGTCTATCTCGTGTTGAATACACACCGCCAGCAAGCCTTCGGCATTTAATTTAAACTTTTTACCTTGTTTATCCAAGGCTTCAACGGTGATTTTTTCGGCCCTGGTGACCATTTCATACACGCCAGGCACCGATAAACAGCCTTCCTCGTAATCCTGTGTGCCACTTTTTACAACAATTTTTGGGTTAATCAACACCAGCAAATCATTTTGCTCTTTGCTGGCATCAATCACGATCAACTGGATATGCCGGTTTACCTGTGTCGCCGCCAAACCTATGCCTGGCGCGGCATACATGGTTTCTGCCATGTCATTTACCAGCTGACGGATTTCGTCATTCACCTCTTGCACAGGTTTAGCCACCGTGTGCAAACGCGGGTCTGGATAATTAAGTATTGTCAAAGTTGCCATAAAGTCATTGTTTTTTAGCAAAAAAGCTTGATTGTTGAATGAATTACATGATAAATTTAATGCAATTTCGCGGATAATTCCCGCTATTTTGACCGAGGTCAACGCATGAATCGACATATTATAACGCTGCTTGTGCTTGCATGTTTAAGCTTGAATGCAAATGCAGAAGATATTCAACTGCAAAAAAATCACCCAGATCGCTATGTGGTGGTTAAAGGCGATACGCTGTGGGGCATTTCCGGCAAATTTTTGAAAGACCCATGGCAATGGCCAAAAGTCTGGAAAATGAACCGCGCGCAAATCAAAAATCCGCACTGGATTTATCCCGGGGATGTGATTGTGCTGGACAAGAGCGGTGCCAGCCCGCAGCTGCGTCTATTGCGCGAAACTGTCACGCTGGAGCCCGGCGTTCGTATCGAGCCACTTGAAAAAGAAGCCATTCACACCATAGCACCCAGTGTTATCGATCCATTCTTAAGCCAGCCCCTGTTGATTGAAAACGGCAAGCTCGACAATGCGCCGCGCATTATATCTGGCCAGGACAACCGCGTTATTTTAAGCCCGGGTACTCGCGTGTATATTAACAATATCCAGGAAGGTGAAGGCGTGCATTGGGACATTTACCGCCCAGGCGAAGCATTGAGAGATCCCGACACCAACGAAGTGCTCGGTACGGAAGCCATCTATTTGGGTGACGTGAATATCGCGCGTTACGGCGCGCCGGCGACAGGGGATATTGTAAAAGCCAAAGAGGAGATTTTTACGAAAGACCGCCTGGTTGTCGCACCGGACGAGTTCAAGAGCAGCTTTGTGCCGCATGCGCCTGAAGGAGATATCAGAGGCCGCATCATGCGCATTTATGGCGGGGTAGCGGAAGGCGGGCCAAATACGGTTGTTTCAATCAATCGCGGCAAAAATGATGGCCTGGAAGAAGGCCATGTACTGGCGATCAGCCGCTATGGCAAAGTGATCAGAGATCCGGAATACAAAGACCAGGCTTCTAACAAAGTCGTGACGGAAGAAAAAAAATTAAAGCAGCTTAATTTTGATGTGACAACAGGCCCGGATGGTAAAAAAATCGTTAACTTCGAAAAAGAACCTCCGCAAACAAAAGTAGTGCTGGAGCCAGGCCAGGTCAAACTGCCGGATGAGCGCGTAGGCCTGCTGATGATTTTCAGAACTTTTGACAGAGTATCCTATGGCTTGATCATGAGCGCGTCAGATGCTATCTACACGCTTGATTCAGTGCATACGCCTTAGGGAAGCCAATGCCGTCTATTGACGATAGACAACATGATGAAACCGCACAGTGGATTACACTTAATCAAATACCCGGCTTAGGCAATGCAGCGCTTTGCCAGCTACTGGCAAAATTTGGTACGCCTGAAGGCATTTTTAGTGCCAGCCAAAGCCAATTGCGTGAAATCGTTGATGATGAAATCGCGCAAAAAATCAATAAAGGTGTGGATATTGCAGCGATTTCATCCACACTGGACTGGCTGAAAAAAGACCGTACACACCTGGTCACGCTTGCCGACAACACCTACCCCAAACAGCTTCTGGAAATCAGCAACCCGCCTGCGGTACTCTATGCCATTGGCAATTTACATTGGCTCAACCATCCCTCTATCGCCATGGTAGGCAGCCGCAGTGCTACGCCACAAGGTGAAAAGAACGCCGAAGACTTTGCCGAAAGCCTGTGCAATCATGGCCTATGCGTTGTAAGCGGCATGGCGCTGGGCATTGATGGCGCGGCACACCGCGGCGCCCTAAAAGCAAGTGGGCAAGCCAATGGCGCAACCATAGCCGTGGTTGGTACGGGCCTGGATATTGTTTACCCGGCCAGGCATCGTGACCTGGCGCACAAAATCGCTGAACGCGGTTTAATTCTCTCTGAGTTTCCGCTCGGCACGCCTTCGAAAGCGCAAAACTTTCCGCGCCGCAACCGTCTAATCAGCGGCCTGAGTTTAGGCTGCCTGGTGGTAGAAGCCAATATAGACAGCGGCTCGCTCATTACCGCGCGTCTGGCGACTGAACAAGGGCGCGAAGTATTTGCGATTCCCGGGTCCATTCATTCGCCAGTGACCAAAGGCTGTCACCAGCTCATCAAGCAAGGGGCGAAGCTGGTCGAAAACACCGAAGATATCCTCGAAGAACTGAAAAATGTGCTGCCGGATGTTAGCCCATCCGGGCTAATGGGCAATATTAGCCAAACAGGCTCGGAGCCCAATACCGTATTGGCTTGCATGGGATTTGACCCGATCAATTTTGAGGCATTGCTGTCAATGACGGGATTGACGACCGAAGCACTTTCCTCCATGCTACTCATGCTGGAGTTAGAGAGCAGGGTTACCACACTGGCTGGCGGAAAATATCAGCGCCTGGTATGAGAGATCAGGGATAAGAACAGATTTAATAAACGAGAGGAGAGTTGTCATGTTTGAAGTATTAGTGTTCATGTTTGAAAACTATTTTGCCAATCATGCCTTTCCAGACAACGAGGTCATGGCGCAGGAGCTTTCTGCAGCCGGCTTTGACCAGTCGGATATTTCAGGGGCAGTAGACTGGTTTCACAAGATGAAAACCATGCTGACCGAGCCACCTGCGGTTTATTGTCACAAAGATACCAGCTTACGCATGTTTTCCGCTACCGAACTTAAAAAAATCAGCACCGAAAGTATTGGTTTCATCCTGTTTATTCAACAGGCCAACATCATTAATGACGTAGAGCGTGATTTAATTGTTGACCGCGCAATGGCGCTCAAACAGGAACACATCAATATAGAAGAAATGCGCTGGATTACCATGATTGCGCTATGGAATAAAGGGCGCGAGAAAGATTACCTGTTTGTAGAAGATGCGCTGTTTAATCCGCGCGGACTGACTTTCCATTAGTTTTTATCGGCAGCCTTCTGCTCAATATTGTTAATGATATTGGAAATAATTCCTGCCTGATTCAGGGTATAAAAGTGCAGGCTAGGCACACCCCAGGCCAGCAGACGCTCGCAAAGCTCGCTCACCACATCTATGCCAAAAGCGCGCAGCGAAGGCAAATCATCGGCGTAGGCCTCTAAACGCAAGCGTAGCCAGCGTGGAATCTCTGCACCGCACACCCCAGAAAAACGCGCCAGCTGTGTGTAATTGTAAATCGGCATTACCCCAGGCACGATCGGTATTGAAATCCCTTCTTTTACGCAGCTTTCCACAAACCTGAAGTAAGCATCTGCATTGTAAAAGTACTGCGTAATGGCAGCATCAGCGCCCGCTTCTACCTTACGTTTAAAATTGGCCAGATCCTTGGCGGCGGATAGCGCTTCTGGATGAAACTCAGGATACGCGGCGACTTCCAGATGAAACCAGTCACCCGTTTCCTGGCGAATAAATGTCACCAGCTCGTTGGCATATTTAAAATCGCCCACGCTCACTTCGCCCGATGGCACATCCCCGCGCAGCGTTACCAAGCGCTTAATGCCTTTATTTTTGTAAGCAGTCAATAATTCGCGAATCTCTTCTTTGCTGGAAGAGATGCAAGAAATATGCGGCGCGGCAGAAAAGCCTTCCGCCTGAATTTCAAACACAGTTTCCATGGTTCTGTCGCGCGTTGAGCCACCCGCGCCAAATGTCACCGAAAAAAACTCGGGGTTGAATTTGGCCAGCTGCACCCGCGTTTCACGCAAGTTAGCAATGCCCTCAGCCGTTTTGGGCGGGAAAAATTCAAAACTTAACGGAATATGCTTGTTCATTATTTTATATTTACTTTATTTTCTTAATCTTTTTCGATGACAATCGCGCTCAATATCCAGGAGATTACACTGTAAGCCAACGCGCCAATAATGCCCGCAGTTAGCGTCTTGACCTCAAAGCCCTGCAGAAAGTGGCCCACCCCCCAAAACAGCACGCCATTGATCACGAAAATAAACAGGCCCAGGGTCAGTATGGTAACCGGTAAAGTCAAAATCACCAGAATCGGCTTAATCAACATGTTAGCCAGCCCAATCACCACTGCAGCCACTAGTGCAACCATCAGGCTAGACACATGAATATCTGGCACCAAATAAGCCACGCCCAACAAGGCCAGCGCATTTAACAACCATCCTGCGAGTAATTTCATGTGTCTACTCCCCTAAATATAAAGATAGGTCTAATAACGATAATGCTCGGCTTTATATGGGCCTTCTTTTGAAACACCAATATAGGCCGCTTGCTGATCCGTTAGTCTGGTCAACTGTGCATTCAGCTTTTTCAATTGCAAAATAGCCACTTTTTCATCCAGATGCTTAGGTAAAGTATAGACGCCCACCGGATATTTGTCAGCCTGCGTAAACAGCTCGATTTGCGCAATGGTTTGATTGGCAAAGCTGGAACTCATCACGTAGCTTGGGTGGCCGGTACCGCAGCCCAGATTCACCAGACGGCCTTTGGCTAACAGTATAATCTTTTTTCCATCCGGGAAAATTACATGGTCCACTTGCGGCTTGATTTCATCCCACTCGTATTTTTCGAGCGAAGCTACGTCAATTTCATTATCAAAATGGCCAATATTGCAGACAATGGCCTGGTCTTTCATCTTCGCCATGTGGTCATGCGTAATCACATGATAATTACCGGTTGCAGTCACGAATATATCTGCATGCTCACAGGCATAATCCATGGTCACCACGCGGTAACCTTCCATCGCCGCTTGCAACGCGCAGATCGGATCGATTTCAGTTACCCATACTTGTGCAGACAAGGCGCGCAACGCCTGCGCAGAGCCTTTACCCACATCGCCATAACCCGCCACCACAGCCACTTTACCCGCAATCATCACGTCGGTCGCGCGTTTAATCGCATCGACCAGACTCTCGCGGCAGCCGTATAAATTATCAAATTTTGATTTGGTAACCGAGTCATTCACGTTAATCGCCGGGAAAGCCAATTTGCCTTCCTTATGCATCTGGTACAGGCGATGTACGCCAGTCGTCGTTTCCTCGGTCACGCCTTTGATGTTGCTCAAACGCGTGGAGTACCATGTTGGGGCGGTTTTCAGTTTGGCTTTGATCGAGTTGAACAAGCAGACTTCTTCTTCGCTTGTCGGGTTTGCAATCACAGATAAATCTTTTTCGGCGCGCGTACCAAGGTGCAGCAACAAAGTCGCATCGCCGCCATCATCCAAAATCATGTTGCTATAGCCGCCATCAGACCATTCAAAAATACGGTGGGTGTAATCCCAATATTCGACTAAGGTCTCGCCCTTGATGGCGAATACAGGCGTGCCGCCGGCGGCAATCGCCGCCGCCGCATGGTCTTGCGTTGAATAAATATTGCAGGACGCCCAGCGTACTTCAGCACCTAAATCCTTGAGCGTTTCGATCAGCACCGCTGTTTGAATCGTCATGTGCAGGCTGCCGGTAATGCGCGCACCTTTGAGCGGTTGTGCCTTTGCGTATTCTTCACGGATCGCCATCAAGCCTGGCATTTCTGTTTCGGCAATCGCGATTTCTTTACGGCCGAAAGCGGCCAGATTGATATCTGCTACAACGTAGTCTTTGAAGTCAGTCACAATATTCACTTTCAATTTCCTTGAATGTGTGACCGGAGGGAAGGGGGTTGTGGTAAAAAAAGAGATGTTAAAATGCTTATCTCACCCGTATCCCGTGCCCGGCACGGTTAATAATGGTGAGCGCCGTTAAAACATTTTCCGAGCCTGGGAGGACGTATTTTAATACAGCTCTCGCAACGCTCCTCGGAACATGGAAATTATACGCGAATATTTTTTACTTACCAACAGTAAAAATTGTTGGTCAATAATAAGCTAATTAGCTCCAAATCTCATTAATGTCGTGAATACCCCAAGCTACGGGGTTTTCATGACCGACAATTGCATCCTGAGCGCTTGGTTTTGACAAATCCAGCACTTCAACTGGAATACGAGATTTAGATTGGGTTGAAAAAAATACTTTAACAATGGGCGTCAATAATGATTTTGGGCTTTGGTCTACCACAACTGCCAGTCGCCCGGATTTAAGCTTAATCATGGAGCCTATAGGGTAAATCCCCACACTCTTAACAAATGCTTTAAAAACAGTATCGTCGAAGTGGTCAGCCCATTGCGCCATGCGATGCAAGGAAACCCCTGGCTCCCAGCCATCCTTGTAAGGACGATTGGAAGTCACGGCATCATATACGTCGCAAACTGCGCCCATTTTGGCGAACAAGCTAATTTGGCCTGCTTTTAACTTATGAGGATATCCCATCCCATTCACTTTTTCATGATGATGCAAACACACATCTAATACAACTTCATCTGTGATATTCGATTGCACCAGCATTGCATGCCCGCGCTCTGGATGTAACTTAACTGTGGTGAATTCTTCATCAGTAAGCGCCCCAGGTTTGTTTAGCACATCTAACGGTATACCGGCCTTGCCTATATCGTGTAATAAGCCTGCCATCCCTGCCTGACTGGTTTCAGCTTCTGACAAACCAAGTTCTTTGGCTAAAGCTACCATCAAAGCACAAACAGCCACAGAGTGCATATAGGTATAATCGTCTTTATTTTTTAGGCGCACCAAACTAATAAGCGCACCCCCATTCCGTGTTATAGAGGCCGCAATGTCATCCACCAATTGCAATGCAGCCTCAGAATTGACAGCTTTACCCATGCGTACCTCATGAAACATCGAAGTGACGGCTTTTTTAGACGCTTTAATTACTTTTTTAGCAAGCTCTAGTTCTTCTGAAGTAGAAGTCTGAACTAGCGTTGGCATAGGCTTTTTTTCGGGAGGCGGTTCTGCTGCAAGCGTAACTACTTGATGCGCTTCTTCTTGCACTTTCAGCTCCGCCACGTCTAAACCCTTCGAGGTGTTAATGACAACTTGCTTGATAGCGCTAGCTTGAAGTTTTTTTAGATCGGAAGGCTCTTCTAACTGAAAAGCGCTGTTCCAGAACGGATGGTCTATCCAAGCGCCTTTCAACTCATGGATAAACATGCCTAAACGAACCTGTTTTGTAGAAATAGTCTTTAACATATGCCATCACTGAATTGTTTTACACAATTCTAGCAATGGCACTGTCAAATCAATTGAATTAAATAGAGGCTTTTAGTGCAGCTGCTTTAACTATCGGCAACTGACCAGACATACCCTAAAGGCTAGCCTTCACCGAAATACCGATAAATTCCTTCGGCTCGGAGCTTACAGCCCTGCAGCCGCTTTAAGCGCTGCAGCTTTATCGGTATATTGGCTACGGCCACTTTGCTTAACTTCGGCTACGCCGAGTTAACCTACGCCGAAATGTTGATAAGGCTCGCGCTGTCTCTACAAGCCAGCAGCCGCGCGCAACGCTGCTGCTTTATCAACATTTTCCCAAGTAAACTCCGGTTCATCGCGGCCAAAGTGGCCATAGGCCGCAGTTTTGCTGTAGATGGGGCGCAACAAATCCAGCATTTTCACGATGCCTTTGGGGCGCAAATCGAAATGCTCAGCAACCAATTGTGTAAGCACCGTATCAGAAACCTTGCCCGTGCCATAGGTTTCTACCATGATTGAAGTCGGACGCGCAACACCAATGGCGTAACTCACCTGCACCAGGCACTTGTCTGCCAAGCCTGCGGCCACAATATTTTTGGCCACGTAGCGGCCTGCATAGGCTGCTGAACGGTCTACTTTAGAAGGGTCCTTACCGGAGAAAGCACCGCCGCCGTGAGGCGCTGCGCCACCGTAGGTATCGACAATAATCTTACGACCGGTGAGGCCGCAATCGCCCTGCGGGCCGCCGACGACAAAGCGACCTGTCGGGTTCACCAAAAACTTAATCTCGCCTTTGATCAATTCTTTTGGCAACATCGGCTTGATGATTTCTTCAATCGTCGCTTCGCGAATGGCTTCCAAACTCATTTCCGGCGCATGTTGTGTAGAAACCAGCACAGTGTCGATCTTATGCGGTTTGCCATCCACGTACTGCACGGTCACTTGCGATTTCGCATCCGGGCGCAGCCATGGCAGGCGGCCATCTTTACGTAATTGCGCCTGACGCTCCATGATACGGTGGCTCAACCAGATCGGCAGCGGCATCAGTTGTGGCGTTTCATTGACTGCATAACCAAACATCAAACCCTGGTCGCCCGCGCCTTGGTCGAGGGGGTCATCATTGGCGTTATCCACGCCCTGGGCAATGTCAGGCGATTGTTTGTCGTAAGCCACCAATACCGCGCAGCCTTTATAATCGATGCCGTATTCGGTATTGTCGTAGCCGATACGCTTGATCGCATCGCGTGCCACTTTAATGTAATCGACATTCGCGGTTGTGGTAATTTCACCTGCCAGCACGATCAAGCCGGTATTGGCAAGGGTTTCTGCAGCCACGCGCGCGGTTGGGTCTTGGGCCAGAATAGCATCTAAAATGCTATCGGATACCTGGTCTGCGAGTTTGTCTGGATGACCTTCAGAAACGGATTCTGAAGTAAAAAGATATTCGTTCATTATGCGCCTTGGAAAACTAAAAGTTTAAAAAAGAGAAAACAATATCGACTAAAGGCTAAAGCAAATATTGTTAATCACTATCGAGCCGCGCATTGTACACTTTAATCAAATAGTTGGCGCAAATTTGCTAGAATACTGTAAGTTTAAATTGTTAAAGATATGTTACTAAAATTCACCAAAATGCAGGGCGCAGGCAACGACTTTGTGGTTGTTGACGGCTATTCTTCGCCTGTTTCGCTTGCGCCTGCGCAAATCAGAACAATCGCTAACCGCTATTTTGGCGTGGGATGTGACCAATTATTGATTGTAGAAAAAACGACCACACCCAATGTAGACTTTCGCTATCGCATCTTTAATGCCGATAGCGGCGAGGTGGAACAATGCGGCAATGGCGCACGCTGTTTTGTGCGCTTTGTGACGGAAAAAGGCTTGACCAAAAAACGTGAAATCGCGGTTGAAACCCGCTGCGGCGTTATTACACTGATGCTTCGCGACGACAATCAAGTCACCGTGAATATGGGCGCGCCTATTTTCGAACCTACAAAGATTCCATTTATTGCAGAACATCGTGAAAAAACTTACGCACTGCAATTAAGCAAACAAGCGATTACTATTTCAGCAGTTTCGATGGGCAACCCGCATGCCGTGACTTTGGTAGAAGATATTGAAAGCGCGAACGTGGCCGAGCTCGGCCCGCAGATCGAATCGCATGCCAGCTTTCCGCAGCGCGTCAATGCTGGGTTTATGCAGGTTGTAAACGCGCACGAAATCAAATTACGCGTGTATGAACGCGGTAGCGGCGAAACGCTCTCCTGCGGCACGGGCGCTTGCGCGGCGGTTGTCAGCGGCATTCAGCTTGGGCTTTTACAATCGCCTGTGCTGGTTCACACGCGCGGTGGCAAGCTCAACATTGAATGGCAGGGTGAAGGCCAGCCCGTCATGATGACGGGCCCGGCGGAAATTGTGTTTGAAGGCGAAATTCAAATTTAAAAATATGGTTAAAAAACAGGGACTCACATGCAAGACGATGAAATCAAAAACTACCTAAAAAATCATCCGGAGTTTTTTGAACAGAATGCCAGTTTGCTGGCAGAAATTCACCTGCCCAGCCCACATGGCAGCGGCACGATTTCATTGGCCGAACGCCAGCAACTGGCACAACGTGACAAAATCAACGCGTTGGAAGAGCGTTTTGCTGAACTGGTGCTTAATGCCAAAGATAACGACGCTATTGCCAATAAAATTCACGCGCTGAATGTCGAGTTGCACAAAGCCAGAAGTTTTGATGAGATTGAGCAATTAGTCAGCGCACTCCTGCCCGAACACTTTGATCTGGCGGACACCTGCTTGCGTATCTGGACCAGGCCGCGCGACCCGGCTAACCATGCTAATCTGGTCTTTAGCGAAGTATCTGATGAAGCCAAAACATGGGTTACCGCACTTACCCAGCCTTATTGCGGTACGCAGCCTGAGATTGTGGCCGAGGACTGGTTTATTGAGCCAGCCGGTTCTGTCGCGCTGATTCCCCTGCGCCTGCAGCAAGCGATTGGTTTTTTGGCGCTTGCCAGCGATGATGCCAGCCGTTTTTATGCCGAAATGGGCACCGATTTCCTCACAAAAATCGGCGAGATTTTAAGTGCGGCATTATCGCGATACTTAGACTAAAAATGTGGAATTATTAAAAGAATATTTGGAATTTTTAAACTTTGAGCGCGGCTTAAGCCCGCTCACCCGCGAAAATTACGCCAGAGATATTACACAGCTCATCAAATTAGCCGACTCCACCGATTTAAAATCTTTACAAAATAACCACATACGACGCTTTATCGCCAGCCTGCACAGCAAAGGCCTGGGCGGCAAGAGCATCGCACGCATGCTCTCAAGCTGGCGCGGTTTTTTTGATTTCCTGGTAAATCGCAAAGGCTTTACCAATAATCCCATTATTGGCTTGCGTGCGCCGAAATCGCCTAAAACCTTGCCGCAGGCATTATCCATCGAGCAAGCGGTAAAGCTGGTGGATATTGGTAATGATGACACTCTGAGCATTCGCGATCATGCCATTTTGGAGTTATTTTATTCATCTGGTTTACGCTTGAGTGAGTTGGTAAACCTGAATATTGATGCCATGGATTTTTCTCAAGGTACTGTCACTGTCACCGGTAAAGGCAACAAAACACGTATCGTGCCGCTGGGCAGCCACGCCATGGAAGCAATTCAAAAATGGTTACAAACCCGCTCGCAAATACTAATAAACAACCCCTCTGAGAAGGCCGTATTTATTGGCCTGCAGGGCAGACGGATTTCGACGCGAAATATCCAGTATCGGTTAAAAGAATGGTCAATTAAGCAGGGCATTAACTCCTCTGTGCATCCGCATATGCTGC
>OEOF01000056.1_pt1 | contig 17976 bp, 14 predicted proteins | sample 1539701 | NCBI WGS metagenome assembly OEOF01 (sample SAMEA3611561, study PRJEB23397) | activated sludge metagenome | biome: Urban; feature: Wastewater Treatment Plant; material: Activated Sludge | place: Slovenia | collected 2012-09-24 | reverse complement strand
GGCCTATGGCCTGAGCACTCACCCGCCCGATGCCGATGGGCCACCGCTGCTGTGGTTTGGGCTGTTTGGCGAGGGGGAAGTGATCGCCGCCCCCACCCCCGGCGGGGCTTACCGCTTCGGCGATTGGCGGCCGTCGCTCGATTACCCCACCTACGCGGCGGCCATCGACCACATCAAGCAGGCCATCGCCGCCGGCGACACCTATCAGGCCAACTTCACCTTCCGGTTGCGGGCCACGTTCGACGGCGAGCCGTGGGCGCTGTTCGCCGACCTGAGCGGGGCGCAACGGGCCAACTATTGCGCCTACATCGATCTGGGCCGCCACGTCATCTGCTCGGCGTCGCCGGAGTTGTTCTTTCGCCTGGACGGCGCGACGCTGGAAGCGCGGCCGATGAAGGGCACCGCCCCGCGCGGCCTGACGACGGTCGACGACCGGCGGCAGATCGACTGGCTGCGCGGCTCGGAGAAGAACCGGGCCGAGAACGTGATGATCGTCGATATGATCCGCAATGATTTCGGCCGCGTGGCCCGGGTCGGCAGCGTCCAAGTGCCCGCGCTGTTCACCATCGAGCGCTACCCGACGCTCCTACAGATGACCTCGACCGTGACCGCTCAAACCGGCGCGCCGTTGACCGACGTATTGGCCGCGACCTTCCCCTGCGCCTCCATCACTGGCGCGCCCAAGGTGCGGACGATGCAACTGCTGCACGAACTGGAGCGGGGGCCGCGCGGCGTCTACACCGGGGCCATCGGTTCAATCGCCCCCGGCCGCCGGGCGCAGTTCAACGTCGCCATTCGCACGGCGGTCATCGACCGGGCACATGGGCGGGCCACCTATGGCGTCGGCAGCGGCATCGTCTGGGATTCGGACGCGGCGGCCGAGTACGACGAATGCCTGCTGAAGGCGCGGGTGCTGGCCGCGCCGCGCCAGACCACGGCCGATTTCCAGCTGATCGAGACGCTGCGCTGGACGCCGGATGAGGGCTACTTCCTGCTCGATCGGCATCTGGCGCGGCTGGCCGACTCAGCCGAGTATTGCGGCTTTCGCTGCGACCGGGCGGCCGTGGCCTTGGCGCTGGCCGACTTGGCCGCCGGGCTGGCCGGGCCGAGCAAGGCGCGGTTGCTGCTCGACCGTGCGGGGCGGATCGAAGTCGCGGCGACAGCGCTGCCGGCTGCTTCGCCGGAGCCGGTGCGGGTTGGGCTGGCGCGGCGGCCCATCGCCGCGGATGACGCTCGCCTCTACCACAAGACGACCCGCCGCGAGCCGTATGAACTGGCCCGCGCCACCCGGCCCGACTGCGACGACGTCATCCTGTGGAACGAGCACGGCGAATTGACCGAGGCGAGCGTGGCCAATATCATCCTGGAGCTGGACGGGCGGCAAGTGACCCCGCCGGTGGCCTGCGGTCTGCTGGCCGGCACGTTGCGGGCGCAGCTGTTGGCCGAGGGAGAGATCATGGAGCAGGTGCTGAGGCCCGACGATCTGGCCCGCGCGTCCCGGCTGTGGCTCATCAATTCGGTGCGCGGGCGTCAATCGGCCGTGTTCAAACCATGAACCGGAAAGCACGGCCAATAAAAATTAACACGGAGATCACAGAGGATCACAGAGAGCAATGAGAAAAAGGCGAATTCTCCATGCTCTCTGTGATCCTCTGTGATCTCTGTGTCCCTTGCCAACCTGTAGAAACCCCTAAGCCGACCGGCAATTGGCTTGGATAATGGCCCCGGCGCGTGATAGAATGGGTGCAACATCAACCGGATGGCCGGAATTATCGTGGTAATGATTGGCTTATGAATCGAATTCGTCTTATTTTGGCCCTGTTCCTGGTGGGGATAGGCTTGATGGTGGTCACCGGCGCGGCGTCGGCGGCCGTCAATTGCTACATCCTGTCCGATGACGTGGGCTACGTCTGCGACACCAACCCGGCGGCGTCGATATTTAACGCCCCGGCCCCGCGCCATGACAGCATTTTGCCGGCCATGAAGTTCGGCCGCCTGGCCGATAACATCAACGTCTATGCCGAGCCGAATATGGGCAGCGCCATCGTGCGCAATGCCGGCGACGGTTATCTGTTTTCCAGCATCCACGACACCGCCAACAACAACGCCGAGGGGCGCTTGTGGTACATGATCAACCCTGGCGAATGGGTGCGCGGCGAGGATATCAAGCTGGCTTCGCCCTCCGACTTCACCGGCGTTGAGTTATATGGCGTGCCCGAACGGCCGTTTGGCTGGATGCTGGTGGACTACTGGTATAGCGACGCGCCCGCCACGGAGCCAAGCCCCACGGCGATCAAGCTGCCGCGCTACACCTTCGTTGAGGTCTATGACGCCGTGGTCGACGACGAGGGCTGGATTTGGTATGACATCGGCTTCGGCCGCTGGATGAAGCAGACCTATCTGAGCATCATCGAGCACAACCCGCGCCCCGCCGAGGTTGGCCCTGGCGAGTTTTGGGTCGAGGTCGATCTATACGAGCAGAATTTCGTGGCCTACGAGGGCGACCGCATGGTCTATGCCGGACTGGTGTCCAGCGGTCTCAATCGCTGGCCGACCTACGAGGGGTTGTTCCAGGTCTGGGATCGCCACCTGAAGGCTGATATGGTCGGCGCGGAGGGCAAGGTCGATTACTACCTGGTCGAAGAAGTGCCGCACACGATGTACTTCAACGTCGATATTGCCCTGCACGGCGCTTATTGGCACGACCGCTACGGCTACAAGCACAGCCACGGCTGCGTCAATATGCCCCTGCGCGACGCTGAATGGATCTACTTCTGGTCGGAGAACGCGCCCAATGACTTGTGGGTCTGGGTTCATACGTCGGATCCGCACAACTACTTCCAGCAGACGAATGCCGGAGCGCAATTTGGCGGCCCGTAGGCGAAGATCGGTCAACGGTCAGTTGGTTGGCGCGCCAGGCACAATGCCTGGCGCGTTTTTTTTGCCGGATTGCCGGAATGGCGCGAGCGGGTTATAAGTGGGGCGCAACAGAATCAATCGAGCAGGGAGGCGCAATGACGGCAGCGAATTTCGATCTAACGGGCAAGGTGGCGCTGATCACCGGCGGGTCGCGGGGCATCGGCCTGGCGATTGCCGAGGCTTACGTGGCCGCCGGGGCGCATGTGGCCCTGGCCGGCCGCAAGCAGGAGGCGGTTGACGCCGCGGCCGAGAGCATCCGCCGAGCCGGGGGCCAGGCGCTGGCCGTGGCCGCCCACACCGGCGACGGCGCGGCGGTGACGGCCCTCGTCGAGCGCGTAGTGGCGGAATACGGCGGCATCGACATCCTGGTCAACAACGCCGCCACCAATCCCCACTTCGGCCCGTTCCTGACGGCCGAGGACAGCCATTGGGATAAAATCTTCGACGTCAACGTGAAGGGCTATTTCCGCGTCGCCAAGGCCTGTATCCCCTTCATGCGCGCCCGCGGCGGGGGCAAGGTCATCAATATGGCCTCGGTCGCCGGGCTGGAGCCGCAGCGGATGATGGGCGTCTACTGCGTCAGCAAGGCGGCGGTGCTGATGATGACCCAGGTGCTGGCGGCTGAGACGGCGGCCGATAACATCCAGGTCAACGCCATCGCCCCCGGCTTCGTCAAGACGAAATTCAGCCAGGTGCTCTGGAGCACGCCCGACATCCACGACCGGCTGGTGACGGCCATTCCCGCCGGGCGCATGGCCGAGGCGGAAGAGATTGCCGGCATCGCCGTTTATCTGGCCTCGGCCGCGTCGAGCTTCACCACCGGGGCGACGTTCGTCGTCGATGGCGGGCAACTGGCTAACGGCTTGAACGTGGGGGGCTGAACGCCGCCAACGTTACTCTTTCCGGTTGCGATACAGTTGCGGGTCGACCATCTGACCCATGGCCGCCACGTTCAGGTTGCCGCCCAGAAAGCGGTTGATGGCGGTGATCTGCGGCTGCGGGTCGCTGAGCACGTCGCTGTAGTGGACGTAGAGCACTCGGAAGTTGGGCTGGGCGCGCAGCCATTCGTCAACCTGCTTGAGGTGTTTCTCGAACAGCAGCGTCATCTGCGCGTCGTCCATCTTGTCCGGGTCTTCGCCGCGGCGGATGAGCATCTTGCGCTGCGAGGCCAGAATTTCCGGCATGTGGCGGCGCACGAAGACGACGCGGTATTGCTCGCCCGGCGGCAGGTGCTTCAGCAGGGCCGAAATGACCTTGACCACCTTGCCGCGCGCGCCTACGACCCACGACGTGTCGCCCTGATCCATCTGCTTGACGCGCTCGAATTCGAAGTAGCCCTTGGGGTTGTCTTCGTCGGCCTCGCGCAGTTCGTCGGTCACCGGGGGCACGCCGCCGGCATCGAGCATCTTCATCATCATCGACGTGCCCGAACGCGGCAGACCGGAAACGACCGTGATAAACTCGTCCTTGGCGGCGTCGGCGCGGGTTAGTTTCTGGAATAGGCTTTTCATACCGGTTAATTTTATAGCATTTTAGTTTCGGAGGAAGTCTCATGCGCATCATCCGCGAAGTAGACGAAAAAGAACTGGACGAATTCGCCCGCATCACCGTCGAGGCCTTTCCAGGCCTGAAGATCGACACGCCGGAGGCGCGCCGGCGGATGCTGGAGCAGCTGAGCAAGGTGTTGAAGGAGCCAATCGTCCACTTCTTCGGCGTTTTCGACGAGGGGCAAATGGTGGGCGTCATGCGCTGCTATGACTTCACGATGAAGCTCCACGACGGCCGCGTGGCGGTGGGCGGGCTGGGTGGTGTGGCCGTCGATCTGCGGCACAAGAAGGAGCACGTGGCCGCCGACATGGTGCGCCATTACCTGGACAACTACCGGGCCAAAGGGGCGGCGTTGGCGGCGCTCTACCCCTTCCGGCCCGATTTCTACCGGCGCATGGGCTTCGGCTATGGCGTAAAGCTGAACCGCTACAAGTTCTCGCCCGAAGCCCTGCCAGCCGACGGTCTGGCGTCCGACGCCTTGCCGGCCAAAGGTCTGGCGGAACGGGTCGATTACCTGAGCGCGGCCGACCGCGACGACGTGGCCGCCTGCTACGACCGCTTCCTGGAGCGCACGAACGGCCTGCTGGAATTGCCGCCCCACGTGCTGAACGGGCTGTTCAGTGATCCGGCCGTTCATCTGGTCGGCTACTGGGCCGGCGGGCAACTGCGCGGCTATCTCATCTTCCGCTTCGAGGCCGTCCCGGACGGCAACTGGCTGCTGAACGATCTCCAGGTGCGGGCGCTGGTCTACGATGATGCGGCGGCGCTGGCGGCGCTGCTGGGCTTCTTGCGCAAGCAGGCCGACCAGGTGGGGCGCATCATCTACGAGACGCAGGACGAGGCGTTCCACCACCTGCTGAACGATCCCCGCGACGGTTCCGGCAATCTGCTGGCCGGGCTATGGCACCAGACGAACACCCAGGGGTTGGGCATCATGTACCGGGTGATCGACGTGGCGCGGCTGTGGGCCGTGCTGGGCGACCACGACTTCGGCGGCGTGACGACCCGGCTGCGGCTGAATCTGAGCGATACATTTTTGCCGGAGAACGCGGGCATTTATCGCATCGATTTCAACGCCGGGCGGGCGACCCCGGCCGCCGCCGACAGCCCGGCCGACGTGGCGGTCAACATGGACGTGAGCGACTTCTCCTCGCTAATCGTCGGCGCGGTGGACTTCGACCGGCTCCACGCCTACGGCCGGGTCACGCTCAGCGACGACGCCCACGTGCCGCTGCTGACCCGTTTGTTCCGCGCCAAGGCTCGGCCGTGGTGCATGACGCACTTCTAGTGGCGGGTGGCGGGTAGCGGGTGGCGGGTTCGCGTGGACTCGCCACTCGCCACTCGCCACCCCTCCCCACTTTCCTCAATCGTTTAGCTGCTCCGCCAGCGCTTGCTGTTCGCTGACCGGCCGCAGGCAGACGAAGCGGCGGCAGACGTAGGCGGCGGCCCGGCCGTCCAATCGCTCGCGTCCGGCCAGCAGCGGCACAACGGCGGCGGACTCGCCCTCGCCCACGGCCACGACGAGATCGGGGCGATAGCGGCCGTGGATCAAGTCCAGCAGCGCCCGTGAATCGGCCGCCGCCGGATCGCCGGCAATGGCGACTTCGCGCGGCTCACCCAGTATGAACGCCGCCGCGCCCAGCCAGTGGGCAAACGCGCCGGGATAGCGGGCCATCGGCTCATAGAGGGCCGAGACCATCGCCTCGGCCGTGTCCCAATAATGCCCCTCGCCGGTGTAGAGGCTCAACCGCAGCAGCACGGCGGCGGCCATGGCGTTGCCGCTGGGGGTGGCGTTATCCTGCACGTCCTTGGGCCGGTGGAGCAGGGCCTCGTGGTCGTCGGCCGTGTCGTAGAAGCCGCCGTTGGTCGCGTCGCCGAAGTGGGCCAGCATTTGGTCGGCCAGCTCGCGCGCCCAGGCGAACCAGCGCGGGTCGAATGTCGTCTGGTAGAGGGCCAACAGCCCATCGGCCAGAAAGGCGTAATCTTCCAGATAGCCGTTAAAGCGCGCCCCCACGCCGGCCTTCCAGGAGCGCAGCAGGCGGCCGTCGGCGCGGCGCAAACTGGCGTTGATGAATTCGGCGTTGGCGACGGCCGCAGCGGTGTAGTCGGCCCGGCCCAGCGCCGCGCCCGCCTCAGCCAACGCGGCCAGCATCAGCCCGTTCCAGGCCGTCAGCACCTTGTCGTCCAGCCCCGGCCACACCCGCCCGGCCCGCGCGTCATAGAGCGCCCGGCGCGCCGCCGCCAGCCGAGTTTCCAGCGCCGCCGGATCGAGACCCAGTTCGGCGGCCACCTCGGCCGCCGGGCGCGGCGTGTTAAGGATGTTGTGCCCCTCCCAGTTGCCGCGCTCGCTTACGTCATAGTAGGCCATGAACAAATCGGCGTCGGCGGCCAGTCCCGCGTTGGCCAGCGCGGCGCGCACCTCATCGGCTGACCAGACGTAGAACTTGCCCTCTTCCCCCTCGCTGTCGGCATCGTAGCTGCTGTAGAAGCCGCCCGCCTCGTGGCGCATCTCGCGCAGGGCGAAATCGAGCGTCTCCTCGACCACGGTGCGGTAGAGCGGCTCGGCCGTCACCTGCCAGGCATGGAGATAGACGCGGGCCAGCAGGGCGTTGTCGTAGAGCATCTTCTCGAAGTGGGGGGCCAGCCAGCGGTCATCGGTGGAGTAGCGAGCGAAACCGCCGCCCAGATGATCGTACAGGCCGCCACGGGCCATCATCGTCAGGGTGTGTTCGGCCATGCGCCGGGCCATGCCGTCGCCGCGCCGCAGGACCATCCGCAGCAGGAACTCCAGCGTCATCGACGGCGGAAACTTGGGGGCGCGGCCGAAGCCGCCCAGCTTGGTATCGAAGGTGCGCAGCAAGCCGTTGAGCGCCTGGTCGAAGAGATCATCGTTTAGCGCGCCGCCGCGGCCGAGGGCGCTTACCAGCGATGCCTGGCGCAGATGCCCGGCGATCTCCCCGGCGCTGTGCTCGATCTCCTCGCGCTGCGTCTGCCACGCCTGGGCCAACCCCTGGAGCAGTTGCTGGAAGGCGGGCAGGCCGTGGCGCGGCGTGGGCGGGTAATACGTGCCGCCGAAGAAGGGCCGGCCGTCGGGCGTCAGGGCCACGGTCATCGGCCAGCCACCCTGGCCGGTCATGGCCGTCACGGCGCTCATGTAGATGCTGTCCAGGTCGGGGCGCTCCTCGCGGTCGACCTTGATGTTGATGAAGTGGCGGTTCATAATCTCGGCCGTGGCCGGGTCTTCAAACGATTCGTGGGCCATGACGTGGCACCAGTGGCAGGCGGCATAGCCGATGCTGAGCAGGATGGGCTTGTCCTCGTCGCGGGCGCGTTGCAGGGCTTCTTCGCCCCACGGATACCACTCCACGGGATTGTCGGCGTGCTGGCGCAGATAGGGGCTGGTTTCGTCGGCCAGGTGGTTGGGCATTTTGTTCTCCTTGTGGCCCTAGAGGGCCGGGTCGCAGGGGAGCAGGGGTGCGGGGGAGCAGGGGTGAACGCTCCAGTCCTGGTTACTTCATTCCTTCTGATGGTTGATCGCACGATGCAAGGAACGGATGTAAGCGGCGGCGGCCTGGGGTTTATCGTCGGCGCGGTCGACGGCGTTGATGAGGGCGCTGCCGACGATGACGCCATCGGCCAGGCGACCCACGGCCGCGGCCTGCTCCGGCGTACTGATGCCGAAGCCCACCGCCAACGGGGTCGTCGTGCGTTGGCGCACGCGCCCGATGAAACCGGCCAAATCTGAGCCGACGGTTTGCCGCGCGCCGGTGACGCCGGCCACGCTGACCAGATAGATAAAGCCGCGCGCTCGCTCCGCCACGGCGGCGATGCGCCGCGGGCTGCTGGTGGGGGCCAGAAAGTGGACGTAGGCCAACCCTTGGGCGGCGGCGGCCGATTCCAGGTCGGCCGCCTCTTCCGGCGGCAGGTCGGGGACGATGAAGCCCTGGGCGCCGGCGGCGCGGGCGTCGGCGGCCAGCGCGTCCAACCCATAGGCCAGGAAGGGGTTGTAGTAGCCGAAGAGCAGGACGGGCGTCTGGATGCCGCGACCGCGCAACTCGCGGAGCATTTCCAGGCAGCCGGCCAGCGTCGTGCCCCGCTCCAGAGATACCTGCGTGCTGTGCTGGATGGTCGGGCCGTCGGCCAGGGGATCGCTGAAGGGCACGCCCAGTTCGAGCAGGTCGCTGTCGGCGGCGATGGCGGCGATGACGTCGAGCGACGTGGCCCGGTCGGGGTAGCCGAGGGTGTAGTAGGGCATGAGGGCGGCCGTGCCCCGCGCCCCGGCCCGCGCGAACGCGGCAATGATTTGATCCAATCCCGTTTGTTCTTGTTGGTTGACCATTTTCCAGCTACCTTCGACAGTGGATTTATAATGAGCCATTATAGACCATCCGGCGGGGACGGGAAAAGGTAACGGGAATGGAACGCGGATGACGCGGATTTGGCGGATTTACGCGGATCAGAAATCGCTCCGATCCGCGAAAATCCGTTTAATCCGTGTCAGCCGCGTTCCATTTCTTATCTTTATCCTGTAAATGAAACCATAGCGCGTTACCTACGTAATGATCATTGATGAAGCGCGTCATTCGACGCCATGCAGATAGAGGAGTTATGAGTCTTTTAGGTAATATCATTTGGTTAATTTTCGGCGGTCTGATCACCGGCCTGGCCTATATCCTGGGCGGGCTGGTGCTGTGCCTGACCATCATCGGCATCCCGTTCGGGCTGAAGGCCATGCGCCTGGGCGCGGCCACGCTGGCCCCGTTCGGCAAGGCCGTCATCCCGGACGAGCGCGGCGAGGGCTTCTTCCCGCTGCTGCTCAACGTTATGTGGATCGTCCTGTTCGGCTGGGAGATCGCGTTGGCCCATCTGGTGAGCGCCGGTATTCTGGCGATCACCATCATCGGCATCCCCTTTGCCAAGCAGCACATCAAGCTGATCCCGGTGGCCTTCGCGCCGTTCAGCTTCCGGTTGGGATAAAGAGAAAGAGAATCCACAGATTTCACAGATTTCACCGATTATCGTCTATGTTCGTAGTCAGGCGCTTTAGCGCCGTCGGGTGACAGGAGTCGGTGTGAAGAGCGCAACTAAAGTTGCTGACTACGAACGGAAAAAAGAACCGCAGATTTCGCCGATTTCGTGGATTGGATTAGACTCCAATCTGAGACATCAGTGGAATCGGCGGTTTTTTATTTTGAGAGGCAGCCTATGAGCGAACTTGTTATCACCCGACAACGCGATAGCTATTTCGAGATCATTCTCAACCGGCCGGACAAGCGCAACGCCATCAATCTGGAGATGCTCCACGCCTTCGACGCGGCCGTGGCCCAGGCCAACCGCGCCCCCGGCCTGCGCGCCGTGCTGATCAGCGGCGCGGGCGAGAGCTTTTCGGCCGGCATCGACGTCAGCGCCCTGTTGGGTCTGGCCCAGACTTATGGCCCCCACTGGCAACAGCGGATGCGGGCCATCACCGACGAGTTTCAGGGCGTCTTCACCCGCCTGGAGCGGCTGGAGTTGCCGACCATCGCCCTGCTCCACGGCCACTGCCTGGGGCTGGCCCTGGAGTTAGCCCTGGCCTGCGACTTGCGCGTGGCCGCGGCCGGCACGGCACTGGGTTTGCCGGAGACGCTGCTGGGCATCATCCCCGACGTGGGCGGCACGACGCGCCTGACGCGCCTGGTCGGCCCGGCGCGATCCAAGGAGCTGATCTTTACCGGCCGGCGCATTGACGCGGCCGACGCCGAGCGCTGGGGCATGGTCAATTACGTCACCACGCGCGAGGAGTTGAGCGGCAAGGGGGAGGCGCTGGCGGCCGAGATCGCGCAGGCCGCGCCGCTGGCCGTGGGCATGGCCAAGCGCGTCATCGACGGGCTGGCCGACATCGACCGTGGGCTGCTGCTGGAAGGCTGGGCGCAAAGCCAACTGTTCGCCAGCGAGGATTTCCTGGAGGGGGCGCAGGCCTTTATGACCCGCCGCCCGCCGCAATTCAAAGGAAAGTAGAAGAGATAGAACGCGGATGACGCGGATTTACGCGGATTTACGCGGATAAGAACCTAATCTGATCCGCGTAAATCCGCCTAATCCGTGTCATCCGCGTTCTATTCTTTTCCGGATTCGACTGGCAACCGCAGCCCGGATATGTTATCTTTGACGCAAAATCACGTGAACGAAACGTTAATTGAGGGAGAGCGATATGGGTATCAAGTTTGCGACCGATGAATGGGGCAAGGCATTGATGGAGGCCGTGAACAGCAGCGAGGCCTATGCCAAGGCCGCGTCCCACTGGGAAGGTGATTTCTACTTCATCACCACCGCCGGGCCGGGAATGGCGAAGGATACCTATTTGTATCTCGACCTGTGGCACGGCAAGGCCCGCGACGCCTACATGGTCGATGACCCGACTTCCAAATCCGTGGCCTTTGAATTGCGCGCACCGATCGACGTCTGGCGCAAGGTCATGGAGAAGAAGATCGACCCGATTCGCGGCATCATGACCGGCCAGCTCAAGCTGAAGGGCAATATGATGACCGTCCTCAAGTCGCCCAAGGCGGCGACAGAGTTGGTGGGCTGCGCGATGAAGGTCGATACCGAGTGGCCGGCATAAGAAGGAACCACAGATTTCGCAGATTTCACAGATTAAGAAGAGGGCATGGAATCAGTGCTCTCGGCCGGCCGGAATAGAGGGAAAGAACGATGAGTAGCAGCAACGGCCGCTTGCGCGTGGGGTTGGCGTTGGGTGGCGGGGTGGCCCGCGGACTGGCCCATATCGGCGTCCTGTCAGTGCTGGAAGAGGCGGGCGTGCCCATCGATTGCATCGCCGGCACCAGTATGGGGGCCATCATCGGCGCGTCCTACTGCGCCGGGCTGGGCATCGACGACCTGCACGATATCGCCGCCCGCACCGGCTGGTGGCAGGTGTCCCGGCCGCTGCTCTCGGCCGGCGGCTTCGTCACCTTCATGCGCCTGGAGCAATGGCTCATCGACACCATCGGCGAATTCGACGTCGGCGATCTGGCTATCCCCTTCGCCGCCGTCGCCAGCGACCTGGTATCCGGTGAGCGCGTGGTGCTCGACAAGGGGCGGCTGTGCACGGCCATCCGCGCCAGTTGCTCCGTGCCCGGCTTCGTCCCGCCGGTCGAGCTAGACGGCCGTAAGCTGGTCGACGGCGGCATCACCGACAACATCCCGGCCGACGTGGCCCGGCTGCTGGGCGCGGATTACGTCATCGGCGTCGACATCTTCATGCCCGCCCTGCGCCGCTATCTGGGGCCGCTCGGTCAGGGGCTGGCCGCCGTCGAGACGCTGGTGCGCCACGCCGGCCAGGGCAGCAACGAATGCGACGCCCTCATCGTCCCCCACATGGAGGGGCGCTCCTACTTCAAATTCTCGGACTACCAACGGCTGATCACCCTGGGCGAGGAGGCGACGCGGCAGCAATTGCCGGCCATCCTGGCGGCGCTGGGACGCGCCGACGTGCCGGCCGGACGGCCCAAGCCCCCACAGCCGGTCGCCTGGCCTGAGTTCGCGCCCGTCATCACCGCCAACTAAGCGCCGCCTGTCTTTGTCCTGAACCTTACGCCTTTCTGAAGTGGCGTTGCCTGTGGCGCGCATCGGGTCTAGAATCGCTCCTCTATGTCTTTTGCAGCCTATGCCGTTTTGTGGGTGGCGCTGGTCGTGGCCGCCGGGTTGTTGGCGGTCATTCGCGGCCGGCCCCGGTTCACCTGGGCGATGATCCTCGCCCTGCCGGCGGCCGTCTTCATCCTCTGGCTATTGGCGCGCCCCGCCTCGGCCACCACAGCCTGGGCCTTTGCCGGGCGTCAATGGGCCATCGACGAACCGGCCTGGCAATTGACCGGCATCACGCTGCTGCTGTTGCTGGCCGCTGTCGCCCATTTCGCGCTGCATCGCCGCAACGGCGACGAACAGCAACCCGTGTGGCTATTCGCGCTGGCGGCGGCGGCGCTGCCGGTGGTCTGGGCGGCCGACGCCTGGACGCGGGTGTTGGGGCTGGGCTTGTTGGCGCTGGTCTGGGCCGCATCCATCGCCTTCGACCGCAGCCGTGGGCCGGACGATCTCGGCCGCCGCCTGATCCCGGCGCTGCCCTTTGCCCCGGCGCTTTTTAGCCTGTGGCTGGCCGGGGTGCTGCCCACAGCGGCGCTGCCGTTCAGCCTGTTGGCCGCCGTGCTCCTGTTCTGCGTCCAACCGCCCGGCAACCTTACGGCCAGCGAGAAAACAGCGTTAGACCTGTTGCGCGGCGGGCTGCCGTTGGTGGCCGGGGCGGCGGTTTTGCTTGCCGCGCTGCGGGGGGTCGTCCCCTCCGGCGCGGCCGTGGCCGCGGCCACCGCGCTCGGCCTGCTGGGGCTGGTCATCGGCTTGTGGCGCGCCTGGTATCAGTGGCCGGAGCGGTTGCCGCAGGCGTTGGGTTTGGCCCTATGTGGGCTGCTCCTGACGGCCGCGGTCTGGGCCGGCCCGGCAGCGCTGCTGCCGGCGGCGCGGCTGGCGGTCTTCGCCCCGGCACTGCTGGTCGTCGCTAATGCCCTGCGCCCGTCCGAAGGCACCGTTACGCGCGTTCGTTGGGCCATTACCCCGCAAGCCATTGCCGTGGCGGCCGTCTTGCTGGCCGTGGCCGGGCTGCCGTTGACGGTCGGCTCCGGCGTCCTCGCGCCGCTGTACGAGGCATGGCTGGCGTCCGGCGGCTGGGTATTGCTGGCCGTCACCGTCATCCTGCTGACGATATGGCTGGCGACACTCTTCGGCGTGGCGCGATTATTAATAAACGACGGCGCGCCGGCCGGTCGCATCGGGTGGCTGCGCGGCTTGGCGCAGTTGCCGCTGCTGGCCGGTCTTGTCCATTTCAATACGGCCGCGCTCGGCCTGGGGGTGGTCGTCTGGGTAGCAATTGGGCTACCCATTATGGCCGGTCTGTTGCTGGGCCGTTTCGCGCCAGCCCCGGAGACGCTGGGCGGCCTGCTGCGCGAGGCGGCGACGTTGCCGCCGCCGGCGGCGACACGCCTCACTCAACGCGCCCGTCAGGCGGGCCGGGCCACCTACGAGGCCCTGGGCGACGCGCTGGCGATCCTGGAAGGAGAGTATGGTCTGCTATGGCTGCTGGGGCTGTTGCTCCTGCTGCTGTGGCTGGCCTGAACGCCATGACAATCTTCGATCTGCTCGACCAATTGGCCTTTTTGCGGGGTATGCCGTCGGTCGTCGTGCTGCTGGGCGCGGCCTTCGTGGCCGTCGTCGCTTGGGACATGCGGCCGGCCATTCTGGGCGTCTTCGTCCATTACCTGCTGGCCGGGCTGCTGTTCGTCGATGTACTCGATCCGCGGCTGGCCGTCGTCTATACGCTGGCCGGGCTGTTCGTCAGCGCCATGCTGCTGGTCACGGCCTGGCAGGTGAATTGGGGCCGCCCGCCGGCCGGGCTGTCGGCCGAGGAAATGGCGCGGCTGGGGCTGGCGCGCTCGCGCCGTGTCGGCCGCTTTGCCGTCACCAATCGCGCCGTGGTGCGTCTGGCGGCGGCCGTGTTGGCCATCGTCGCCACGGTCTGGGTCTGGCGCGCGCCGGGTTTGTTGCCGGCCGTCGTGCCCGAAACCGCCGGCTATCTGGAGCCGGCCATCGTGGGTCTGGTGGCGCTGGGGCTGGTGGGGCTAACCACGTCGGCCGAGCCGCTGCCGTCGGGCATCGGGCTGCTGCTCTTCCTGACCGGGTTCGCTCTCTATTACGGCTTGCTGGATCAATCCATCGCCATGACGGTGGCCCTGGTCGTCGCTCAATTGACGGTGGCGCTGGTCGTGGCCTATCTGGCGCAGGCGCGCTACCTGCCGGTCGACATCCTGGAGTGATATGGAGACCGGCTTTCCCCTCGTCATGCTCGTTGGGCCGGCGCTGGCGGCCATCGTCGCCCTGCTGTTGCGCCGCTTCCGGCGCGGGCAAACGGCGGCCGGTCTCGTCGCTCTGGCCCTGTTGACGCTGCTCCTGGCGCTGGCCGAGCCGGGCACGGGCCTGTTGGCCGATAACACGGTCGGGTTCTATGGGCGGGAATTAACCCTCACCCCCTTTATCCGCGCGCTGTTTCTAGTGATCTATCCGGCACTGGCGGCCCTGTTCGCCGTGGCCTGGTTTCGCCCCGCCGGGCGGGCGCTCGTCCCGGCCGGGTTGGCGGCGTTGGCCCCGCTGGCGGCGGCCCTGATGATCGATCCGCCGGGTCTGGGAGCCGTGCTGCTGGTCGTGGCCGCGGCCTTCGTTGTGCCCGCGCTGCATGGCGGGCGGCACGAACCGGCCGGGGCGACGTGGCGCACTTTTCTATTTACCGCCGTAGCCGTCGCGCCGGCGCTGTTGGCCGTTTCCTCGCCCGGCAGCGACGCAGCGGGCTGGCTGTATGCGTTGCCGGCGGCGCTCCTGCTATTGGGCGGCTTCCCGTTCTATAGCGGGGCCGCCGGTCTGGGACGAACCGCCTCGCCGGTGTCGTTGGCCCTCGTCCTGGGGGTAATGCCGCTGGTCGTGGTGGCCTTCGTGCTGGGCCTGCTGGATCACGCCCCGGCGGCGCGGGCGGCGGTTGGCTTCCAGTCGGCCGTGCGCTGGAGCGCCGCCCTGACGGCCTGGGTCGGTGTCTGGCACATGGGCCGTGCCGCAGAAGGCCGCGCCTTGGTGGCCGGCGCGGTGTTGCTCGACATGGCTTTCGTCCTCCTGGCGACGCTCTCGCCCGGCGCGGACGGGCTGCTGCTGGCGCTGCCGGCGCTCATCAGCCGCTGCCTGAGTCTCCTGTTGATCGCCCTGGGGATGGAGCGTTTCGCAGCCTCCCATCCGCCACAGCCCGGTTCCCGCTGGGCGGTCCTACCAACGGCGGCCTTCGCGTTCGGTCTGCTGTCGCTTGTGGGCCTGCCCCTGACGGCCGGATTCGGCGGGCGATGGGCGTTGCTGGCGGCGGGCACGCCGGGTGGCCCGTGGCCGGCAATCGGGCTGGTGGCGGCGATGTTGCTGGGAATGCTCGTGGCCTGGCGCGCCCTGCTCCGCCGGCCGGTGGTCGAGCCAGCGGTGGACGGCCCGCCGGTTGGCCCACCGCTGGGGCCGGCCGAAGTTAGCCTGACGCTCGTTCTGCTCGGTCTGGCGGTGTTGTGCGGCCTGTGGCCCAATCTGCTGCCGGGCCTCGTCGCGCGACTGCTCGGTCTCGGTTGAGCAACCCTGTTCCTTTTGCCCCCCGGCGCAAAGAAGACCATGACAAAGGCCAAAAAAGCCGTGAATTCAACCGCCCGGCCGGATACGATTGGCCCCAGGCGCGGTATGATATGGTGTGAAGCGATGGGTAGCGCCGGTGGACAAACGCGCCGGTCGCCACGAAACTGAGCAGTACACAGAGGAATGAGTATGGATCGCAAACAGCGCATGTTACAACGAATCGCCGACCGGGAGGCGATCATCGGCATCGTGGGGCTGGGTTACGTCGGCTTGCCGCTGGCCGTGGCCTTTGCCGAGGAAGGATTCACCGTCATCGGCGTCGACGTTGACGCCGGCAAGGTGGCCGCACTCAATCGCGGCCGGAGTTACGTGGAGGACGTGCCTGACGCCGTGCTGGAGCCGCTGCTGGCCGCCGGTCGCCTGCGGGCCTCGACCGATTACGCCGATCTGGCCGCGGCCGACGCCATCTCCATCTGCGTGCCCACGCCGCTGCGCAAGACCAAGGACCCGGATATCTCCTACATCGTCGACGCCGCCGATTGTCTGGCGGCCCATATGCCGCCGGGCGGCGGCCAACTGATCGTCCTGGAGAGCACCACCTACCCCGGCACGACCGACGAGATCGTCCTGCCGCGCTTCGCCGATAACGGCATGGAAGTGGGCCGCGACTTCTTCATGGCCTTCTCGCCGGAGCGCATCGACCCCGGTCGCACCGATTACACCGTGCGCACGACCCCCAAGGTCATCGGCGGCGTGACGCCTGATTGCCTGGAGGTCGCCGTGGCCCTCTACGGCACGGTCGTCGACCAGCCCGTGCCGGTGAGCAGCACGGCCACGGCCGAGATGGTCAAGCTGCTGGAGAACACCTTCCGCGCGGTCAACATCGGCCTGGTCAACGAGGTCGCCCTCATGTGCGACAAGCTGGGGCTGAACGTCTGGGAAGTGGTGGGCGCGGCGGCCAGCAAACCGTATGGCTTCATGCCCTTCTATCCGGGGCCGGGCCTGGGCGGGCATTGCATCCCCATCGACCCCCATTACCTGAGCTGGAAGCTGCGCACGCTGAACTATACGGCGCGCTTCATCGAGCTGGCCGCCGAAGTGAACAGCCACATGCCCGATTACGTCGTCGGCAAGGTGGCCGATGCACTCAACGTCGAGCGCAAGGCGGTCAACGGCAGCCGTATCCTGGTGCTGGGCGCGGCCTACAAGCGGGACGTGGGCGACGTGCGCGAAAGCCCGGCGCTGGATGTGATCCACCTGCTGCGCGAGCGCGGGGCCGACGTGGCCTACAACGACCCCCACATCGCCACGGTGCGATTTGATGGTTATAGCCTGTCATCGGTGGAGTTGAATGAAGCATTGCTGGCGGCGGCCGATTGCGTCGTCGTCGTCACCGACCACAGCGCCTACGATTGGTCATGGATCGTCAACCACGCCCGCCTCATCGTCGACGCGCGCAACGCGGTCAAGAGCGGCGGCACGGCGCGGGTCGTGCGACTCTAAGCCAGTCACAAAAAACGCAAAGTGGCGGGTGGCGAGTAGCGGGTTCGAAGCGACCTGCTACCCGCTACCCGCTACCCGCTACTCGCCACCTCTTTGCGCCTTTGCGTTAGATCTTAGCCCCTCCGCCAGCCGCGCGGGTAGTGATTCTTGAGCCGCCCGGCGGCGCGCTTGGCCCAGCCGAGGCCGAAGCCGGCGACGGCCACCAGCACCCAGCCATCTGCCCCCGCCTGTAGCAGTTCGGCCCCGGACATGTAAGCCGCCAGTTGGGGATCGTCGGGCCACAGATCGAGCGCGGCCGTGGCGTCGCCGGCGCGCAGGGCCAGCGCCAGATCGGGCGCGGGCTGGAAGCGACCCGGCCGCATCTCGCCCAGCAACAGCCCATAGCGCACAATGCGAAGTCGCTCCACCGCCACGGCCGCCGCCGGTAGCAGGTAGAGGCGGTCGTTGTGGGCGTGAATTCGCTCCTCCGGCAAGGCCACAGTCAGCGAAGCCTCGGCGAAATCGCGCCACAGACGCCATTGCTCGCCGGACGGCGGTACGCGCCGAAAGGGCGCGACCCGCGTCGCCTCGTCCCCCGGTTCGCCATCCCGGCCGAGCAGGGCCATGAAGTGCCCTTCGCCCGGAAAGCGGTGGGGCCACAGGCGCACGGCCCGCGCCAGTTGGTCGGCAATCGCCGGGGGCGCGGCCGACCAGTCGGGCCGCCCGCGCTCGAAGGCCGCGTGGCGCGCCGGCTCGATGACGGTGAAATCGGGCGCGCCGGCCAGAAAAGCGGCGATGACGGCCTCATTCTCCTCCGGGGCAAAGGTGCAGGTGGAGTAGAGCAGCCGCCCGCCC
>OEOF01000053.1_pt1 | contig 18168 bp, 12 predicted proteins | sample 1539701 | NCBI WGS metagenome assembly OEOF01 (sample SAMEA3611561, study PRJEB23397) | activated sludge metagenome | biome: Urban; feature: Wastewater Treatment Plant; material: Activated Sludge | place: Slovenia | collected 2012-09-24 | reverse complement strand
CTTAAAGGTTCGGACATCGAGCTTATAACTGAGGCGGGAGGGATCAGCCTAGATGGGAGAGCATTACAGACACCATGTGGCATGTCGGAGCCATATGATGACCCTTGTCACCATTCAAATGAGGCATTTTACGCATTGGACTTTGATGCGGAGGCTGAAGTTATCGCGGCTGACAGTGGTGATATTGTTCATGTATCACGTTTGAGTGACGTTTATCAGCAAATAGTTATCAAACATAAGGATGGATATTATTCTGTCTATGCAGAATTCTCGATAAAGAATGGGTTATCGAAAGGGCATGTTGAAGCAGGTTCAGTGCTAGGTGTTTTAAGTAAGAAGGGCGATAAGAAAGGTAAGCATCTGCATTTTCAAGTGAAATATGACCCCAAAGGAAATGGGCTAACGAAGGGAACGAGTAAAAAGAACATTTCACAATTGGCAGATGTAACAATAGCTGGGCTACATTTTATTGAATACAAATTAAAAAGAAGCAGCACGGCCAGTGTGAAAATCCAAGGGGTAGAGCAACAAATGCCATTGAAAACACTATGGCCTTTTGAGTCACAGACAGGCAATTCAACAATCCCTCCTTCAGACAACCATCCGGTCTTTTACATTGATAAAGGGGCTTGCCCTTTTGAGTGCTGCACATATCGAGATTGGGGCACAGAAAAAACAACAAAGCTATACTCTGAGCCGAAATTAAACAGCAAAGTTGTTGGGTTGATTGAGAAAGGGGTTGTGGTTAGAGCCAAAACTGGCGAGGTACACTCAACCCCCGGTAAAATAATAGTCACGCGGGGCGGGGCTACATTCAAAAAAGGTGATGTTCTTTGGGTATATACTTATCTTGGAGAGGGTTTTTTCAAAATTTGGTATCGTGGTAAGTTTATAACTGACTTTCTTTCAGAAGGTTGGGATAATTTTGAGTTCAAGCCTCAGTCTGTCTGGTGGGTAAATATAAAAAAACCAAGCGGGCTGGAAGGTTGGTCCAATCAGCCAGAAAATTTCTCAAATCAGGATGCTTGCGGTTAGTAACAATGGGATCATTAGGATGCAGATTGTGTTATGAGTAAACTGGGAAGTCATATCTACTAATTTTAGTATCTAGAGATAAATTCCCTGTTTTTCCCTGTTCGGAAATTTATAAATTTGATTGATGTTTAGGTTTTATGGGGTAGGGCAATGAGTTTTTTAGAATTTAAGAGTAATAATTAGCGAAATACCCTGTAAATTTCCCTGTTAGCAGGGATATTCTGTGAGAGAATTTCGCCCTTGACTCATTGCACCGCCAACAAGTCTGAGTTGTTGCCGCACTGATGCAACTTAGCGTGAAAGCCCCGCCAGTAGCGGGGCTTTTTTCTTTTTCAGACTCACAACAGGGCCTGCAATAAATATCTAAGAATCCACATTAATATCAAGAATAATATTGTGCAATTTTTTTCTAAGTGCACATATATGGTGCATAAAATAAGACATTTACAAGCAATAAATTATTTATCACCTTTAACCAATTGATCTATAAAGAAAAATAAATCACAAAGGTAGTGGCATATTCCTTGCTGTAATGTAACTAGCGAGGAAGCGGTTTGATAGTAGTTGTTAGCCGCTAAAGTTTCAAAAAGATAACTAGGGTTCCGGCTTTTATTTTAAGAGCGTCTGGTCCAAGAGTTATCGGCCATCAAATGTTTTGGCTACACGGAGGGATAAAAGCCCGGGAGGAGCGTTATTTAATACCGCCTTCTCGACTTTTTACCAACTAAGGAGCCAATCATGCATTTATTCAGTCTGAATTTTCTTAAGAAGTTTTCGATGGCAGGTGCATTATCTGCAACTTTATTATTTTCGAACATTTCACAGGCGGCTGAACCTTTAAAAATTGGATATAGTGATTGGCCAGGCTGGGTGGCATGGCAGGTTGCAATTGATAAAGGCTGGTTTAAAGAAGCAGGTGTGGATGTTAAGTTTGATTGGTTTGACTATGTCGCATCCATGGACGCGTTTGCAGCAGGAAAAATAGACGGGGTAGCGGTTACCAATGGTGATGCACTGGTAGTCGCCTCCGGCGGCGCTAAAAATGTGATGATTCTGATTACCGATTATTCCAATGGTAATGACATGATTATTGGCAAGCCTGGCATCAAAAGTCTAAAAGACTTGAAGGGCAAAAAAATTGGACTAGAAACAGGCTTTGTAGAACATCTTTTACTGCTCAATGGTCTGGAAAAGGCAGGACTAAAAGAGTCTGATGTCACTATCGTCAATACCAAAACCAATGAAACCCCGCAAGCATTAGCTTCTGGCGATCTGGCCGCAATCGCTGCCTGGCAGCCGAATTCCGGCGAAGCAATCAAGCGCGTGCCAGGCGCCAAGCCTATTTACACTTCTGCTAAAGAGCCGGGCCTTATTTATGACGTGATCACAGTAAATCCCGCAAGTTTGTCCAGTCGCAAGAGCGATTGGGAAAAAGTGGTAAAAGTTTGGGGAAGGGTGGTTGCTTACGTGAACGACCCTAAGACTCAGGCAGATGCGGTGAAGATAATGTCGGCACGGGTGGGATTGACGCCTCAAGCCTATTTGCCTTTGCTCAAGGGGACTAAACTATTAACCCTTGCAGAAGGCAAGGCGGCTTTTGTAAAGGCTGATGGCTTTAAGTCGCTCTATGGATCATCAAAAATTTCAGATGACTTTAATGTCAAATACGGAGTGTACAAAGTACCGCAGGACATTAACAAGGCAATTGACCCTTCTCTCTATAAATAAACGTATTAATATCAGAAAAGGGAATAAATGAGTTTATCGTCATGGTTTGTGGTCAGGCAGGAGCTAGACCCTATGCGCCGCAGAGTCATCGGCTGGGCATCATTTCTACTCCCTTTGCTGGTTTGGTGTGCGGTAAGCTACATACCGTTTATCTGGCACCCGATGGTGATGATAGAGCGGCCCGGGGATGTCGATTATTTTCAAGTCAATATGTTGGTAGACAAGGCAACTTTTAAAGAAGAGTTTGCCAATATGCAAGTACAGGGAAAATCGCCACCTGCGGGTATTCCGGCGAATCCTATTTACTTGCCAGCACCCCATGCAGTCCTAAAAGCACTTTACACTGGATTTACCACGCCACCTGTGCAAAAAGATGGCTTATGGCTACACCAAAGTTTATGGAAAAGCATCCAGGTCATCTTTTGGGGGTTTGTGATCTCTTCAATGATAGGCGTACCGCTAGGCATTTTATGTGGCACTTATAGTGCTGTATCAAGGTTAAACGAGCCATTCATAGAGTTTTTCCGTTATCTGCCAGCGCCAGCCTTTGGCGCGCTGATGGTGGCGATTTTGGGCATTTATGATGGCCCCAAAATTGCGATTATTGTCATTGGCACATTCTTTCAGCAAGTGCTAGTGATTGCAAACACTACGCGCAAGCTGGATTACGCTTTACTAGAAGCGGCCATGACGCTAGGGACCAATAAATTCAAGCTATTACAGCATGTTGTGATTCCGGGGATATTGCCAGAACTCTACCGTGACCAGCGTATTTTGCTGGGCTGGGCATGGACATATTTGATTGTTGCTGAGCTCATTGGCACTTCGTCAGGCATCACATGGTTTATCACACAGCAGGCGCGCTACCAGAATTTTGAGAATGTTTATGCTGCCATCTTCATTATTGGCTTTATTGGGTTAAGTACAGATTTGTTATTGGCATGGTTAGGAAAGCGTATGTTTCCATGGAATAAAGCTGTGAATAAAGAATAATCGGACACTGTGATCATGAATAATCCAGATAAAAAATCCCTGTTACCAAGTTATCTTGAGCAATCGGATGTGGTCAGGCAGCGCTTCGATAAGCTTAAACAGCGTGATGTGATCTTAGAGGTTAAGGGGCTGGAGAAAGTCTATAAATCCAGTAAAGGCGAAACTGTTGCGCTTAAGAATGTGAGCTTTAAAACGCACAAGCGCGAGTTTGTCTGTGTGATTGGTCCATCCGGCTGCGGAAAATCTACGCTTATTCGCATTCTGGCCGGATTGGAGAGCTATACAGGCGGCGAGGTGCTGCTGGATGGTAAGCCCATTACAGGTGCAGGCCGCGACCGCGGCATGGTGTTTCAGGGCTACACCTTATTTCCTTGGCGCACTGTGAGGCAAAACGTGATGTTTGGTTTGGAAATGAACAACATAGGTAGTGTCGAAGCTGGCCGCGAGGCGGATTTGTGGCTGGAACTGGTGGGTCTGGAAAAGTTTGCCAATGCTTATCCGCATGAGCTTTCGGGTGGCATGAAGCAGCGCGTGGCAATTGCCCGCGCATTGGTGAACCAGCCGCGTATCTTGCTGATGGATGAGCCGTTTGGCGCGTTGGATGCACAGACACGGTGCAAGATGCAAGCGCACTTGCTCGAAATATGGCGCAATATCGACATCACTATTTTGTTCATTACGCACGACTTGGATGAAGCCATCTTTCTTGCGGACCGTATTCTCGTGTTGAAAGCACACCCGGGCGAGGTGCAGGAGTTAATTGAGGTACCTGTGCCTCGGCCACGTAGCGCAATGCAATTCACGTCGCCTGAATTTATTGCCACCAAGGCAAGACTGGATGCATTGATACATCCTCAGGAAAAGGAACCATCAGAAACTCCAATTCAGCAACACATGATTCGTTTTGTAAATGTGCAAGACAATGTCGAATAAAAGGAACACAAGTGACTGCTAATTTTAGACCCGAAAACGTACTATGGGAGGAAGTGATTCCGGGCGGCAATCACTGGTCTGGCCTGATGCGCCGCGGCACTGCGCTGCGCCTGACGGATTTAGCCGGTGGTGCCAATCTGTCTGCATTGCTCTATAACCCGGAAGACAAACTGGAGCGTTACAACATGCCTGATACGCTCAAGGCGCAGCACACCGCGTTTCTTACCGCAGGCAATGTATGTTACTCCGATATGGGGCGCGTGATGTGCTCAATTATTGGTGACAGCGTTGGCTGGCATGACACCATTTGCGGCGTAACAGATGTAGCCACGATAGCCGCAAAATATGGTACAGCAACCTATCAAACGCATCGCAATGACATGTACCGCAGTGGAAAAGATGGCTTGCTGATTGAGCTTGCCAAATATGGCCTTGGCAAGCGCGATTTGGTCGCGAACATCAATTTTTTCAGCAAAGTGGTTCCAAACGAGGCAGGGGATTTGAGTTTTGTACAAAACAATAGCCATGCTGGCAGTTATGTGGATATTCGTTTCGATATGAATGTGCTTTTAGTCGTATCAGCCGCACCGCATCCTTTAGATACAAAAACCAGTTATCAGCCTGCCGCAGTAAAGTTATCTGCCTGGCATACAGGGCACGCTTCGATTGATGATATTTGCCGCAACTCGTGCGATCAGAATAGCCGTGGCTTTGTAAACACGGAAAGGTATTACTTATGAGCATGATCGTTGAAAGCACTTTCGACCCTAAAAATGCCGTGCTGGATCAAATATGCAACGCAGGTGACCCATGGATGGCAGAGGTTAAAAAAGGGCAAATCTTTCGTGTACAGGATTTGGAAGGCAATCAGGCAGTCGATACGCTTTTTTACAGCGCTGCCGATCCGGAAGAGCGCTACAGTGCGGTGGATACCATCGCCCGCCAGGCAAAGCTTTATCTCACGACTGGCTCGGTACTGTATTCCAGCGAAGGCAATCCTATGCTGACGATTACAGCGGATACCTGTGGCCGTCATGATACATTAGGTGGCGCGTGCTCTGCCGAGAGCAACACCACGCGTTATGATTTGGCCAAACGCCCCATGCACAGCTGCCGTGACAGCTTTATGCACGCGCTTAACCATTGTGGATGCGCGGTGCATCGCCATATGAATAAGCGCGACATTACAGCCAACATTAACTTTTTTATGAATGTGCCTGTGACCGCTAATGGGGCTTTGAGCTTTTCCGATGGTATTTCCGGTGCTGGTAAGTATGTGGAAATGCGTGCCGAGATGGATGTGGTGGTGCTGATTTCTAACTGTCCACAGTTAAATAACCCATGCAATGCCTATAACCCGACCCCCATCAGGCTGCTGGTCTGGAATGCCTGATTGATCAGGATTTAATTGTAGTATTAAGCCCATCAGGACGACCTGTTGGAGGCAACAAGATGCGGGACGACCCGCACAAGAGGTTGAAATGTTTACAAAGGTATTAGTTGCCAACCGCGGCGAAATCGCCTGTCGTGTGATTCGCACGTTAAAAAAAATGGGCATTCAATCGGTGGCGATTTATTCAGAAGCCGATGCCGGCGCACGTCATGTGCTGGATGCTGACGAGGCTGTGTGCGTGGGCGCAGCACCTGCAGCTGAGAGCTATCTAAACATAACAAAAATCCTGCAAGTTGCCGCAGAAACTGGTTCAGAAGCGATACATCCTGGCTATGGGTTTCTTTCCGAAAACGCTGCATTTGCAGAACGCTGCGAGGAAGCGGGTATTGCATTTATTGGCCCGACACCCCAGCAGATGCGCGATTTCGGGCTGAAGCATACCGCGCGTGCGCTCGCCGAGAAAAATGGCGTGCCGCTACTGCCAGGCTCGGGCTTGCTCGCCAATGTATATGACGCGCATATCCAAGCGACAAAAATTGGGTATCCCGTGATGCTGAAAAGCACTGCAGGCGGCGGCGGTATCGGGATGCAGCTCATTTGGAGCAAAGATGAACTTGGCGCTGCGTTTGAATCGGTACAGCGATTATCGCGTGCAAATTTCAAAGAAACAGGCATCTACCTGGAAAAATATGTGCAAGCCGCGCGCCATATTGAGGTGCAAATTTTTGGTAATGGTTTAGGTAAAGTGATTGCGCTGGGTGAGCGCGATTGTTCGGTGCAGCGCCGTAATCAAAAGGTGATTGAAGAAACGCCAGCGCCACATATCTCTGAACATGTCCGTCAGGCATTGTGCGCAACAGCCGTCAGACTTGGCAGCGCTTTGCATTACCGCTCGGCTGGCACGGTAGAGTTTGTGTACGACAATGCCACAGACGAATTTTACTTTTTAGAGGTGAATACGCGTTTACAGGTGGAGCATGGCGTAACTGAGCTGGTGACGGGCGTAGATTTAGTGGAATGGATGATATGCATTGCTGCTGGTAAAACTGATATTCTAGATAGTTATCATCACCAGCCTCAAGGCCATGCAATCCAGGTGCGGCTTTATGCGGAAGACCCTAATAAGAACTTCCAGCCTTCCAGCGGCGTGCTTACTGAGGTGAGGTTTTCGACTATAGCTCGCAATGATAGCTGGGTAGAAACGGGAAGCGAGGTTTCGCCATTCTACGACCCTTTGATTGCGAAAGTCTTGGTGCATGCCTCAGACCGCGATAGCGCTGTGGCTAAAATGCGGACCGCACTGAATGAAACACGTTTATGCGGCATCGAGACCAACCTGGAATATATCTGCCAAGTGCTGGCAGATAATGTTTTTCCAGCGGGCAAACAAATTACGCGCTACCTCAATAGCTTTGAATATAAGCCACACACGATTGATGTGCTGGATGGCGGCGTCATGACGACCATTCAGGATTACCCCGGCCGCGTGGGTTACTGGGCGGTGGGAGTGCCGCCATCAGGCCCAATGGATCATTTGGCTTTTCGTTTTGCCAACAAATTAGCTGGTAATGCTGAAGGTATAGCCGGGCTGGAAATCACGCTGATTGGCCCTAGGCTCAGGTTTAATGCAGATGCAGTGATTGCCGTTACTGGTGCGCCCATTGAGGCCATACTGAATGATCAGCCAATCGCCATGTGGCAATCACATCCCATAAAAGCAGGCAGCATACTAAAACTGGGCAAGATTGCTGGCGCGGGCTGCCGTGCGTATCTGGCTGTGCAGGGTGGTTTTGATGTGCCGGATTATCTGGGCAGCAAGTCCACCTTTACTTTGGGGCAGTTTGGCGGACATGGCGGCAGAACGTTGCGGGTAGGTGACGTTCTACCCCTCTCCAGGCAGCCTGAATCTGCATACATTGCAAAATCCCTTCCTTTGCAATTGCAGCCCGGCTACACCAATCATTGGGAGATAGGCGTATTGTATGGCCCACATGGAGCGCCTGATTTCTTTACGAATGCAGACATCGAAATGTTTTTTACCGCCGATTGGGAGGTGCATTACAACTCGAACACTACAGGTATACGGCTGATCGGTCCTAAGCCGCAATGGGCGAGACAAGATGGTGGCGAAGCAGGCCTGCATCCATCCAATATTCATGATAACGCTTATGCGATTGGCGCGATTGATTTCACAGGCGATATGCCCGTGATTCTGGGACCGGATGGTCCAAGTCTGGGCGGCTTTGTGTGCCCGGCAACCATCATTCAAGCTGAGCTATGGAAAATGGGACAGCTTAAAGCAGGTGACAAAGTTCGCTTCAAAAAAGTATCGCAGGAAGATGCCTGCGCCTATGAAAAGGCACAGAATGCAGTCATTGCGAATCTGAGTGGCGAGCAAGCCAGGCCGCGTATTGAGAATGCCATTAACCACAGCCCCATTCTGGCCAAAATATCGGAAGCCCCAAATCAGGTAAAAGTGGTTTACCGGCAATCGGGTGATAAATATCTTCTGATCGAATATGGCGAACTTGTGCTTGACCTTAATTTACGATTCCGCGTGCACGCGCTGATGCTGTGGCTAGAGAGCCAAAATATCAAAGGCATTATTGATCTCACGCCTGGCATCCGTTCACTGCAGGTGCATTATGAAAGCCTGGTGTTGCCTGTTAACCATCTCATTCACATTCTGCAACAGGCAGAAAGCGAATTGCCCGGCATCGACGAGATGGAGGTGCCAACACGCATCATTCACCTGCCATTATCCTGGGATGATGCGGCTACACAGCTGGCAATAGATAAGTATATGCAATCGGTGCGCAAAGATGCGCCTTGGTGTGACTCTTCATCAGGCAACCCGAGCAATATCGAATTTATCCGCCGCATTAACGGTTTAGAGAGTGTTGAAGAAGTTAAAAACATCGTGTTCGACGCGAGCTATTTAACCTTGGGCTTGGGCGATGTTTACCTGGGTGCGCCTGTTGCCACGCCAGTCGATCCACGCCACCGCCTGGTTACCACCAAATACAACCCGGCGCGCACCTGGACACCGGAAAATGCGGTTGGCATCGGTGGCGCCTATATGTGTGTGTACGGCATGGAAGGCCCGGGCGGTTATCAGTTTGTAGGCCGTACCATACAGATGTGGAATCGCTGGGGTAATTTGAATGAAAAAGCTCAGGCTGCCAACTTCAGAGACGGTAAGCCATGGTTGCTGCGCTTCTTTGATCAAATCCGTTTTTATCCTGTCAGTGCAGAAGAACTATTGCAAATGCGTGCAGATTTTCCACATGGAAAATTCCAGCTCGATATTGAAGAACAAACTTTCCGCTTAAAAGACTACAACCAGTTTTTAGCGGATGAAGCCACTTCAATTGACGCCTTCAAAGCAAGGCAGCAAGCGGCTTTTGATGCAGAGCGGGAGCGATGGAGGGCATCGGGGCAAGCCAATTACAGCAACGAAATTGAATCTGTTGGCGCGCAAGAAGCGCTGGATATGCCGGAAGGCAGCCGCACAGTCGCCTCGCATGTCGCAGGCAACTTGTGGAAAGTGATATTGAAAGAAGGTGATATGGTGAAAGCAGGTGACGAAGTGGTCATTGTTGAGTCCATGAAAATGGAAATTTCAGTAACAGCCACATGTGATGGCAAGGTCATGCAGGTTTTATGCAGCGAAGGCATGACCATTGCTGCAGGCCAAAACCTGTTAGTCATTGCAGAGGCGTAATATTATATGAACCTGCAAATTTCACATCTGCGCAGCCTATATCTTTCAGGTGCACTTACGCCAGCAAACTTGGTAAAACAACTGGATGCAGAAATAGGCAATGAGGATAGCCACCGTATCTGGATTCGCCGTTTAAAGTTAGACGAGATGCTGATATATGCGCAAAATCTCGAAGGAAAAGATCCCGCCAATTTCCCTTTGTATGGCATCCCATTTGCGATTAAAGACAATATTGATCTTGCCGGTATCCCAACAACGGCAGGCTGCCCAGGCTATGCCTACATTCCAGCCAAAAGCGCCACAGTGGTGCAAAAGTTGATTGATGCCGGTGCTATTCCGGTCGGAAAAACCAATCTGGATCAGTTTGCCACAGGGTTGGTCGGCACACGCTCACCCTACGGAGCTTGTAAAAACAGTATTGATCCCGCTTATATTTCTGGCGGATCCAGCGCAGGTTCAGCCGTATCAGTGGCGCTCGGTATGGCAAGCTTCAGTCTGGGCACGGATACCGCAGGCTCCGGTCGTGTGCCTGCCGCATTCAACAATCTGATTGGATATAAACCTACTTGCGGCCTACTCAGTACGCTTGGCGTCGTTCCTGCTTGCCGTACGCTCGATTGCGTTTCAATATTCACTTTAACTGCGCAAGATGCGGCAACGGTTCTGGATAGCGCGCAGGGATTCGATGCGGAAGATCCATACTCACGAACTGCGGCAACTGAGACACCTGCAGTTATAGATAAGAACTTTACTTTTGGCGTGCCCAGACAAAGTCAACTGGAATTTTTTAACAATCCTGACACGCCTGTACTCTTTCAGCAGGCCATTCAGCAGCTTGAATCTATCGGCGGCAAGGCGGTTGAAATCGATTTCGCACCGTTTTTAGAAACTGCTCGCTTGCTCTACGAAGGTCCCTGGGTTGCCGAGCGTTACGCGGCGATTCGTGATTTTTTTGATAGCAGGCCAGATGCTATTTTTCCGGTGACAAAGCAAATCATCGGCGGAGCTTCTAAATTCAGTGCGGCTGATACCTACGCAGCACTTTATAAGCTTAAAGCGCTGCAACGCAGAGCAGATGCAGTATGGGGCGAGGTGGATATCATTGTTACGCCAACTGCTGGTACGATTTATACAATTGCTGAAGTGAGCGCAGAACCTGTGCGTTGCAATTCTAACCTGGGCTACTACACCAATTTCATGAATCTGCTTGATTTGTCAGCAACTGCAATCCCGGCAGGTTTTCAGGCAAATGGTTTGCCATTTGGCATCACCATTTGCGCACCCGCCTTTAAAGATGATCAACTGCTTGCTTTAGCTACCAAGATGCAATCGGCGACGGCCAAGACGCTTGGAGCTACAGGAATTCAGTTCAAGAAAGTCTAGCGGATTAATCATCTTACAACATGCATGAAAGAAATCTTATGGCAATTTCTGAAAAATTTATCAATCTAGCTGTATGTGGTGCGCATATGACGGGTTTGCCGTTAAATCCGCAACTAACAAGTTTAGGAGGGGTGTTTGTAGAGGAGATCAGCACTTCTCCTGATTATAGGCTATATAAATTAAATGGCTTTACGCCCGCGCGTCCGGGTTTGCTGCGCGTGGTCAAGGATGGCGCTTCAATTAACCTCGAGGTATGGAGGCTGCCTTTGCAGAACTATGGTGCATTTGTTGCGGGCGTGCCTGCGCCATTAGGTTTCGGCACATTGACGCTGGCAGATGGTCGTGAAGTTCAAGGATTCTTGTGCGAGCATTACGCTTCGCTAAATGCAATTGACATATCGTCATATGGTGGATGGCGAAATTATCTTAAAAATGCAGCATAACTGGTAATTCCATTGCTAATTAAAGCAAGGTGCACTTCCTCAGTTCGCTTTTTTGGTTCACTCCAGATTCAACCAACGCTGCCAGATTTTCCACTTTTTACTATAAATGCATAAATCCGGAATGGAAGACGCAAGCGTTATACATGCCAACTGTTATATAATAGAACGTTATGCAATTCAGCGATAAAATTTAGAAAGTTTAAAGCATGTTAGAAGCGATTCGGAAACACACCACAGGCTGGCTGGCCAAACTTATCCTAGCCTTGATTACTATTCCTTTTGCCTTGTTTGGCATTGATTCATATTTAAACCAGGCGGGTAGCAATGTTGCAATTGCCAAGGTGAATGGGGATAAAATCTCGATTCAGGAATACGGCAATGCGATTGAAAATGTGCGGAATCGTCTGCAATCAGAAGGCCAGAAAGTAGATGCGGCTTTGCTGGAAAGTCCGGAACTGAAGCAATCGGTTCTTGATGGCTTAATCACGCGCCGCCTGGTGAATGAAGAGATCCATCGGGCTAATTTTAAAATCAGCGATGAGCAATTAAGCCAGCATATTTTGAGCATGCCCGAATTTCAGCAGGAGGGTAAGTTTTCTGAGGATATTTATCAAAAAACCTTGGCACAGAATAAACTCACCGCATCAAAATTTGAAAATGACAGGCGCAGGGAGTTGCTTGCACAGCAAGCGCGTGATGGCTTAGGGATGCTGGTATCAATTCCCAAGGCAATGGCAGAGCAAACTTTGAAATTTGCGCATCAGCAACGCGATGTCAGCGTGGCGGAGATCAAAAGCGCACAATTTTTGACACAGGTGAAAGTGACGCCAGAGCAGGTTAAAGCCTATTACGATTTACATAAAGACAAGTTCAAAGTGCCTGAGCAAGTCAAGATTGAGTTCGCTTTGCTTTCAGCCGCTGGCCTGGTATCTCAGGTATCGGTAACGGATGCGGAAGTGAAGCATTTTTATGATGAAAATGCGGCAAGATTCCAGGGGAATGAACAACGTCATGCAAGCCATATCCTGATTGGGTTTGGCGCGAGCGCTTCTGCTGAAGAAAAAGCAGCGGCGAAGGATAAAGCGGCTGATATCCTGGCGCAATTGAGAAAAAATCCAAAACGCTTTGAAGAGTTGGCCACGAAAAACTCGCAAGATCCCGGTTCTGCGAGTAAAGGCGGCGATTTGGGCAGTTTCGGACGTGGTGCTATGGTGAAGCCGTTTGAAGATGCGGTGTTCAGCATGAAGGTCAATCAAATCAGTGACTTGGTGGAGTCTGAGTTTGGCTACCACATCATCCGGCTGAACGGGGTCACAGGCCAAAGCACTTCTTTTGACAGCATGAAAGCGCAAATCAAAGGTGAGCTGATTTTTCAAAAAGCGCAGGCTAAGTATGCCGAGCTGGCGGATGAATTCAGCAATACCGTGTATGAGCAGTCTGGCAGTTTGAAGCCAGCCGCAGATAAATTCGGCTTGCAGGTGCAAACAAGCGGCTGGATGAGCCGCGAAGACGGCGCTAAATTTTTCAAGAATGACAAGCTCATGAACTTGGTGTTTTCTGACGAAGTGCTCAAAGAAAAACGTAATACTGAAGCGGTAGAAGTTTCGCCAAACAACCTGGTTTCGGCACGAGTGGTGGATTACAAGCCATCTGCACCGCGTAGCTTTGACGAGGTTAAGGGTGGCATCGAAGCCTTTTTGAAACTCGAGCAGGCAGAGAAACTGGCAACCGAAAAAGGTGAAGCTGCTTTAGCAAAACTTAAGGCGGGAGATGCAGGTAAAGATCTGGAGTGGATTCCTACGGTGACGATTGACCGCAAGAACGCACAGGGCTTAACAGAAGGTGTGATGAACCTGGTCTTTAAAATCGATACCAGTAAATTGCCTGCCTATGCCGGTTTCATGAACGGCAAAACAAGTTATACCATTGTGCAGGTAAGCCGCGTGGATAATGCGCTGGCAGCGGATGAGGAAGCGAAAAAGAATGCTGAAGCCGAGCTGCAAGCGGCTATGGCTGCGGAGTATATCAGTGCTTACGGAAAATCGCTCAAAGCAAAAAGTGATATCGTGGTGAACCGCAAGCTGCTGGAAGCACCCGCCCAATAGGACGGAATGAAATAAAAAAGCCGATGCCAAGTTTTATTCTTGGACATCGGCTTTTTTATTCGGCAATGGAAGCGTTTAATCGATTTGGCCGGCAGCGGTGATATTCATGCCGCCATCCACGTAAGTAATTTCACCGGTAATCCCGGAAGCCAGATCGCTGCATAAGAACGCGGCAGCATTGCCTACTTCCTCAATCGTAACATTGCGGCGCAATGCTGCGTGTTTTTCGTTAAAGCCTATCATTTTGTCGAAGTCTGCAATGCCGGATGCCGCAAGCGTTTTGATAGGGCCTGCAGAAACCGCATTCACGCGGATGCCTCTCGGCCCCAGGCTTTGTGCCAGATAGCGCACATTAGCCTCCAAGCTGGCCTTTGCAACACCCATCACGTTGTAGTTAGGCATGGTGCGCTCGGCGCCCAAATAACTCAGCGTGAGCAAACTGCCTTTGCGGCCTTGCATCATCGGATAAGCAGCTTTGGCAAGGGCAGAGAAGCTGTATGAGCTAATATCATGCGCGATGCGGAAGTACTCGCGGTTAACAGCATCCAGATAATCGCCTTCCAATGCCACTTTTGGCACAAAAGCGACCGAGTGAACCAGGCAATCCAGGCCATCCCAATGTTTAGCGAGTGCAGGAAAGAGAGCTTCAATCTGTGCATCTTCAGCCACATCGCATGGCAACACAATCTTGGAATCAAAATCAGCGGCTAAATCAGCCACGCGTTTTTCATGTTTTTCCATTTGATAGGTGAACGCAAGCTCTGCACCCTCACGCTTCATGGCGCCAGCGATGCCATACGCAATACTGCGGTTGCTTAATAAGCCCGCGATTAATACTTTTTTGCCCGCTAAAAATCCCATATCCTCATCCTATATATTTTGGCCTATTTATTTGAATTGGAGCGAGGGTCAAGCGCATCACGCAAACCCTCGCCAAGTAAATTATACCCCAATACTGTGATTAAAATCGCCAAACCGGGGAATAGCGACAGCCACCAGGCAAACTGAATGTAATCTTTGCCATCGGTAAGGATGTTGCCCCAGGAGGCCTGTGGCGCCTGTACGCCTAACCCTAAAAAGCTGAGTCCTGATTCCATCAGCACCGCACCGGCAATGCCTAGCACTGAGCTTACGATAATCGGCGTGAGGCTGTTGGGCAGCAAATGCGTAAAGATCAGGCGCGCATCCTTAGCGCCCAACGTGCGTGAGGCCATCACAAACTCGCGTCCGCTCAGGCTTAGAAATTCAGCGCGCACCAAGCGCGTAACGCCCATCCACGAGGTAAGCCCAATCACGATCATGACATTGATAATGGACGGTGTTAAAAAGGCGATGACGGCAAGAATGAGGAAAAAGCTGGGGATTGACAGCATCACATCGACCAGACGCATGATGAGTGTATCTACCCAGCCGCGATAATAACCGGCAATGGCGCCCAGCAAGATGCCGATAGCCGTGGAAATGCCTACCGCGACCAGGCCGACCAGTAATGAGATGCGGCCGCCAAATAGCATGCGGCTTAACACGTCACGCCCGAGGCCGTCTGTGCCCATCCAGTGCTGCCAGGATGGCGCGAGCAATATGGCTTTCACGTTAATGTCATCTGGATCATACGGTGAAATCACAGGCGCCAGCATGGCAAGTAAAAACACCATGACAATAATGATGAAGCCCGCCTTGGATAAAGGATTGGCGAGCGCTTTTTTGAATAGACCATTGTTCATTTTAGTCTCTCACCACACCGCGCCTTACACGGGGGTCAGCCCAGGCGTAAGCGATATCAGCAATCAGGTTGCCCAGCAAAGTAAGTGCGGAACCGATGGTTAAAATGCCCATGACTACAGGAAAGTCGCGCATCATGACGGAATCGTAAAATAATTTCCCCATGCCGGGGATGGCAAAAATGGTTTCAGCAATGACCGAACCGCCAATCAGTCCGGGAATAGATAAGCCAACAATGGTAATGAGCGGCAACAAGGCATTGCGCAGAGCATGCGTATACACCACTATGTGCTCGCTTAAGCCTTTGGCTCGGGCAGTAGTGATGTAATCCTGATGAAATACATCGAGCATGCCGTTTTTTACAAACAGCGTAATGCCTGCCAGGCCTGTGATTGAAGGAATCAGTACTGGGAGAATTAAATGGTTTGCCGAGTCCTTAAGCTTGCCCCAAGTATCTAAAGATTCATAGTTAAGGCTGTGCAGGCCTGAAATCGGTAGCCAATTATTCACAACCCCAAGCCAATACATGAGCAGTAAAGACAGCCAGAAGCCAGGAATCGAAAAGCCGATAAAATTAAACAGCGTAATTGATTTGTCCTGCCACTTGGTGTATGTGCGGGCAGCGATAATGCCAAGCGGTATTGCCAGCGCCAGCGTAATCATCAAACCCAATACATTGATGAGCAGCGTAATAGGCAGAGCCTCCTGAATTAAGCCTTTGTTTACATTGCTATCTTTATCCTTGGTTTGCCAGAACACGGGTTTTTGATGGCTGGCGAAAGAAGTTCCAAAATCCAGCGTGGTCATGCGTTTAAGCCATAATCCGTACTGCACAATCACCGGCTTGTCCAGGTTATAAAGTTCACGCAGTCTTTGGCGCGATTCCTCGGACGCTTTCGGGTTGAATGAGGCTTCGTTGCTGGTAATGTCGCCTGGTGCCAGGTGCATGATAAAGAAAGAAATCAGGCTGATTCCAACTAACAGTGGAATCATCCATAACACACGTTTAATGAGATATTTGATCATGCTGGTTTTATAGTTATTTTTTAGTTCTCTGCTATTTCGTTACGTCCGGTTTTGCTGCGCCTGAGCGGCTCTGGAATATACCAGTCATAGGAATTCCAGCCAATGCCGGCGGGCGGGGCGGGGGTATCAATACCCTTGACTCGCTTGTGAATGGCAGTAAGGCCATAGCCGGCCGATAAATACACAATCGGGCTGTCTTCCAGCAGGACGCGTGCAAACTCATGGTAGATTTTCATACGTTTATCTGGGTTAAGCTCCAGGCGGCCTTGCTCTAGAAGTTTGTCAACGGCAGGATTATTGTAGCCGATGAAATTAAATTGCCCAGGCGCTTGCTGGCTGGAATGCCAGATATTATATTGGTCGGGGTCTAGTCCCAGGCTCCAGCCCAGCACGACCACATCAAAATCTCCGGTTTTAATGAAGCGGCTAATAAAGCTCGCCCATTCAATGGCGCGGATTCTGACATCAATGCCTACCTCTTTCAACCGGCGCTGAATCAGCACCGCAGATTTCTCACGCTCTTTATTTTGATTGGTAATGATTTCAAACGAAAATGGTTTGCCGTTCCGCTCCAGAACACCGTCGCCATCGCTGTCCATAAAACCGGCTTCTTGCAGCAATGCTTTGGCTTTGGCAGGGTCGTAAGGGTAGGGCTTCAGGTCGGGGTTGCTCCAGCGCGTGCCCGGCTTGTAGGGCGAGGCAATGTTGATCCCTAGCCCCAAATACACGCCATCGATGATCTCTTGTTTATCAATGGCGTAATTAATGGCGCGGCGTACACGCACATCATCGAAAGGCTTGTGTTTCAGGTTGAAGCCCATATAAGTGTAGCTGTTGCCAAGCTCTTTATACAGCGCCAGTTTCTGCTTTATTTCGGGCCGCGCCGGAATAATGCGCGCATATTTGATGGGATCCAGTGCCATGCTGTCGATATTGTCGGCCATCAGTTCCAGAAACTGTGCGGAGCTGTCAGGAATAATGCGCGTCACAAGATTGTCGATTTTCGCCTGGCCGAGCACTGAAGCAGGGTTGCGCGACAATTTTAGATTTTCGCCATGCGTCCAGCTATCCAATTTATAGTAGTTACTGCCTACAGGGTTGCGCGCAAAAGCGGTGGTGCGTAAATCTTGTCCTTCCAGTAAATGCTTAGGCAGAATCTGCAGCCCCGCCCAGCTGTCAAGCGCGGGCGCGTAAGCCTGCTCATAAGTCACGCTGAAAGTAAGCGGATCGGGCGCTTCTGCTTTTTTTACCAGTTGATAATCTGATGCGTAAGGACTGCCGGTTTTTTCGTCAATCACCGCATGCCAGGTCCAAAGTACATCTGTACTGGTCAGTGGCTGGCCATCCGACCATTTGAGGTTGGGTTTGAGTTTAAAGGTAATGGTTTTTTGATCTGTAGAAATTTGCCAGTTTTCGGCAAGTTCGCCTTCTAAATCCAGATTTTTATCGTATTTCAGCAGTTTGTTAAAAATATTCGATGAAATGGCTGAAGAAGCCGATTCCCCTGCAATCATGGAAATCAGGCCAGAAGGCTCGCCAATCATGGCATCTATCAAAGTGCCGCCAGTTTGGCTGGGGTAGGTTTTATCGAGGCGGGTTAAAGCTTCCTGGGATAAATCCTGCGCGGGGCGATCGCAAGCAGCTAGAAAAGTTAACAACAAGAATACATTAGCGGCTTTAGCA
>OEOF01000051.1_pt1 | contig 18921 bp, 16 predicted proteins | sample 1539701 | NCBI WGS metagenome assembly OEOF01 (sample SAMEA3611561, study PRJEB23397) | activated sludge metagenome | biome: Urban; feature: Wastewater Treatment Plant; material: Activated Sludge | place: Slovenia | collected 2012-09-24 | reverse complement strand
CTTTCATACCGAGCAGGAATGGATACTGGAGGCGGGAGATATGCTCTACCTGCCGCCGCAAATCGCGCATTGGGGAACCGCAGTCGGTGACGATTGCATGACGTATTCCATCGGCTTCCGTGCGCCGAAAACGCAAGAGCTGATGCACGAATTTCTAAATTACCTGCAAGATCATTTGAACGCGGAAGGTTTGTACAGTGACCCGGATTTAACCCTGCAAAACCACCCGGCTGAAATCAGCGAACGCATGATCAATAAAGTAAGTGAGATGCTGCAAAAAATCACCTGGAGCAGGCATAGCGTCGCGGATTTTTTAGGCAAATATCTGACAGAGCCCAAGCCGGACATTGTGTTTGAACCTGCCCGCAAAATATCGAAAAATGAATTTACCAAACAGCTTGCTAAAAAGACGTTATGGTTAAGTTTAAAATCCCAGCTGCTATTTACCGGCAACAGCTTTTATTTGAATGGCGAGAAACTGGCCGCGCCTGCGGATATGATTGGCTGTATGCAGGATTTAGCAGATAAACGCCACTTAAAAACACCTGCCCTGCAAGCCAATATCCATGCGGTTCTTGGCGATGTGCTTTTTGAGAGTTATCAGGCTGGATTTATATGCTTAAAGAGCGAGCAACCATGAAAGTGAACGAGCATGAGTGAATCCGAACTGATCCCTGACACGATTATTCTAGGTGAGCGCAATTACGAAGCAGCGCTTGATATGCTGATTGCCGAGGCAACCAGTGACTTGCTTATTTTTGACCAGCATTTTTTAAAAGGTGACTATGCCGGCCAAAAACGTTTTGAGCTGCTTTATCATTTTTTAAGCAGCAACCCGCTCAGCAAACTCACGGTCATTCTGCACGATACGCAGCATTTTACTAATCACTGCCCCAAACTGTTTGAACTGCTCAGAGCTTTTGGCCACAAAATGACCGTGTACGAAACCAACGACGCAGCAAAGGTCGCCAAAGACTGTTTTGTAGTTGCCGACAAACGCCATTACCTGCGCCGTTTTCACATCGACCAGGCGCGTTTTAAGTTTGCGTTTGATGACGAAGAAATGGCCGCTAATTTGTTGATGCGTTTTGATGAGTTGCTTGAGGAAACAGCCAGCGTGGTTTCTGTCACCCAGCTAGGCTTGTAAATCAGGAACGGCCTCCATGAAAATTTTAGTTTTGATTTTGTGTTTGTTCAGTTTTTCTGCTGCTGCGGAAACCGAGTTCAAGATCATCACCTTGCAGCATCGGTTTGCGAATGATCTATTACCTATTATTTCTCCGATGGTGGGCGAAAATGGCACAGCAACAGGCATGGATAATCAGCTGATTTTACGCGCCTCGCCGGAACGTATGCGTGAAATCGAGGCCACCGTCGCGAAACTGGACGCGGCAAAGGCAAATCGCAAAATCACCGTAAACACCAGTAACAGCGTGCAAACCCGGCAGGAGCGCACGGAAGCGAGCGGTAAGGTAAAAGTAGGGAAAGTGACTGTGGGCAATGACAGGCGCGCTCCGCCAAACAGTGGCAATGTAGAATTAGAGCGCAACGCCCGCGATGCACAACAAAACAGCAGCCAGTTTATCAATGTTCTGGATGGCGAGCGTGCTTTTATTCGCGTGGGACACATTGTGCCGTTTACGCAAGAATGGGTGACCATCACGCGACGTTATGTGCAGATAGAACGTACAACGGACTGGCAGGAAATCTCGACCGGCTTTGCGGTGCGGCCGCGTACGGTTGGCAACCAGGTAGAATTAGCAGTCACGCCACGCATTGCCAGACTGAATCAGCAAGGCTTTATCGACTTTGAAGAGCTCACAACCACTTTGCGGGTAACACTGGGGGATTGGGTAGATATCGGCGCCACGATGCAACAAAATGATGAAGTCAGCCGCAAGATTCTGGGCATACAAAACCTATCCAGCCAACAAAAAAACAGCCTGACCATCAAAGTCGATTAAAAATCGCGGCATTGGGTGAGCTGAATTTGAGGTTCCGTCCGTAAATTGTTGCAAATCAACGACTTTTTTAATTAAAAATCATCAATAATCCAAAAAATACTGGAATTTTTTGTTATTGCTGGTAAAATGCTGCCACTCGGTTGGGCTAAAGGTGGTCCGCCGTAACTGGTTTAACTTTAGTTCATATCGTAAGGGATACAAAAAATGACACGTTCTGCTCTATTAGCTGCATTATTAGCACTTGCATTAACTGCTTGTGGCGAAAAACCTGCTGAAGCTCCTGCTGAAGCTGCTCCTGCTGCTGAAGCTGCTCCTGCTGCTGAAGCACCAGCTGCTGAAGCTGCTCCTGCTGCTGAAGCACCAGCTGCTGAGGCTGCTCCTGCTGCTGAAGCTGCTCCTGCCGCACCAGCTGCTGAAGCTGCTCCTGCTGAAGCTGCTAAGTAATTAGCCTTTAGTAATAAGCATAAAAAGCCGACTAAATGTCGGCTTTTTTGTTTTTGTTAGCCGCCATGCCGGCTTGGCACATCACAGAACTAGCTACAGCTGCGCCAGGCGAAGCCTTCCGTTTGATCAGCAATCCCGATCCAGTCCATTTCACAATTAAGCACCTGGCTTAATGCCTTCTTGGCTAACGCTTGCGTATTATTTTTTGCGCTTAAATGTGCCGCAATAATATGCTTAAGTCTGGAGTTATCCAGCTTAGCCAGCAAGGCAGCTGCACCGTCATTATCCAAATGCCCGAGCCGGCTGCCCACACGTTTTTTTAGCGGCCAGGCATACGGGCCATTTTCCAGCATTTGCAAGTCGTGATTACATTCCAGCACCAGGGCGTCGCATTGATTTAGCATCTGCTCGATATGCGCAGTTGATGAGCCTGCATCAGTCAGCACACCTAACTTGTGATCGCCATCCGTGAAAGTGAATTGTGTCGGCTCGCGCGCATCGTGCGGCACCGGGTAAGGCGTGATTTCCAATTGTCCAATATGAAACTTTGTATGGCTATCAATCACATTGAGCAATACGCGAGCATCTTCCGGCAAATATCGCTCTGTCATCCTGAGCGTTCCGTGCGACAGCCAGACAGGAACGCCGTATTTTGCCGCAAACCGGAATGCGCCTTTCGCATGGTCATCATGCTCATGCGTCACCAAAATACCGCTTATCTGCTGTGGCTCCAACTCCAGTTTCTGCAAGCGTTTGACAACTTCACTTACACTAAAACCACAATCAAGCAATAAACGCGTTTGCGCCTTCTCTATCACCATGCAGTTGCCAGCACTGCCGCTGCCTAGCGACGCAAAACGCATGAAGATGCTATTTCAGCTGATCGTACAACAAGGCAATAATACGGTTAGCCGTGGTGCTGCGGTTGCGCTTATCATCCTTATCCACCACATTTACACGTGTACCGCCATTTTCAGTTTCGACCACCTTGATGCGGTATTGCTTGGATGGGTCGGTCTTGCCGTCATCGCCTTTCCAGAATTGCAATTTATCAACAATGGTTTTATCTTCTTTTGGTTTGGATTTATTTTCTACTTCTTCATCGTCACCCCAGAACTTCAGCGTATCGAGCAACCCTTTCTTCTTTTTGGGCCCATCATCTATATCCACATCGGCGTAACGCACATAGAACAAGCCGTTTGAACGATCTTTATCTTCTGTTACAAACCCAATCCGATCAAGCGCCAGGCCGACACGGCGCCAGCCGCGATCAAACGGGTCATTCAAATTAAGTGTCACGCTGCTGTCCGCCTCTTTTACGACCTCTGCGCGTTTTTCAGATACGGGATTCGCGACAATTTCCTGGGCGCGTTTCTCAGCTACGCCCAATTTCACCATCAGGCGGCGCAACAGTTCCGCATCCAAATCTGCATCCATTTCCTCAGCTTTGGTAAGCGGTTTAGAAGAATCCAGACGGTAGCCTGTATCAATTTTACCTAATTGAGTAACAACTTCATTTTTGCCATCATCCGGCGCACCGCTTACGGTGCGGTGCGTCATGTAAATTTCGGTTGAACCTTCTTTTTCACCGCGCTCCAGGCGGGTACGGAACTTGCGTCTATCGGCAAAGCCAGAAAGCTTATCCAGCCATGCATCAAATTTCTCGCCGATATTTTTCTTGTCTTCTTTGGCTTTAATCGCATCGGCTTCTACCCATTCGGTTTCCATCACGCCTGTTTCAGCATTTTCCACGCGTACTGCAAACCCTTGGTCTATCCAGAACTCGCGCACCACGGGCCAGATTTTTTCTGCTGGCGCATTCACTACCAGCCAGCGCTGGGCCCCGGCTTTTTCCATACGCACGCTATCAGAGGTAGGCAGCACTTTCTCTACCCCAGCTTCTTGGCCTTCCTGTGCCTGGTTATAAGTGTTATACGTAGTAGAACCGCCCGGCACGCTGTAGGCGTCGCTGGAACTCACCGAGGTCAAATCCGGCGGCACTTCAAGCGGGCGTGAGCGCCCAGCACCTTTGTAGTCTGACGACGTATCGACAAATGGAATAGAATCGCAAGCACTTACTAGCACTGCAAGCAGCGCTGCTGCGGTTAACTTGAATATCACACTCTGTTTCATCTCTTTACCACCATTTACTGTAATCAAATAAGGCCTGCCTGACCCATCGCTGCACGCAGCACGTCATGATATTGGGCAGACAAGTTCACCATCGGCAACCGTATGCCAGCTTTAATCAAACCCATTTGTTGCAAGACCCATTTCACCGGGATTGGGTTCGCCTCAACAAATAATTTTTGATGCAGGCCGAATAATTTTGCGTTAATCTCGCAGGCTTGTTTTACATTGCCTGCGCGCGCGGCCACACACATTTCGTGCATCAATTTCGGCGCCACATTGGCAGTGACCGATATCACCCCATGGCCACCAAGCAGCATCAGCGCCATCCCTGTGGCATCATCGCCGCTGTAAATCGCAAAATCTTTAGGCGCACGCAGCAGCAAATCGGTTCCCCGCTCGATACTGCCGGTCGCATCTTTAATGCCGACAATGTTATTGACTGCCGCCAGTCTGAGCGCGGTGTCGTTCGCAATATCACAACTAGTACGGCCTGGCACGTTATACAAAATTTGCGGAATATCTACCGCATTGGCGACCGCCGCATAATGCTGATACAGACCCTCCTGCGTAGGCTTGTTGTAATAGGGCGCCACCAACAAGCACGCATCCACACCTAAGGCTTTCGCTTTGGCTGTTAGTTCAATCGCTTCACTTGTGGAATTTGCGCCCGTGCCGGCAATCACCGCGGTGCGTCCATTGACATGCTCTACCGTCTGTCTCTTATACACATCTAGATGTGTATAAGAGACAGCTTTCATACCGAGCAGGAATGGATACTGGAGGCGGGAGATATGCTCTACCTGCCGCCGCAAATCGCGCATTGGGGAACCGCAGTCGGTGACGATTGCATGACGTATTCCATCGGCTTCCGTGCGCCGAAAACGCAAGAGCTGATGCACGAATTTCTAAATTACCTGCAAGATCATTTGAACGCGGAAGGTTTGTACAGTGACCCGGATTTAACCCTGCAAAACCACCCGGCTGAAATCAGCGAACGCATGATCAATAAAGTAAGTGAGATGCTGCAAAAAATCACCTGGAGCAGGCATAGCGTCGCGGATTTTTTAGGCAAATATCTGACAGAGCCCAAGCCGGACATTGTGTTTGAACCTGCCCGCAAAATATCGAAAAATGAATTTACCAAACAGCTTGCTAAAAAGACGTTATGGTTAAGTTTAAAATCCCAGCTGCTATTTACCGGCAACAGCTTTTATTTGAATGGCGAGAAACTGGCCGCGCCTGCGGATATGATTGGCTGTATGCAGGATTTAGCAGATAAACGCCACTTAAAAACACCTGCCCTGCAAGCCAATATCCATGCGGTTCTTGGCGATGTGCTTTTTGAGAGTTATCAGGCTGGATTTATATGCTTAAAGAGCGAGCAACCATGAAAGTGAACGAGCATGAGTGAATCCGAACTGATCCCTGACACGATTATTCTAGGTGAGCGCAATTACGAAGCAGCGCTTGATATGCTGATTGCCGAGGCAACCAGTGACTTGCTTATTTTTGACCAGCATTTTTTAAAAGGTGACTATGCCGGCCAAAAACGTTTTGAGCTGCTTTATCATTTTTTAAGCAGCAACCCGCTCAGCAAACTCACGGTCATTCTGCACGATACGCAGCATTTTACTAATCACTGCCCCAAACTGTTTGAACTGCTCAGAGCTTTTGGCCACAAAATGACCGTGTACGAAACCAACGACGCAGCAAAGGTCGCCAAAGACTGTTTTGTAGTTGCCGACAAACGCCATTACCTGCGCCGTTTTCACATCGACCAGGCGCGTTTTAAGTTTGCGTTTGATGACGAAGAAATGGCCGCTAATTTGTTGATGCGTTTTGATGAGTTGCTTGAGGAAACAGCCAGCGTGGTTTCTGTCACCCAGCTAGGCTTGTAAATCAGGAACGGCCTCCATGAAAATTTTAGTTTTGATTTTGTGTTTGTTCAGTTTTTCTGCTGCTGCGGAAACCGAGTTCAAGATCATCACCTTGCAGCATCGGTTTGCGAATGATCTATTACCTATTATTTCTCCGATGGTGGGCGAAAATGGCACAGCAACAGGCATGGATAATCAGCTGATTTTACGCGCCTCGCCGGAACGTATGCGTGAAATCGAGGCCACCGTCGCGAAACTGGACGCGGCAAAGGCAAATCGCAAAATCACCGTAAACACCAGTAACAGCGTGCAAACCCGGCAGGAGCGCACGGAAGCGAGCGGTAAGGTAAAAGTAGGGAAAGTGACTGTGGGCAATGACAGGCGCGCTCCGCCAAACAGTGGCAATGTAGAATTAGAGCGCAACGCCCGCGATGCACAACAAAACAGCAGCCAGTTTATCAATGTTCTGGATGGCGAGCGTGCTTTTATTCGCGTGGGACACATTGTGCCGTTTACGCAAGAATGGGTGACCATCACGCGACGTTATGTGCAGATAGAACGTACAACGGACTGGCAGGAAATCTCGACCGGCTTTGCGGTGCGGCCGCGTACGGTTGGCAACCAGGTAGAATTAGCAGTCACGCCACGCATTGCCAGACTGAATCAGCAAGGCTTTATCGACTTTGAAGAGCTCACAACCACTTTGCGGGTAACACTGGGGGATTGGGTAGATATCGGCGCCACGATGCAACAAAATGATGAAGTCAGCCGCAAGATTCTGGGCATACAAAACCTATCCAGCCAACAAAAAAACAGCCTGACCATCAAAGTCGATTAAAAATCGCGGCATTGGGTGAGCTGAATTTGAGGTTCCGTCCGTAAATTGTTGCAAATCAACGACTTTTTTAATTAAAAATCATCAATAATCCAAAAAATACTGGAATTTTTTGTTATTGCTGGTAAAATGCTGCCACTCGGTTGGGCTAAAGGTGGTCCGCCGTAACTGGTTTAACTTTAGTTCATATCGTAAGGGATACAAAAAATGACACGTTCTGCTCTATTAGCTGCATTATTAGCACTTGCATTAACTGCTTGTGGCGAAAAACCTGCTGAAGCTCCTGCTGAAGCTGCTCCTGCTGCTGAAGCTGCTCCTGCTGCTGAAGCACCAGCTGCTGAAGCTGCTCCTGCTGCTGAAGCACCAGCTGCTGAGGCTGCTCCTGCTGCTGAAGCTGCTCCTGCCGCACCAGCTGCTGAAGCTGCTCCTGCTGAAGCTGCTAAGTAATTAGCCTTTAGTAATAAGCATAAAAAGCCGACTAAATGTCGGCTTTTTTGTTTTTGTTAGCCGCCATGCCGGCTTGGCACATCACAGAACTAGCTACAGCTGCGCCAGGCGAAGCCTTCCGTTTGATCAGCAATCCCGATCCAGTCCATTTCACAATTAAGCACCTGGCTTAATGCCTTCTTGGCTAACGCTTGCGTATTATTTTTTGCGCTTAAATGTGCCGCAATAATATGCTTAAGTCTGGAGTTATCCAGCTTAGCCAGCAAGGCAGCTGCACCGTCATTATCCAAATGCCCGAGCCGGCTGCCCACACGTTTTTTTAGCGGCCAGGCATACGGGCCATTTTCCAGCATTTGCAAGTCGTGATTACATTCCAGCACCAGGGCGTCGCATTGATTTAGCATCTGCTCGATATGCGCAGTTGATGAGCCTGCATCAGTCAGCACACCTAACTTGTGATCGCCATCCGTGAAAGTGAATTGTGTCGGCTCGCGCGCATCGTGCGGCACCGGGTAAGGCGTGATTTCCAATTGTCCAATATGAAACTTTGTATGGCTATCAATCACATTGAGCAATACGCGAGCATCTTCCGGCAAATATCGCTCTGTCATCCTGAGCGTTCCGTGCGACAGCCAGACAGGAACGCCGTATTTTGCCGCAAACCGGAATGCGCCTTTCGCATGGTCATCATGCTCATGCGTCACCAAAATACCGCTTATCTGCTGTGGCTCCAACTCCAGTTTCTGCAAGCGTTTGACAACTTCACTTACACTAAAACCACAATCAAGCAATAAACGCGTTTGCGCCTTCTCTATCACCATGCAGTTGCCAGCACTGCCGCTGCCTAGCGACGCAAAACGCATGAAGATGCTATTTCAGCTGATCGTACAACAAGGCAATAATACGGTTAGCCGTGGTGCTGCGGTTGCGCTTATCATCCTTATCCACCACATTTACACGTGTACCGCCATTTTCAGTTTCGACCACCTTGATGCGGTATTGCTTGGATGGGTCGGTCTTGCCGTCATCGCCTTTCCAGAATTGCAATTTATCAACAATGGTTTTATCTTCTTTTGGTTTGGATTTATTTTCTACTTCTTCATCGTCACCCCAGAACTTCAGCGTATCGAGCAACCCTTTCTTCTTTTTGGGCCCATCATCTATATCCACATCGGCGTAACGCACATAGAACAAGCCGTTTGAACGATCTTTATCTTCTGTTACAAACCCAATCCGATCAAGCGCCAGGCCGACACGGCGCCAGCCGCGATCAAACGGGTCATTCAAATTAAGTGTCACGCTGCTGTCCGCCTCTTTTACGACCTCTGCGCGTTTTTCAGATACGGGATTCGCGACAATTTCCTGGGCGCGTTTCTCAGCTACGCCCAATTTCACCATCAGGCGGCGCAACAGTTCCGCATCCAAATCTGCATCCATTTCCTCAGCTTTGGTAAGCGGTTTAGAAGAATCCAGACGGTAGCCTGTATCAATTTTACCTAATTGAGTAACAACTTCATTTTTGCCATCATCCGGCGCACCGCTTACGGTGCGGTGCGTCATGTAAATTTCGGTTGAACCTTCTTTTTCACCGCGCTCCAGGCGGGTACGGAACTTGCGTCTATCGGCAAAGCCAGAAAGCTTATCCAGCCATGCATCAAATTTCTCGCCGATATTTTTCTTGTCTTCTTTGGCTTTAATCGCATCGGCTTCTACCCATTCGGTTTCCATCACGCCTGTTTCAGCATTTTCCACGCGTACTGCAAACCCTTGGTCTATCCAGAACTCGCGCACCACGGGCCAGATTTTTTCTGCTGGCGCATTCACTACCAGCCAGCGCTGGGCCCCGGCTTTTTCCATACGCACGCTATCAGAGGTAGGCAGCACTTTCTCTACCCCAGCTTCTTGGCCTTCCTGTGCCTGGTTATAAGTGTTATACGTAGTAGAACCGCCCGGCACGCTGTAGGCGTCGCTGGAACTCACCGAGGTCAAATCCGGCGGCACTTCAAGCGGGCGTGAGCGCCCAGCACCTTTGTAGTCTGACGACGTATCGACAAATGGAATAGAATCGCAAGCACTTACTAGCACTGCAAGCAGCGCTGCTGCGGTTAACTTGAATATCACACTCTGTTTCATCTCTTTACCACCATTTACTGTAATCAAATAAGGCCTGCCTGACCCATCGCTGCACGCAGCACGTCATGATATTGGGCAGACAAGTTCACCATCGGCAACCGTATGCCAGCTTTAATCAAACCCATTTGTTGCAAGACCCATTTCACCGGGATTGGGTTCGCCTCAACAAATAATTTTTGATGCAGGCCGAATAATTTTGCGTTAATCTCGCAGGCTTGTTTTACATTGCCTGCGCGCGCGGCCACACACATTTCGTGCATCAATTTCGGCGCCACATTGGCAGTGACCGATATCACCCCATGGCCACCAAGCAGCATCAGCGCCATCCCTGTGGCATCATCGCCGCTGTAAATCGCAAAATCTTTAGGCGCACGCAGCAGCAAATCGGTTCCCCGCTCGATACTGCCGGTCGCATCTTTAATGCCGACAATGTTATTGACTGCCGCCAGTCTGAGCGCGGTGTCGTTCGCAATATCACAACTAGTACGGCCTGGCACGTTATACAAAATTTGCGGAATATCTACCGCATTGGCGACCGCCGCATAATGCTGATACAGACCCTCCTGCGTAGGCTTGTTGTAATAGGGCGCCACCAACAAGCACGCATCCACACCTAAGGCTTTCGCTTTGGCTGTTAGTTCAATCGCTTCACTTGTGGAATTTGCGCCCGTGCCGGCAATCACCGCGGTGCGTCCATTGACATGCTCTACCGTTGTTTCTATCAGCAAACAATGCTCGGCAACATCCACCGTGGGCGATTCGCCTGTCGTGCCGACAATGACAATGCCATCGGTGCCTGCATCAATATGAAAATCAATCAGCGCGCGCAACGCATCCAGATCCAAACTTCCATCGTCAAACATGGGCGTGACAATGGCAACCAAACTACCTTGCAGCATATTAAAACCTGCCAAAAATAAAGTGTGTTATTTTAACCGAAACTGCACGCTTAATGCGAAAACGCTGTAGTTCTGCCTTTAAATAAATCACATATACAAAATTATGCTAATAATATAATCACATATTCTTTGTAACTATAATAAACATCGCATATATTGTTTAATTTGGTTAACGTGCGTCATGGAGTTTTGGTTGAATTTGCCTGTCGGATTGCGTTCTAAGCAAGCATAAAACACAGTATAATCGCACTTAAATTAACGGGTTCGCCTATGTCTGAAAGTTATATTTTAATTTTAATCAGCACGGTATTAGTGAATAACATCGTGCTGGTTAAAATTTTGGGCTTATGCCCATTTATGGGGGTTTCTAAAAAACTGGAAGCCTCCATTGGCATGGCCGCAGCAACCGCATTCGTGCTCACGATCGGCTCGATGACCAGCTGGGCAATCAATCATTACCTGCTCGAGCCAAACAACCTGCAGTATCTGCGTACGCTATCGTTCATTGTAGTCATTGCTGGCGTGGTGCAGTTTACCGAAATTGTCATGGAAAAAAGTTTCCCGTTACTGTACCAGATGCTGGGCATTTTCTTGCCGCTGATTACCACCAATTGCGCTGTGCTGGGCATTCCGCTTCTCAATGCGCAATCAAGCCACGGGCCAATAGAATCGGCGATATACGGTTTTGGCGGCGCGGTTGGTTTTTCGATGGTGCTGATTTTATTTGCCTCATTACGTGAACGTCTGGAGGCCGCCGACGTACCAAAAGCGTTTCAAGGCTCGGCTATCGCCATGGTCACAGCAGCCTTAATGAGCCTGGCGTTTATGGGCTTTGCCGGGCTAGACAAATATTAAAAATGCAATTTTCGTCGCCATACGGTGTTGCTTACAAAAAACATCTGCTTACATATACCCTATATGCCGCGCCAATGTTTTTTGCGCGTGCCTTGTCCGGCTTAGAAACTTGCATTTTTAAGGGTTTTTTGGTGAGTTAATGATAACAGCCTTATACATCATGATAGGCCTGGCGCTGGCGCTGGGCGTATTATTGGGTTTTGCTGCGCTTAAATTCAAAGTGGAGGGTGACCCGCTCATCGCGCGGATTGATGCCATTCTGCCGCAAACACAATGCGGCCAATGCGGCTACCCTGGCTGCAAGCCTTATGCCACGGCCATTGCCAAAGGCGAGGCCGATATTAACCAGTGCCCGCCAGGTGGTGAGGCAGGCGTACGCGCACTGGCCGATTTGCTAGGGTTAGAATATAAGCCGCTTAACGCCGAGCATGGCGAGCCCAAGCCTAAGTCAGTGGCCTTTATTGATGAAGAAGTATGCATCGGCTGCACGTTGTGCATTCAAGCCTGCCCGGTAGACGCCATTTTAGGCGCAGCCAAGCACATGCACACTATTATTGCGAGTGAATGCACAGGCTGCGAGCTGTGCGTGGCGCCGTGCCCGGTCGATTGTATCTCAATGATCCCCATTGCAGAGACGCCCGATAACTGGAAATGGAAATATCCCACCATTCCGATTAAGCCCGTGCCTTTTAACTCAAAACCTGTCTAACAATATGAACAAATTGGCAACATGAACGCACTGGTTAATTTTACTAAAATTTTCAAGTTTCACGGCGGCGTGCATCCGCCTGGTCACAAGGCGGAATCTACCCAACTGCCGATTGGACAATTGGCGCTGCCAGAAAAACTGGTACTGCCTTTGCGTCAACACGTCGGCAACATTCCAAAAGTAAAAGTGGCTATTGGCGACAAAGTGCTGAAAGGCCAATTGCTTGCCGAGACGGAAGGCACGGTATCTGCAGCCATTCATGCGCCCACTTCCGGCGTGGTAACGGCAATCGGCGATGCGATTATCCCGCATCCTTCCGGCTTGCCGGACAGGTGTATTACCATTACGCCCGATGGCAAAGACGAATGGATTGAACGCCGGCCACAAGATTGGCGCAATACGCAATGCGATGATTTAATCGCAAGCTTGCGGCTATCAGGCATTGTGGGTTTGGGTGGCGCCACCTTTCCTACTCATATCAAGTTTCGCGTCGGCTGCAAATCGGATGTGCATACGCTGGTGATTAATGCCGCCGAGTGCGAGCCCTACATTACCTGCGACGACATGCTGATGCGTGAACGTGCAGATGAAATTGTAAAAGGCATTGAAATCGCCCAGCGCCTGCTGGGCGCAGAAAAGATATTGATTGGCATAGAAGATAACAAGCCGGAAGCGATTGCGTCCCTGCAGGCCGCTACCACAGGCACTTCCATACAGGTAGTGGTGGTGCCTACGCTCTATCCCAGCGGCGATGCGCGTCGTCTGGTACATTTAGTATTAGGCACTGAAATCCCGTACGATAAGCGCTCGACCGAAGTTGGCGTACAGGTATTTAACGTGGCGACCATGCGGGCGCTGTATCGTTATTTTGAACTTGGCGAGCCATCGCTTAGCCGTATTGTGACCATGACTGGCAACGTGCAGCAGCCGCAAAATTTCGAGGTGCTTTTTGGCACGCTTTTACCGCATTTGGTAAAAGCCGCTGGCGGCGCCAAACAAGGAACCACACACTACATCATGGGTGGGCCGATGATGGGATTTGACCTGCCTGACGAAAATGTACCGATTACCAAAGCAGCTAACTGCATCATTGCGGCGTCGCCCAATTTATTTGCGCCGCCGCCCACGCCAATGCCCTGCATCCGCTGCGCGCGCTGTGCAGATGTTTGCCCGGTGAATCTGCAGCCGCAGGAACTGTACTGGTTTGCCAAATCGGATAATTTCGAAAAAGCGAGCGATTATCAGCTGTTCGATTGCATTGAATGCGGCGCCTGCTCGTATGTGTGCCCCAGCAATATCCCGCTGGTGCAGTATTACCGCTATGCCAAGAGTGAGATCATCGCGCTGGATAAAGCGCGTGAGGCCGCTGACCTGGCGCGCGAACGCAATGAATTCAGGCTGGCACGCATCGAGCGTGAGAAACAGGAGCGCGCACAAAAGCATGCCGAGCGTGCGCAAGGCGCCAAACAAGAAGGCGAAAAAACACCTGCCCCAGGAGCCAGGCAGGATGCGCCTTCCAGCCCTGCCGTTTCAACGGCGGATGACGCCAAAAAAGCCGCCATCGCAGCCGCCATTGAGCGTGCCAAGGCATTAAAACTGGCTGCCCAGCAAGCAGGAGAAGTACCTAAAAATACTGAACCGGCAAGCGCTGAAATTAAACAGGAAATCGCCGAAATCGATGCGCGGCGCAAAAATGTGGGCCTGGAAAAACCTGCTGTAACAGGATCCGCTGCAGATGCAGACAAGCAAGCAAAAATTGCAGCAGCTATCGAGCGCGCAAAAGCACAGAAAGCGGCAGCCGAAGCCGCTAAACAGGCAGACAACCGTTTAAATACAAAGGAATAAATGAACCGCTCACCTTACATTTCTGAAGCGCCCTCAGTCAGTAGTATCATGCTCAAAGTGTTGCTGGCGCTGGTGCCTGGCATCATTGCTTATGTGTGGGTATTTGGCGGTGGCGTGCTGGTCACGATTACATTGGCCACCGTTACTGCATTACTCGCCGAGGCAGTTATGCTAAAGCTTCGCAATCGGCCTGTGCAGCCATATTTAACGGATTACAGCGCCGTAATCACCGCATGGCTGTTAGCGCTGGCGATCCCTCCGCTTGCGCCGTGGTGGCTGATTGTGGTCGGCACTTTATTTGCGATTGTAGTTGCCAAGCAATTATATGGCGGATTGGGTTACAACCCGTTCAACCCCGCCATGATCGGCTATGCCGTGCTGCTGATTTCGTTTCCGGCGCTCATGACCAAATGGCCGGCTGCCTTGCAACTGGCGCAAACCAAGCTTGGTTTTGCTGATCAAATTCAGTTTATTTTTAGCGGACTTTTACCGCAAGACGTGAAACTGGACGCGGTCACCTCTGCCACGCCATTGGATTACTTAAAAACACAACTCACGCTGAAACATGATGTCGCCAGCATTAGAGAGGCGCCTATATTCGGCGCGTTTGGCGGAAAAGGCGGCGAATATATTGCAATGGCCTATCTGTTGGGTGGGCTTTATCTGTGGCAGCAAAAAGTCATTAGCTGGCATTTGCCAACAGCGTTTTTAGGCGCTTTGGCGCTCATATCTGGTGTGTTCTGGGTCATTAACCCAGCGCATTTCGCATCGCCCTTGTTTCACTTGTTCAGCGGCGCCAGCATGTTGTGTGCATTTTTTATTATTACTGACCCCGTCAGCGGCCCTACCACGCCAAAAGGCAAGTTATATTTTGCGGCGGGCGTGGCGGTCATTACCTATCTCATCCGCGCCTATGGCGGTTACCCGGATGGCGTGGCGTTTGCGGTGATTTTTATGAACATTTGTGTGCCGCTGCTTGATATGCATACGCAGCCGCGTATATTCGGGCATGAGAAATAGATATGCCTGAAACCATTTTAAAACACACCAGCAAAACCGCATTTACGCTGATTGCCTTTGCCTTGGTATTTACGTCGCTGATGGCTTACGTGTTTAACATCACCAAAGCGCCGATTGAAAAAAGCGAGGCCGCTGCACGCATGGCTTTGTTCAGGCAAATCGTGCCGGAACACATGCATGACAATGATTTACTCAAAGACACCATCACCATTGCGCCCAACGATTTGTTGGGCAATCGGCAACCCACCATTGCCAACCGCGCGCGCATTAACAACGCGCCTGCAGCAGTGATATTAGAGGCAATCGCGCACGATGGTTACAGCGGCGATATCAAGCTGCTGATTGCGATTAAACACGACGGCAGCATCTCTGGCGTGCGCGTGCTCACGCACAAAGAAACGCCCGGTTTAGGCGATTATATTGACATTACCAAAGGCGATTGGATTAAACTTTTTAACGAAGAATCACTCGTAAAAACAAGTGACGAAAACTGGAAAGTAAAAAAAGACGGTGGCCAGTTTGATTACATGGCGGGCGCAACCATCACACCGCGTGCGGTAGTGAAAGCAGTGCATAAAGCGTTACAATATTTCGAAGCGAATAAACAAGCGTTATTTGCCTAAAGCGAGAAATGAAAATGAGCGAATTTAAAGAAATTGCCTACAACGGATTATGGAAGCAAAACACAGGTGTAGTCCAACTACTAGGCCTGTGCCCAACATTAGCGGTTACCACATCCGTGGTCAACGGTGTGAGCTTAGGCATAGCAACCGCATTGGTCATGGCAGCTTCTAACGGCGCGGTTTCTCCAGTGCGGAAATACATATCAGATGAAATTCGCGTACCGGTATTTATTCTGGTAATTGCGGCGCTGGTGACGGTGATTGATCTGATCATTCACGGCTTTGCCGAGCCTCTGCACAAAGTGCTGGGCATATTTATTCCGCTGATTGTGGTGAATTGTATCGTGCTTGCGCGCGTAGAATCGTTCGCGGCCAAAAACCCACCCACTCCCGCCATATGGGACGGCTTCATGATGGGCCTCGGTCTGACGATTGTATTGGCCATATTGGGCGGCATACGCGAAATCGTCGGCAAGGGCACACTTTTTTCCGGACTGGATCTGGCGCTGGGGCCACAGTTCAAACAGTTTATGGTAACGGTTATCCCGGATTATCACGGCTTTTTATTAGCGATTCTGCCCCCCGGCGCGTTTTTGGGCCTGGCTTGCTTGATCGCTTTCCGCAACTGGGCCGAGCAGCGTAAATCATCTCCAAGTCAACAAGCCACTGGCGCGCTTAAACCTGCGCATTAGCCAACGATTAACATGAATGCGGGAAAACGTGCCGAGATTTTTAAGCGACTCAGCATCGCCATTCCAAATCCAACGACAGAGCTTGAACATTCCAGCACGGTTGAACTGCTGATCGCCGTGATTTTGTCTGCGCAGGCCACTGACAAAGGCGTAAATATTGCCACCCGCAGGCTGTTCAAAGTTGCCAATACACCGCAGGCCATTGTTGACTTGGGCATCGAAGGCCTGGAAAGTTATATCAAAACTATCGGGTTATATCACGCCAAAGCTAAGAATATTATTGCCTGCTGCGAAATGTTAATACAGCAACACGATGGCTTGGTGCCCAATACCCGCGCGGCTCTTGAGGCATTGCCAGGCGTGGGCCGCAAAACTGCCAACGTGATGCTGAACACCGCGTTTGGCCAGCCCACTATTGCAGTCGACACGCACTTGTTCCGGCTGGGAAACCGCACCAGGCTTGCCACTGGCAAAAATGTGCTGCAAGTCGAGCAAAAATACCTGAAAACGATCCCGAAAGAGTATATGCAGGATGCGCACCATCTGCTGATTCTGCATGGCCGTTACACTTGTACTGCCCGCAACCCCAGGTGCGGTGAGTGCTGCATTGTAGATTTATGCGAATATCCGCATAAAACAATTCCAAAAATTCATCTGATGGCTGGTGGCGCGGCATGAGGCCTTTGTAATAGTGTTTATTGTGAGTGAAGTGCAAGGCGCACGGAGCGCAGAAGCCGAGATAGTATGGGGTATACAGCGAGGTTATGAGCACCGCGTAACGCAGCAATTCGACGCAAGAAATACTTTTACAAAGGTCTCAATATGAAAGTCGCAACCGGGCTAGCCATTGGCGCAACACCCATGCCAGAACTGGCAGCCAAAGCGGTCGAAACGGCCATGGCAAAAGCCAATATCCATGCGCCTTCCAGCGTATTGTTATTTTTAACTTCTGAATTTGCGGCTGATCCGCAATCTGCCATCAAAGCTGCTGCCAAGGCAGCAAGCTGCACGCAAATCATTGGCTGTTCGGCCACCGGCATTTTTACGGAAGAAGATTGGGTGATTGATAGCCCGGCCGCGGCTGCGATGGTGTTTTCAGACTTAAACTTCGGTTACCCCAGAGCAGATGCCGCGCAGAAAAATACCGATTTACTGCTCACGCTCACCGCACCCAATGCCATCAACACGACCTGGCTGAATCAGTCCGGACTCAGATTCGGCGGCGTTTCGGGCGATGCGATTGGGCACGGGCCCTTTTCGGTTTGGCAAAACGGCAAAGGCACCACGCAAGGTTACTGCGAAGTGACGCTCACCAATATCGCGATGGCCGTAGCGGCCACGCATGGCTTGAAGCTAATATCTGCCCCACAGAGAATTACCGCTTGCAATGGCAATGACTTGCTCACCGTAGCCAATCTGCCGGCACTCGCCACACTGTTAGGCGCATGGCAAAAACACGCAAAAACATCAGATCCCGCACCATATCATCAACTCATGGCAGCGTACGCCAGCAAAGCCAGCCAGATAGAACGGGGTGAATACAATCTCGCCTCCATCATCATCGAGGATGCAGATAATGCCTCCGTTACCCTGACAAAGCCTCTGCAAGCGGGAGACTGGCTTAGCTGGGCGATTCGTGATGTGGATGCGGCGCAAATTGATATTGTCAAAACCGCCACCGAACTTAAGCAGCAATTAGGCACAGAGCCTGCGTTTGCCCTGCTGTTTTCCTGTTTAGGCCGTGGCCCTTATTTTTATAACGGCACAGATCAGGATTTGGCTTTAATTAGAACACTGTTCCCACATCTGCCTGTGATTGGTTTTTATGGCAATGGCGAAATCGCACCTATCAACGGCATTAACGAGTTACTGCAGTATTCCGCCGTATTGGGCTTGTTTTCCAAAAGCAAGGTGACCTATTTATGAGCCTGTTTAACCCTTCCCGAGACGAGGTGCGCAAATTCTTTTTTGGCATCTGGGCTAAATTCAAGGCTTCGCAAGCACTGACTGATTTAGAAAAAATCGGTTTGGGCGTGATACACATGCACCCCGAATATCACGCCATCCTGGATGCGCCGACACAGTTCAAGCATCAGGCTTACTTTCCGGAAATGGGCGAAACCAACCCGTTCTTGCACATGAGCCTGCACCTGTCCATCCTCGAGCAAGTCAGCATCAATCAGCCGATTGGCATTGCTGGCATTTACGAGCAATTGAAACTTAAACACCAGAACGAGCATGATGCCCAGCATGATATTCTGGAATGCCTGGCAGAAGTGATTTGGCAGGCACAGCACAATAAGGCTGCACTCGATGCCAACTATTATGTACAATTGCTACAACAAAAAGCGGGCAACCCATCACAATGACAACAGCAAATGTGCACGACTGGCTTAACGATCACGGTGACTTCCTGTACCGGTTTGCGCTCGCGCGTCTGCGCGA
>OEOF01000048.1_pt1 | contig 19106 bp, 19 predicted proteins | sample 1539701 | NCBI WGS metagenome assembly OEOF01 (sample SAMEA3611561, study PRJEB23397) | activated sludge metagenome | biome: Urban; feature: Wastewater Treatment Plant; material: Activated Sludge | place: Slovenia | collected 2012-09-24 | reverse complement strand
TTGCGCAGTGATGGTGGTTGATCAGGTGCGCGAATTTCTGGAAAACGGTAATATCAGCAACTCTGTCAATTTTCCTGCAGTGATGATGCCGCGTGAGGCGGCGCATCGCGTGGCAGTAGCCAGTGCCAATATTCCCAATATGGTGGGGCAGATTTCCACGGCGATGGCCAAAGCGGAGATCAATATCCATAACATGGTGAATAAATCGCGCGGAGATATCGCTTATACCATGCTGGATCTGGATAGCCCCGCACCAGAAACAGCGCTTGCCGAAATCCGCGCGATTGAAGGCGTGATGAATGTACGAGTGTTGCCAAAAAGGCAGGAGTAACAACCAGTAATGAGCGATATGCTGAAAAAGTTTCGTAGCCAGATTGATGCGATTGACGAGCAGATACTTAATCTCGTCAATGAGCGTGCCAAGCTCGCGCGCGAAATTGGCAGCCTGAAGGAAGACGGCGTGATTTTTCGCCCGGAGCGCGAGGCGCAAATATTGCGCCGTTTACAAGAGAATAACGCTGGACCATTATCTAATGAGGCGATCAGCCATATTTTCCGTGCGGTCATGTCGAATTGCCGGGCGCTCGAAAAAGAGCTCTCAATAGCCTTTTTGGGGCCGCTTGGAACGTATAGCGAAGAAGCCGCGCTCAAACAGTTTGGACAAGGCCGCAATGCGATTGTATGTGGCTCTATCGAAGAGGTGTTCCGTACAGTAGAAGCGAATCAGGCCGATTATGGCGTGGTGCCGGTTGAAAACTCGACCGAAGGCGCTGTAGGTTTGACGCTGGATCTGTTGCTCTCCAGTTCGCTTAAAATCTGTGGCGAAATCACCTTGCCGATACACCATTGCCTGCTTTCTGCCCAACCGGATATCAATAAAATCAGCCATATCCTGTCACATACACAGTCGCTCGCACAGTGCCATGAGTGGCTGAATCGCGTTATGCCAAAGGCCACGCGCGAAGCGGTAACCAGTAATGCGCGCGCTGCCCAATTGGCGCATGAGGCGGTAACAGCGGAGAATACGTTTGTGGCGGCCATCGCGAGCAAACGTGCGGCCGAACTGTTTAGTCTGAATGTGCTGGCTGAAAATATCGAGGATGACCCTAAAAATACTACACGTTTTTTAGTGCTGGGAAATCACGATGTGGCCGCTTCCGGCGCTGATAAAACCTCGCTGGTGATGGTTACCCAGAACAAGCCGGGCGCGATGGTGAATCTGCTTGAACCCCTTTCACGGCATGGCGTGAGCATGACCAAGCTCGAGTCGCGTCCTTCAAAACAGGGTTTATGGGATTACGTGTTCTTCGTCGATATCGAAGGCCATCAAACCGATGCCAAAGTAAAAGCTGCGCTGCAAGAGTGTCAACAGCGCGCATCACTGCTCAAAGTGCTGGGTTCCTACCCTGCAGCCAGTATTTAAGTTTTCTTTCGAGTTTTTTCCTATGAATTTATCTAGTTTGGCTCCCGATTACATCCGCGCGATTGCGCCATATCAAGGCGGTAAGCCGATCAGCGAGCTTGCACGTGAAATGGGTTTGAACGAGGCGGATATCGTAAAGCTGGCTTCCAACGAAAATCCGCTGGGCATCAGCCCGAAAGCGCAGATGGCAATAGATGACGCCATTGCGGATATCGCGCGCTACCCGGATGGCAACAGCTTTGCATTACGCGAGGCGGTAAGTCAAAAATTTAATGTTGCGCCGAATCAAATAGTATTTGGCAATGGCTCCAACGATATTTTGGAGCTGGCGGCCAGAGCCTTTCTGCATGCGGGTTGCGAGGCGATATACTCGCAGCATGCGTTTGCGGTCTACCCATTGGTCACGCAAGCGGTGGGTGCAACGGGTGTGGTGGTACCAGCCCAAAACTATGCGCACGATCTCGATGGTTTTCTAGAAGCGATTACGCCAAGAACACGTTTGATTTTTATTGCCAACCCGAATAATCCAACCGGCACGCTAATTGCAAAAGCTGAATTAAAAGCCTTTCTAAAACAGGTTCCCAAAAATGTTTTAGTGGTGCTGGATGAGGCATATGATGAATATTTGTCTGCAGAGCATAAATCTGAAGCCATTCGTTGGTTAAATGAATTTGAAAATCTCATAATTTCGCGCACTTTTTCAAAGGCTTACGGTCTAGCTGGTTTAAGAATCGGATTTGGTTTAATGCATGCAGATGTGGCCGATATGCTGAATCGCGTACGGCAGCCTTTTAACGTGAACAGCATGGCGCAGGCGGCTGCAGTGGCTTCGCTAGCGGACGACGATTTTGTCGCGCGCAGCTATGCAGCCAATCAAGCCGGCATGGCGCAATTGACGCAGGGTTTTCACAAATTAGGGTTAGAATACATCCCCTCAAGCGCGAATTTTGTGAGTTTCAAGGTGCAAGATGCCGCCACTGTGAACCAGCTGCTGCTGCAGAACGGCGTGATTGTGAGGCCCATCGCCAACTATGAAATGCCGGATTATTTGCGCGTGAGTGTAGGGTTATTCAGCGAAAACGCACGATTTTTACAAGTATTAGAACGCATTATCAACAAGCAATAGCTATGACCAATAAAGAACAATCAATTAACGAAACAACCACTTATGAAAAGCTGGCAACGGATGATGTTCGCATTCGCGAAATCAAGGAGTTAATCACGCCATCCGCTTTATTGAGCCGCCTTAAAGAAAGTGTTGATTCAACACATAATATATTGGCGGCACGCGCAGCGGTTCACCGTGTTCTGCACCAGACCGACGATCGCTTGCTGGTGATTGTGGGGCCCTGTTCCATTCATGACACCGAAGCTGGCATAGAGTATGCGCACCGATTGATGGAGGTGCGAAAAAGACTAGCAGCAGACCTGCTGATTGTGATGCGCGTTTATTTTGAAAAACCGCGTACAACGGTGGGCTGGAAAGGCCTGATCAATGATCCGCACCTTGATGGCAGTTATCGCATCAACGAAGGGCTGGAAACCGCGCGTAAGTTTCTGCTCGACGTGAATGAACTGGGTATGCCTGCAGGCGCCGAGTTTTTAGATACGATTACCCCGCAATACACGGCTGATTTGGTGAGCTGGGGTGCCATTGGCGCACGCACGACCGAATCACAAGTGCATCGTGAGCTGGCTTCGGGTTTGTCTTGCCCCGTTGGCTTCAAAAATGGCACGGATGGTAGTGTGCAGGTGGCTATAGATGCGATTAAAACGGCAGAAACCCCACATCATTTTCTTTCGGTTACCAAAGATGGCCATTCTGCGATTATTTCCACAACAGGTAACGAAGATTGCCATGTGATTCTACGCGGCGGTAAAAAACCAAACTATGATGCTGCCAGTGTGAATGCGGCCTGTGCCAGCCTGGCTGCTGCAGGGCTGGCGCCCAGGTTGATGATTGATTGCAGCCATGCAAACAGCAGCAAGGATTATCAGCGGCAAATGGAGGTCGGGCGGGATGTTGCTGCCCAGTTAGCCAATGGTGACACGCGTATTATTGGCGTAATGGTGGAATCGCACCTCAACGCGGGCCGTCAGGAGCACACGCCTGGCTGCAAACTGGAATATGGCAAATCAATTACCGATGCCTGTCTGGGCTGGCAAGATACGGTCGATCTTTTAGAAGAGCTGGCAGCTTCAGTGCGTGCGCGCCGTGAGAAGCGCCTCAAGGATGCGATATAAGCGCAGGAAATTCCGGCGTTATGGTCGTGAATCCATAGGCAGTCAAGACTTCTACATCATGAAAATCACTAGCTGTTTATCATGCAAGCTCGCAGGGGTTATGCGGAACGAGTGCGTATAGTGTCAATCATACAAGCACAGCACCACACGTAACATTGAGTGCTTGATTCACAACCTAATAGGAGATTTGATCATGTGGGCAAAACCAGCAGCTACTGAAATGCGTTTCGGCTTTGAAGTAACCATGTATGTTTGCAATAAATAATTGCAGATGACACAAAGGCTGCCTGATGGCAGCCTTTTTTACTTCTACACAATTCAACACAAAGAAAATTCGTTATGCATATACATGTTTTAGGCGCAGGAGCAGGCGGCGGCTTTCCGCAGTGGAACTGCAATTGCTTTAACTGCGACGGTCTGCGCAAGGGCACGATCAAGGCGACCAAGCGTACACAGTCTTCCATCTGCGTGAGCAGCGATGGCGTGAATTGGGTATTGTTTAACGCCTCGCCGGACGTGCTGCAACAGATTCAGGATTTTCCGGCACTGCAGCCGGGCCGTGCAATGCGCGATACGGGTATTCAGGCAATTATTTTGATTGATGCACAAATCGATCACACCACTGGTTTATTTATGCTGCGCGAGGGTACAGTCAAACGTGAAATTTATTGCACAGACATGGTGTATGGCGATTTAACTTCCGGCAATCAGATTTTGAACATCCTGGGACATTACTGCGGCATCAACCATCATCAAGTACCTATTGATGGCAAAACCAGCTTTGAGATACCTAATGTGCCGAATTTGCGCTTTACTACAGTGGCATTAAAAAGCGCTGCGCCACCTTATTCCCCACATCGTAACAATCCGCAGCCGGGCGATACGATAGGCGTGCTGATCGAGGAAATTTCGACTGGCAAGAAGTGCTGGTATTCGCCCGGTTTGGAGTTAATCGAGCCGCATTTACCGGCATTGATGAACCAGGCCGATTGCATCATGGTGGATGGCACGTTCTGGACCGATACAGAGATGATTGACTTGGGCTTGATGACCAAAACTGCACGCAGTATCGGCCATAACCCGCAATCTGGCAAAGGCGGCATGATTGAAGATCTGGACAAATTTGGCCTTAATAATGGTAAACAGGTGCGCAAGGTATTGATTCACATTAACAACACCAATCCGATTTTAAGAGAAGATTCTGCCGAGCGCGCAGAACTTGACCGTCATGGCATTGAAGTGGCTTATGACGGTATGGATATTATTTTATAAGGATTTAGAAAATGACAAATGAAAAAGCACCATGGAGCAGAGAAGAATTTGAAGCCAAATTGCGCGAGAAGGGCAAAGGTTACCATATATATCATCCGATCCATGTGTTGATGTATGAAGGCAAGCTGACGCAGCAGCAAATGCAGTGCTGGGTGGCGAATCGGTATTACTACCAAATCGCGATACCTGTAAAAGATGCGGCTATTCTTTCAAACTGCCCAGACCGTGAAATTCGCCGCGGCTGGATTCAACGCATTTTTGATCACGATGGAAGCGGTCAAATCGCCGAAGGCGGCGAGGGTGGGATTGAGGCATGGATCCATCTCGGCCATGCTGTAGGCTTGAGCCGTGAAGAGATTATGTCGCTCAAGATGGTGGCGCCTGGAACTAAATTTGCTGTAGACGCCTATATCAATTTCGCAAAACAGCGTCCATGGCAAGAGTCCGTATGTTCCTCGCTCACTGAGCTCTTTGCGCCGCATATCCATCAGCAGCGTATTGATTCATGGCCTGATATGTATCCTTGGATCAACCCTGAAGGCATGCAGTATTTCAAAAACCGCCTCACTCAAGCGCGGCGCGATGTGGAACAAGGATTGCACGTGACCTTGGATTATTTTGGCAAAAGCCGTGAATTGCAAGAGCGCGCGCTTGAAATCTTGCAATTCAAGCTGGATGTGCTGTGGGTGATGGCAGATTCCATCATGTTGCAATGTGCGGACATCAAGGTTGAAGGGCGCGATTATCTGCGTCAACCTGTCATAAACATCAGTTAAGGCATTTATGGAACATCATATTCAACACACCGACATTTATGCACTTGCACCGCACCATCGCTTTCAATGGGAAGAAGCGCAGCAGAGTTACGTGATACTTTTTCCTGAAGGCATGGTCAAACTGCACGGCGGTGCCGGAGAAGTTATCAAGCGCGTGGATGGGAAGGCGACCGTGGCGGATATCGTTAGAGAACTAAAGGCAGCTTTCTCCGATGCAGAAGGCATCGAAGATGACATTATCGGAATGTTCGAGATGGCTGTTGGCAAGGCATGGCTTAGAAAGGTTTAAGCCGTACAAGGATTAAGGAGCAACAAAATGACACAAAACTCACTAGGCGATTCAGTTGTACAGAAAACCGTGCAGGCGCAGCAGGTCAATAATGGCGTAACGGCTGCTGCAACACAAACACAGCCTCTGTGGTTATTGGCTGAAATCACCTATCGTTGTCCTTTGCATTGTGCTTTTTGTTACAACCCGACCGATTACGATAAACACACGCAAAATGAGCTGAGCACCGAGCAATGGATTCAGGTATTGCGTGATGCGCGTAAGCTGGGTGCAATTCAGCTGGGGATTTCTGGTGGAGAACCGCTATTGCGTGATGACATTGAAGACATTGTGGTTGAAGCGCATAAATTGGGCTATTACAGCAACCTCATTACTTCAGGTGTCGGCCTTACGGAGAAGCGCATCCAGGCGTTTAAAGACGGTGGCCTGGATCATATCCAGCTCTCCATGCACGACATTACCGAAGAGATTAACAACTTCATCACCAATACCAAAACCTTCGAACTGAAGAAAAAAGTTGCGGCCATGATTAAAAATCATGGCTACCCGATGGTGTTGAATGTAGTGATACACCGCTACAACATTGGGCACATGAAGCAGATCCTGGAAATGGCCGAGGCACTGGGGGCGGATTATATTGAGCTGGCCAATACGCAGTATTACGGCTGGTCGCTAATCAATCGTAGCCAGCTGATGCCAACCAAAGAGCAAGTGGATGCTGCCGAAGCGGCTACGAATGAGTTTCGCGCAAGCTCTGGCAGCAAAATGAAGATCTTTTTCGTGGTGCCGGATTATTTTGCCGACAGGCCTAAAAAATGCATGAATGGCTGGGGCGAAGTGTTCATGATTGTCACCGCGAATGGCGATGTGCTGCCGTGCCATTCGGCACGTTCGCTGCCTAATATGCGCTTTCCCAATGTGCGTGACGATGATTTAGGGTGGAGCTGGAAAGATTCTCCTGCGTTTAATCAATACCGTGGCACTAGCTGGATGAAAGAGCCATGTCGAAGCTGCGATGAAAAAGATAAAGATTTGGGCGGTTGCCGTTGCCAAACCTTCTTGCTTACGGGTGATGCTGAAGCTGCCGACCCCGTGTGCAGTAAATCGCCACATCGCCATTTAATAGACAAGGCGATTGCAGATGCACAGAACCCGCAATTGCAAGCGCAACCGATCGTGTTCAGGAATGATAAAAATTCTAAAAGAGTGATCGCGGGTGAGTTGCTGGAGCGGGTAGAAGAGTTTCATGCCTTGCCATAACGATTAGCCGCTATAATGACAGGCGCATTAATAATGCGCCTTTTTCATTATAAGACTTAACAATTTTGAAGCCACATTCCAATATTTTGGTGTATGTTTTAGCGAGTCTTGCCGCATTGGCGCCATTTGCTATTGATACCTATTTGCCGGCGTTTCATGCCATGGGTGCCGATTTAGGCGCTTCTGATTTACACATTCAGCAAAGCCTGGCTGTTTATCTGTTGCCTTATGCGCTCATGACATTGTGGCATGGTGCGATTTCTGATGCTATCGGCCGCATCACCACCATCAAATGGGGGTTAGGCATTTTCGTGCTGGCGAGCATTGGCTGCGCGTTTGCGCCCAATGTGGAAACCTTATGGTTCTTCCGCGCACTGCAAGGCGCATCTGGCGGGGCAGGCAACACGGTGGCGCGCGCCATGGTGCGCGATTTGTTCGAAGGCGCGCAAGCTCAGCGCGTGATGGCCACGGTGCAGATGCTGTTTGGTATTGCGCCAGCTGTAGCGCCGATTATCGGTGGCTTTCTGCTTGGCTTCGGGTGGCAAAGCATCTTCATCTTTTTGGCGGTTTATGCGGCGCTCACGCTATGGGCTACAATGGCTTATCTGCCCGAGACCATGCCTCCGGAAAAGCGAATTCAGCTTTCTACGAAAAGCGTCATCAATAGTTACAAAACCATTTTTAGTGACACAGAGTACGCAAAACTCTGCATTGCGCTTGGCGCTGTATTCTCAGCATTTTTTGTGTATGTGCTGGCAAGCCCTGTGTTTTTAGGTAAACACTTAGGCTTAAGTCCACAGCAATACGGATTCTTATTTGTACCTACAGTGACAGGCATGATTATTGGCTCTTATCTAGCCAGGCGCACTGCCGGCAGATACGCACCGCAAAAAGTCATCAGGCTCGCTTATGTGTGGATGGCCTGCATCGTTATTGCCAACCTTGCAGTATGCTATCTGTTGCCGGCTAACCCGGTGTTTAATATCCTGCCTGTGGCCATGTACAATATCGGCATGGGTGTCACCATGCCTATTATCTCTCTGGCGGCACTGGATAGACACCCCAAGATCCGCGGTACGGCGGCTTCCGGGCAGGCGTTTATACAAATGCTGCTGTCCACTGTATCAGCCGGCGTGGTCGTGCCAATCTTATGGTATGCGCCATCTGGCTTGGCCTGGGCAATGGCAGGATATCTGATAATCAGTTTGGTGGCGGTTAACACGACGAAACTCAGTCAAAAAGCCTAAAGCCTTATTAATCTGGAAAAACCACTTTTCCGAAATTTTTAAATGTTAACTTAATTCCCCGCCATAGCTTGGGGATGAGCCATAGCATTACAAAAACAAATGCGATCAAAATGCCCAAAAATACTACTGGGTGAGTCAGTGCCAGCCAGCCGCCACCTAAAAGCAAACCTTCTTCGCCAAATGACGCGGCAATGTTGCTCACAGGTTCCGGCGAGGTGTTAATGAGCGCGCGGCTGCCCGCTTTGGTGGCGTGCGTCATGCTGGTGAGCGAGCCGCCTAATAATGCAGCTAAAGTCGCAACCATCGGGTCAGCGCTATTAATGGCGCCCATGGCCAGCAGCGCGCCGGCGGGGATGCGAATAAAGGTTTGAATTGAATCCCAGGCGCTATCGACATAAGGGATTTTATCCGCGAAAAACTCGATGACAGTGAGTATGCCAGCGACACTGAGCACAATCGGATTGCTAAGTATATCCAGGGTTGCAGGCAAGTGAATATAGTTAAATTTAGCCAGCATACCTACCACAAACACTGTAGCGTAGAGCCGTAATCCGCTTGCCCAGCTCAATCCGCTGGCAAGCGCAAAGCTTGAAATTGCATCCATAACTGGCTTTTATTCCTTCATATGAAATATATATCGCTTAATTATAATGAGTTATATTATGCAAATATCTCAAGTTTAATAAAAACTATCCGATAGCTCTAATGTCAGTGATAGTATTATCTTTGGGATTAATTGCGTACTTTAATTAACATGAATTAGCATGTGATAAGGAGCAATATATGAAAATTAATCGCGAACACGTCGCACTCAATGCATACCTGAATCTACTGGAGCGCAAAGGATTATCCAAGGCATTGCTTCGCCAGCGTGAAGTTTTTATTTTAAGGCTTGTGCCTTATATAGAGAAAATCAATAGTGATGGTTTTGCTTTTAGAGAGGCGGTAGACGAGCTTTTCAAGAAACTGGATAAATCATTATGGCCTGCTTACTTGCCGGTCATCAGAGAGTATTTTTCTTTCTGGATCAACGATATTAAAGCAATTGTTGCAATGAATCAGGATAATGCCTTTGAAGCAAATCCGCCAGAATGGAAGCCTGCGGAAACAGATTTGAAGCAGATGTGGGATTCACTGGATGAGCTTAGTTTGACCACATCTGAAATTAAGCCGTTAGAGACGTATGAAAGCGTATTGCGGAGCCACGGTGCAGATGACTTTTTCGTCGCTGCCTGCAAAAAACTTGTGAAGTTACTATTACTGATGCTGCGCAGTGCGCCGCATAAACAGCCTGTTGCTTATCGTAAGGCGGTAGATGCTAATTTGGCTTTGTTTACATCAGAAGAAGCCTACAATAACTTTTTGAAAGTGGGCAGAGAGTTTTATTATTTCTGGAAAGGTGATTCCAACGCACCAGAACAGGTGAAGCTAAATCAGGCACAACCAGAGCTTGCATACGCAATGTAGCTATTTCGTCTGGGTAATAAAAAAGGAGACTGATGTCTCCTTTTTTATTTATATTCTCATTGGTTACAAAACTATTCGATCAACAAATCAAGTTTACCGGGCACGCCGTTCATGGCATCGGCATCATCAAGCGCAGGTTTGCGTGAGGTAATGACAGGCCAGATCTTGGCCAGGCGCGCGTTTAATGCGATAAACTGCTGCTGGTCTGCCGGCACATCATCCTCAGCAAAAATCGCCTCAGCAGGGCATTCTGCAACGCACAGCGTACAATCGATGCACTCGTCCGGGTTGATTGCCAGGAAGTTAGGCCCTTCGACAAAGCAATCCACTGGGCAAACATCTACGCAATCGGTATATTTACATTGAATACAATTTTCGGTGACGACATAGGTCATTTTACAGTCCTTTACAGCTTGAATAGCTAAAACGCTATTTTATTAGAAAATTCATCAGTACGCGATGGCTATTTCACTCAAAAAACCGCAGTGACGAGGCGCGCGGACGCCGACAGTACATTTAGGTACGATTAGCGAGCGCAACAAAGTCAATGTGTAGTTTTTGGGTGAAATTATACAATCATGCCCGCGCCGACGGTATTGTTGGTCGATTCGTCAATCACAATGAACGCGCCAGTTGCACGATTTTTTGAGTAACTGTCCACCATCAGCGGCTGTGCGAGTTTAAAGCTCATGCGCGCAATATCATTCATTTTTAAGTCAGTTGTTGCTTGTTGCTCCAGTGTGTTCACGTCTACCTTATAACTAATCGCGCCGACTTTGGCCTTGGATTCACGCGTCGTGTGGCGAACAATGTAGGTGCGTGCAGGTGACAGTGGTGTTTCTGACAGCCAGCAAACAAAGGCTTCAATCTGCTTGACGGGGTCAATTGGGCTGCCCGTTTTTATGATCATGTCACCACGTGAGGTGTCGATTTCATCTTCCAGCAGCAAAGTGATGCTTTGTTCAGTTTGCGCGCTTTGCAGCTGCGCTTCGCCCAGCTGAATGGCTTTTACTTTTGAAGTATAGCCATTAGGAAGTACGGTGACTGCATCCCCCACGGCTATATCACCGCTTTCCACGCGCCCCATAAAGCCGCGGAAATCGTGCAGCTCCGCATCGGCACTGGCGTGCGGACGGCATACAAACTGCACTGGAAAGCGGAATTCTTCAGATTGTTCGGTATGTGCAGCTGGTGCCTTTTCGAGCATCTCGAGCAGCGTTTCGCCTGTGTACCAGGGCATGTTGTCGAGCCTGTCCACTAGCATGTCGCCGTTCAGAGCAGACATCGGGATAAAGCGAATGTCATGCCCGGCTTCATTGTGACTGTTGCGCTGCAGGCCGATTTCTTTGGCAAAAGCCAGATAATCCGCGCAGATTTTGTCGTAGACGTTCTGGTCGTAATCCACCAAATCCATTTTATTCACGGCGACGACAATATGTGGAATGCCCACCAAATGAGCTAAATAGCTATGGCGACGTGTTTGTGTGAGCACGCCTTTGCGTGCGTCAATCAGGATAATCGCCAGGTTGGCGGTAGAAGCTGCCGTCACCATGTTACGCGTGTATTGCTCGTGGCCAGGCGCATCAGCGATAATGTATTTGCGCGTGCCCGTGCTGAAATAGCGGTAAGCCACATCAATGGTAATGCCTTGCTCGCGCTCGGCTTGCAGGCCATCGGTAAGCAACGATAGATCTACGGCTTCCATACCGCGTTTTTTAGAGGTATTTGAAATCTGTGTAAGCGTATCAGCCAGAATAGTTTTGGTGTCAAACAGCAAACGTCCAATGAGTGTGCTTTTGCCGTCATCCACGCTGCCGCAGGTCATGAAGCGTAACAGGCTGTCGTTATGAGTAGTATTGGTCATTAGAAATAGCCTTCTTTCTTGCGCTGCTCCATGCTGGCATCGGACGTTTGGTCATCAAGTCTGGTTGCACCGCGCTCGGTAATTGTTGTTGTCGCTGTTTCCAGTACGATTTTACTCACAGTATCAGCATCGCTAATGACAGGAGCTGTACAGGTAATATCACCGACGGTTCTGAAGCGCACCTGCATGTTAATGATTTCTTCTCCCGCTCTAGGCGGATTGATGACTTCACCGCTAGCTAGAGGAACATTGATTGGAACGATAGCGCCGCCACGCATGACCACATCGCGTTGATGTGCAAAGTAAATGCTGGGCAAGCCTAAGTTTTCGCGTTCAATATATTGCCATACGTCCATTTCCGTCCAGTTTGAGATAGGGAAAGCGCGGATATTCTCGCCTTTGTGCGAGCGGGCATTGTAGAGATTCCATAACTCGGGACGCTGGTTTTTAGGATCCCACTGGCCGAATTCATCGCGAAAACTCATGATGCGCTCTTTGGCGCGCGCTTTTTCTTCATCGCGGCGTGCACCGCCAATGCAGCAATCAAAACCAAATTCTTCAATGGCTTCCAGCAGGGTGACAGACTGGTGCTTGTTGCGCGGTTCATCCGGTGATTTGAGTACCACGGTGCCGCGTTTCATCGAATCTTCCACCGAGCGCACGATCAAGCGCTCCCCAAGCTCTGCTGCGCGCTGGTCGCGGAAATCAATCACTTCCTGATAGTTGTGGCCGGTGTCGATGTGCATCAAAGGGAAAGGGAAGCGGCCCGGGCGAAAAGCTTTTTCCGCCAGGCGCAGAATGCATAGCGAATCTTTGCCGCCGGAAAATAACAGCACAGGGTTGCTGCATTGTCCTGCGACTTCACGCAGGATGTGGATGGCTTCGGCTTCTAGCCAGTCCAAATGCGAGAGTGGATTATGGTATGGTTGCTTTTTAATTGACATTTCAATAACTTATAAAATTATATTAATATTTAACTTTAAATCTATTTCTTTACGTGGAGGCCGCATTCTTTATTATTCGGATCTTCCCACCACCATCTGCCAGCGCGCACATCTTCACCCACGGCAACTGCGCGGGTGCAGGGCGCACAGCCAATGCTCGGGTAGAACTGGTCGTGCAGTGCATTGTAAGGCACGTTAAACATGCGGATATATGCCCAAACTTCTTGTTCTGTCCAATCGCTTAATGGATTGAATTTCTCAAGCTTGTTCGCTTCGTCAAACTCACGTATCGGCAAGCTGGCGCGTGTTGTAGCCTGTGCGGCGCGCATGCCGGTAATCCAGGCGCGTTTGCCTTGCAGCGCTCGTTGTAGCGGCTCCACTTTACGCATGTGGCAGCAGCTTTTCCTTAGCTCAATACTGTTATAGAACGCATTGATGCCATGATTTTTTACGTAAACCTCAACCGTTTGTGCTTGTGGAAAAAATATATCCAACTTGGTGTTGTAATGCTTTTCCACTTCCGCCATTAAGTCGTAGGTTTCTGTTGGCAGGCGGCCTGTGTCGAGTGAGAATACTCCAATGCCCAAGTCATTGTTAAGAATGATGTCCGTTAACACCATGTCTTCCGCACCAAAACTGTTGGCGAAGGTAATGTTTTCTACGCCAAATTCTTTGGCCGCTTGATGCAGCACATCAAGCACTTCTCCTTTTTTAGCGTGAACAGTAGCTTCAAGCGTATCAGTCAATGTTGGATTGGTCGCAGGGTTGCTGGCCACCGGTTTGAGCATAGAGACGGTATCGCTCATTAGGCAGTCCTGTTATAGCGTTGAAATACAGGTCGCGGCTCATCTACTGCGCCTTGATAGGGCACCGAGAAGTCATTCAGACTGGCAATCGCATCTTGTGCGGAGCGATCGGCGCGGATTTGAAAGCTGGTGAAACCGCTGCGCTTTAAAAAGTATAGTTGATCCCTGAGCACGTCGCCAAAAGCGCGCAGTTCATTTTTGTAGCCATAGCGTGTCCGCAATAGCATGCCAAGCGAGAAAATGCGTCCGTCTGCAAAACGTTCTACGCGTATTGCGATAATAGGCAGGGCGTTTAAATCGGGCTGGTCTTTAACCAGATGCTCCAGAACCTCATGCGTGGCCAGCCAAACGCCTACCTCGCCTTGCTGAATGCGGCTTGCAAGCTCATTTTTGCGTGTAATAAACACGCTCAATGGCACGATGATTTTGCCAGTGGCGGGGATAGCGGTAGTTGCAATTTGCTCATTTGTGACGGTATTTTCGCCCGTAAGCTTGAACAGCACCACTTTGCCCGCTTGTTTACGTTCTTCCACCTGAGAAGCAGGAAGCTGTACTAGCGTCCATGCGTCAGTAGCTATATTTGCAATGCCTTGATTTAACTGGATTAAGTTACTCATGCTGCAACCTCTTCTTTTGCATACACGTTCGCTTTGAAGGGTGCTATGCCTAAACGACGCACAGTATCGATGAAGCGTTCTTCAGGCATACGTTCCTTGATATATACATCAATCAGTTTTTGAATCACTTCAGGCATTTCATCGGCTGAGAACGATGGCCCAATCACCGTGCCCAAGCTGGCGTCATTGCCTTGCTTGCCGCCAATTGAAACTTGATACCATTCCGAACCGTCTTTATCCACGCCCAGAATGCCGATATGGCCAACGCTGTGGTGCCCGCAACCGTTCATGCAGCCGGAAACATTCAGTTCGATGTCGCCGATGTCATGCAGATAATCGAGGTTGTCAAACTGCATTTGAATGGCTTCTGCAATCGGGATGCTCTTAGCGTTGGCTAGTGAGCAAAAATCGCCGCCGGGGCAGCAGACGATGTCGGTGAGCAGCCCAATGTTTGGTGTGGCTAAGCCTGCAGCGCGAGCCTTCTCCCAAACAGCATGCAAGTCACTAAGTTTAACATCAGCCAAAATCAGGTTTTGCTCATGTGAAACACGCAATTCGCCAAAGCTGTATTGTTCAGCTAACTCAGCCACTGTCCACATTTGCTCGCTGGTAGCATCTCCGGGCGCCTTGCCATGTGGCTTAAGCGAGAGCGTCACTGCGCGGTAACCCGCTTGTTTGTGTGGATGCACGCAGCGCTTCACCCAGGCTGCAAAAGCCGGGTTGCTGGCGACAGCCATATCAAAACTTGCATCGTGCGATGGCAATGTTTCATAAGGCATTGTTTCAAAATGCTGGCTGACACGCTTCAGCTCAGCCTCGGTAATGGTGTTTGGCGACCCTTTCAGGTGCGCCCATTCAGTTTCTACCTGGTTGCGGAATTCGTCGATGCCTAGCGCTTTCACCAGAATTTTGATGCGCGCTTTGTACATATTGTCTCGGCGGCCGTGCAGGTTATATACCCGGATAATCGCTTCGCAGTAGGTAAGGGCATGCTGCCACTCTAAATGCTCGCGAATGACTGAGCCCAGTATCGGCGTGCGTCCCAAACCGCCACCCACCCAGACCTTAATCGCCATCTTACCTTGTGCGTCGGTATAGAACTCCAGGCCGATGTCGTGTGCCTGCACTACGGCGCGGTCGTGTTTGGTACCGCTCACGGCAATTTTGAATTTGCGTGGCAGCAATGCGAATTCCGGATGGAACGTACTCCATTGGCGCATGATTTCCGCCATCGCGCGCGGGTCGACAATTTCATCCGGTGCAATACCAGCGAACTGGTCGGTGGTGATGTTGCGGATGCAGTTACCGGAAGTTTGAATGGCGTGCATTTCAACGCTGGCAAGTTCGGCCAGAATCTCAGGCGTGTCTTCCAGTTTTGGCCAGTTCAATTGCAGGTTTTGGCGTGTGCTGAAGTGACCGTAGCCTTTGTCGTATTTTTTGGCAATATCGCCCAGTTTGCGCAACTGGCGGCTGGACAGCATGCCGTAAGGCACAGCAATGCGCAGCATGGGCGCGTGCCGTTGAATGTAAAGACCATTTTGCAGGCGTAAAGGACGGAACTCATCCTCAGTCAATTCCCCTGCCAAAAAGCGGCGCGTCTGGCCGCGATACTGCGCTACGCGCTCAGCGACTATTCGCTGGTCTATTGCATCGTATTTATACATAATTTCCCTGCTTAAAACTCAACCCGTCATTTTAATCTAAAAAGTGCCAATTCAAAAATAAGCGCACGCTCAGGTTTTTTTCAACCCCAGTTGCTTGTAGGCTACTAAAGACAGCAATACTGAAATTCCAAGCAATTGATTGAATTGCGGGAAAGCCAGTTTTTGACCCACATATACTAAAATCAGTGCTAGTACGGTGCGCACCCAATGCTCCGCAACCTTGGAACTTAAATGACTGCCAATCCAGATGCCGGGGATTGAGCCTATGAGCAAAGTTCCAAGCAATTGATAATCCACGGTGCCAATGCTGGCGTGACCTAACCCTGCTACCAGGGTCAATGGTACGGCATGTGCTACATCGGTGCCCACAATTCGCGTAATCGACACCTTAGGATAGAGGATGAGCAAGGCGGTGACGCCCAACGCGCCGGCGCCAACCGAGGTCAGCGTCACCATAAACCCGAGTATTAAGCCTAAAATAACTGTTAATATCGGTGCGTATTGCGGGCTAACCCAGTGTTCTTTTTTGGATAGTTTCGTGAGCTGATTGCGAAACAGCACGGACAGCGAGGTGAGCAGCAAAGCAATGCCGAGCCAGAATTTGATGCTGGCTACCGTGGCGTCTGAGGCAACGCCCGCATTTCTTAGGTACAGCGTGGTAATGACAGCGGCGGGAACGCTGCCATACGCGAGCAAGCGTACGATTTTCCAATCGATATTGCCCAGTTTTCCATGTGCAAAAATGCCTACTGATTTGGTGATGGAGGCATAGAGCAGATCCGTACCAACCGCTACAGCGGCTTTGACGTTAAAAAATATCAGCAGAATGGGCGTCATGAGTGAACCGCCGCCGACGCCGGTGAGTCCTACCAGCAAACCGACCACAAAACCAGCAATAATGTAATAAGCAAAATCCATGTGTTAACTAATCTAGGTAAGTCATTAAGGCGCGTAATATATCAGTAATTGATATAATTATTTAATACTAATTTGTTATTTTGGTATATTATTTGGTTATAACGATTGCTTTAGCGAAAAGAGATTTTGTATGAAGCTTCATCAATTGAAATATATCCATGAGGTGGCCCGTCAGGGCTTAAGCATCTCTGCGGCTGCCGAGGCACTTCATACTTCGCAGCCGGGCGTGAGCAAGCAGATTCAGATGCTGGAAGATGAGCTGAAGCTGCAGATTTTTCAGCGCCATGGCAAACGTCTAACCGGCATCACCGAGCCTGGCCGGCATATTGTCAAGCTTGCGGCGACGGTGATGCTTGAAATGCAAAATATCAAGCGCGTCGGCGATGAATTCAGCAAGGTGGAAACCGGCACGCTTACGATCGCGACTACCCACACTCAGGCGCGCTATAAACTGCCTGCAGCCATCAAGCAATTTATCGAAATGTATCCGCATGTCAAACTCAGTATTCATCAGGGAAACCCGAGTCAGGTTACTGCACAGGTGGCGAGCGGAGAAGCGGATATTGGCATTGCGACCGAAATGATCAGTTCGGACGACCGGCTGCTATGCCTGCCATGCTATGAGTGGAACCGTTGCGTGGTGGTGCCGAAAGGACATCGCCTGATTGATGCAGTGCCGCTCACCTTGGCCAAAATTGCTAGTTTTCCGCTGATTACCTATGATTTTGCGTTTACAGGCAGCACCATTGTCTCTAAAGTGTTCCATGACGCCGGCGTGATGCCGAATGTCGTGCTGACCGCGATTGATGCCGACGTGATTAAAACCTATGTCAGCCTGGGGTTGGGGGTAGGCTTGATAGCAAATATGGCTTATGATGAAGAGCGCGACAAAGATTTGGTGCGTCTGGATTGCAGTCACTTGTTCCCACCGAGTACGACCTACCTGGGAATACGCAAAGATGCCTTTTTACGCGGCTATCTTTACGGCTTTATTGAACTACTTGCGCCTAAATACGACCGCCGGGGGGTGGATGAAGCAATGAAGGTGTATCGTACATACTGATTTGAGTCTGGAACTAACATGAAGCAGCTTAAGGCTATCGCTGGCATTGCATTGGTAGTGGTTCTGGGCGCGTGCGCCAGCCAAAGGACTACGCAGCCTGCCATGCTGCAGGCGATGCCAAACGGCTTGCCTGGTCTTGATTTGAACAGCGCTATTTATGAAGTGCCTGTGAAAGAAGGTGTCAGTTATCAGGACGTGCTGGATAGCCTGAAATTCATTTCCGAAGGCATGAATTTTGTGAATCCGGCCAACTTTCCGATTGGCGAACATTTGAAGCTGCGTGGTATTGATCCGCAAGGTGTCAAAGAGGTGCACTCGTTCTGCAATCTCAGCATGGGCACCGAGATCATGCTTGATCACCCCGAGTTTCTGGTATTCGCGCCATGCCGCATTGCGCTGTATGAAAAACCGGATGCCAATAAAAAAATGAAATTATATTTAGCGCTGGATCGCCCAACATATGATCTCAAAAGCATTAAAAACCCGACCGAGCGTGCCAAAAAATCAGCACAGGAACTTGAGGATGCCTTGATCAAGCTGATGGATAAGGCGCGTAAAGGCGAAATCTAACCTGTCATTTATCGCCACATAAATTTAATCCTTACATAAAATGACCAATCCAATCCGAATCGCAAAAGCAGAAAACTTTCTTCATATATTGCCTAAAATGGCCAACCGGCATGGCCTGATCGCAGGCGCTACGGGCACAGGTAAAACCGTGACATTACAAAGCTTGGCCGAGGGTTTTTCCGCACTCGGCGTGCCGGTGTTCATGGCCGACGTAAAAGGTGATCTGTCCGGCATGAGTCAGGCGGGTGGCGGAAATCCAAAGGTGGACGCCCGGGTTGCACAGCTTGGCTTAAGCGATTTTAAACCGCAAGCGAGCCCTGTGACATTCTGGGATGTGTTCGGCCAAAAAGGGCATCCGGTGCGCACTACCATCGCTGAAATGGGCCCATTGTTATTGGCGCGCATGCTCAATCTAAATGATGTGCAGGGCGGCGTGATTAATTCCATCTTCAAGATTGCCGATGATAAGGGCTGGCTGCTGCTGGATTTAAAGGATCTGCGTGCCATGTCGCAGCATGCGGCAGATAACGCTGCGGAATATCAAACCGAATATGGCAATATCTCCGCCGCCAGCGTCGGCGCGCTGCAGCGCGCCTTGCTGCAGATTGAGACTGAAGGCGGCGACCTGTTATTCGGTGAGCCGGCGCTTAATTTGGACGATCTGATGCAAACCGATAGCCAG
>OEOF01000047.1_pt1 | contig 19541 bp, 19 predicted proteins | sample 1539701 | NCBI WGS metagenome assembly OEOF01 (sample SAMEA3611561, study PRJEB23397) | activated sludge metagenome | biome: Urban; feature: Wastewater Treatment Plant; material: Activated Sludge | place: Slovenia | collected 2012-09-24 | reverse complement strand
CCATGTAGCTTAAGAGATATGAGCGATGTATTGCTTACTCTAGTTCATCTACCCCCTCTACTTAACACTTTTTACTATCTAACCCCATGATTTAGAGAAGTACATCTAATAATCAATTTATATTTGCATACTTATATGTATACTTTCAATAAATAATGTATACATATAAATTGACATTTAATTTATTAATGTATATATTTAAATATACATACTGTAATTAATGTTTACTTTAAGGTATACATCATGGTTAAAAAAATTGTATTGGCGCAATATCAAGAAATTGTTAATAGTGCAGCAAAGCATATTAATCCCATCAATCGCCCACTGGAAGGCTGGGTATGCACAGTACGCAAATCACTTAATATGTCAGGCGCACAACTCGCAAGACGACTGGGAGTAACGCGTGCGCGCATATCACATGCTGAGAAAGCTGAAATCTCTGGTGCTCTTACCCTCAATACCATGCATGAAATGGCGAAAGCCATGAACTGCCAATTTGTTTACGCTATTATTCCGCATCAAGATATAGAAACACTTATTAGTAGACAAGCAATAGAAAAAGCAACTAGCTTAGTTCTCAATGCAAGTAATCATATGGCGTTGGAATCACAAACCTTATCCAATGGGCAAATTCGAGACGAAATTGATCGCATATCAAAAGAACTGTTAGCACGTATGCCCTCTGACTTTTGGGATAAATAATGGCAGTACCATTTAGTGATGACAATCCTGAAGGGGCTACGCCATTAGATCGTGATGAAATAGCAGGATTAAAATTTGCACATGTGACCACACGAGGAGAATTGGATCATTTAGAGCAAGCGAATATTCAGTCAGGAATGCAGTGGCTTAATCGCACCAGACAGTCAGAAATCTTATCTGAAGGCTTTATAAGAACGCTCCATAAAAGATTATTTGGCGAAGTCTGGCGTTGGGCTGGGACCTTTCGCACCACCGAAAAAAATATTGGTGTTGATCCAATCATGATTGCTATTGAACTACGTCATTTAATTGATGACACACGCTATTGGATAGATCACCAAACCTATCCACCACTTGAAATTGCGGCTAGATTCCATCACAAACTGGTCTATATTCATCCATTTCCAAATGGCAATGGCCGCCATGCACGTATTATGGCTGATGCCATATTGACCAAGATCTACTGCAGCGCTTCAATTGACTGGGCTGGAGGCTATGATCTTCAATCTATGAATGAGCGAAGACAAGTATATATCAGCGCTTTACGAGCAGCAGATCAGCGCGATTACCAGCCACTATTCTCTTTTGTTGGTCTTGTTTGAACACACGCTCTTTAATCTACTAGAACCATTACTCTGCTGTGACCAATATACTGAACTTTCAAAGCTGACTATTGATAAAGTTGCTTATCGCTAGTGAAGTCTCTTAATTAAAAAGGGCATTCCTTTGCGAGGATGCCCTTTTAACGCTCTAAACTATTTCACTTTTTTTGGCAAAAATATCAGACCATGATCTTTAGCCCAACTTGGATAGGTGCATTTGTTATCTTCACTAAAACAACGTGCAATATCAGTTTTTTTGGTTCGAATTGCTTTGACTGGTGGCTGCTTAATGTCGATGCCTTTACTCAATAAAGCATTGCGATGACGTCTAAGCGTTTGCGAGCTATAAGCCTGATTTAAATCAATGCCACTAGCCCACAGCCCATATGCTTGACGTAAGATTAGTTTTAATCGCATAACCTCTAATGGCATGAGTTTGCGCTTTAACGAACCATTAAAAGCAGCTTGAGTTATCGCAAGCTCCATCATTTCTTTGACTTTTACTATTGACCAGTTGCGGCCTAAGGTTAATCCATGATTACGCAATGCCCGGCTATGTAATGTTAACTCAGCGCGAATAAGCCCCTTAGCATAGGTCAATAGCTTGTCACGTTGAGCAATATTAGCTGGCAATGGATTGTTCCCTAGCTCACGTTCTTTATCATATAATTTAAACGCGAGCACTTTAGAATGCTGATTAAAGTAAACAGATTCTTTGTAATAGTTCGATACGTTTTTACCTTGTAAACGCCAAAGGTTGCCGACCTCATGAATGATATTTGGGATTAAGTTAGCATCTACCCGATATGACCATGCAATATCAGTTGAATTGACAGTAAATTCACCTCGCTTAATTGCAGCAAGCTCCTTCTCAGTGATGTCTATATTGAGTGCTTTTGTAACCTCAAGAACTAACGCATAAGCAATTCCAATAACATTATTGCTGCCAAATAGGTTGTGACCTTGTAAAAATTTTGCAGCACATGTTTTTACCCTAAAACACTCTCCATTGTTATTAGATTTAACAAATAATTTATCACCAAATTTATTCGCAATCTGGATACCCTTTCTATAATCTCTAATAATTCCAGTACTAACCTCTATATTTCTGAGAATATCGCCAATACTTGAGTGTTTACAATTAAATGTGAAGTCTAAATCGTCAATCATAATATTTCCTTATTTGATAATTAATTTGATAAATGTGATTACGTATTACAGTTAGCGCATTCATGCTTTTTTACACTTATCGATATACGCAAGAATGTCACTTTCTAACCAACCAGTAGTCCTGACGCTGTAATGAAACGAAGCAGGGATCCTCCCTGCTCTCTCCAGTCGCCATAACGTGCTCCTTGAAATTGACAACATTTGGCATACTTCTTTTGCTCTAATAATTTTCATAAACTGCCTTTCTAGTTCATTTGCATTCGGCGACAACTGAGTTATCACCACCGTGCATTTCACTTAATTCACTAGGATTTAAGAAAATGCCGATTTCTTTACAGTTATTTATTTGGGGTAAATGCTAAAATTGATGAAACTAGGAAAATTCACTAATAATTCACAACTAATTTGAATCAAAGTATTGTTTTATATATTTAATTTAGATGAATAGAATTTGTAAAATGACTGCATCGGAAGACAGTGATCAGACAAATCAAAAAGCTAAGCAGCGGAAAAGGCAAACCATTAAGCTGCGTAAGTTATTTTTTGATATTCAAAATGAGTGCGAAGAGCATGCAAAAAAATTCGCATTAAAAGAGAAGAGAATCCAGAGTCGATCGAATCGAAGCAAGACTAAAAGCCTTTATTTTTTGGAGCGAGATGAGTGGAGCGAGACATTTTTAAAAAAGGTTAATGCGTTACAAAAAAAAGCTGCACGATTAGGTTTTAAAGGCCGAAAAAAGCCTAGAGATTTTTGGATCCCAACGATTATTGAACATGCAACTAAAGTTCAATTCGTGATTTACCAAGCGAAAGCGGTGAGAAAATTATCTATGTCGCAAGCCAGAGCTTTTGCGGAAAAGTATGAATTCGAAAAACTTGATAACACTCAATCTTATTCTGCTGAATACTATAATGGCAGAGACTGTAATATACGAGTGGAACATGAAAGCTTGATTAAATACTATCCATTTTCTGACTTCGCTATTTGCTTGTGCGATAGCAATAAAACACCAAAGATAAAAAAAAGAATTGACCACACATTGGGCCTATTTCCTTCTCAACCTGAAATTTTTAGTATTTAAATTTGATTTCGACACTAAAGCTGTCAGTCGAATTGATTTTTACTTGATTAGACGAATTAGCAAAAAAACCAAAGCCGTCATTTATTAAGTGCACCAAATAAACTTAGTTGCGTCCGCATTTACTTTTATTTATCATACGGACAAAGCAATAGCTAACCATACGATTTTAAAAGAAAAATAACATGCTAAAGTCAATATTCAAATTATTATCATGCGGCCGTCTGCGTGTGGTTAATAACTGTTAGACATAATCTGATGGCACATCACCCGGACCTGGACGATCTAGCTAGAAAATTTTTCCACGTTTTCTCGCGGGCAGAATATGCGCTGAAGGCATCTGGCTTTAATAATGGTGATGGGCCTGCGAAGGCAAACTGGCAACTCTTTGCGCTCTCAGTCGAGACATTGATTGCAAACCCGGCCGCACCAGAGCTTAAAGAGGCCATTGATTTCTTTTTCAACGCACCACCAAAAATGCAAGTAATTGTCGGTGGCGTTATTCAATGGGCAGTTTCTGAACCACAAACCAATTCAAAAGCAGACAAACTGCTGCTCTATGTTCGCCGTGTACGCAACAATCTCTTTCATGGTGGCAAATTTAATGGTCATTGGTTCGAGCCTGAACGAAGTGAGCCTTTATTGCTGCATAGTCTCACAATACTCAGGGCATGCGTAGAGTCAGTCCCTGCTGTGCAAGAGGCATATGATGGTTAAAATGCCCAAGCCATCCATCAACCGGGTCGCGCTAAAGCACGCCCCTTATATCAAACGTTAGGGCAACAAATCATCTGCTACGGTGAACGGAAATGATTGATATAGGAAATACAGAATTTCTAATAGCCGTGCGCAGTCTTGCCAAAGACGATTTTGAAATATACTCGTCTCGTCTTTTTGACACTTGGGATGAATACATAGAGAAGTCACTTAATATTCCAGACTACTCAATCTCTCTTGAGATTGAAGAGGGCTCAATCAAAGGCAAAGGGAGGATAGCAGTAGCAATTGGTGCTCTTTACTTTGGAATCGGAAACTATGGAGACTTCATTTCTGGCCTTCAAACTATACGAGGCCAAGTGTCTTATGTTAGTAACAAGCTTGTAGAACATGCTGCATCCCCATTTGATGGCAACAATGTGCAGACCACCTATCGAAACAGTGGCGGCGTGTTATCGCACTTGAATAGATTATTTCAAAAGGTTCAAAAAGGTGAATTAACAGCAGAGCAAGCAATGGTAGAAGCAGAACGTATTCTTGGGGTTGAAGCAAACAGCTCCCCAGAATTTATGCTAAAACTTAACGACGCACTCGAGCGTGCACCGAAATATCCAAAGCAAGAGTCATTATTTGATGAGGCGGAAAATGAATTACATGGAAGCAATGACGAGAAAAATAAAAAGAGGCCATCGCGTACACCAACTCCTAAACCTGACATCCCAATAAATCAATTTCGCATTGAAATCTGGCGGGAGTCAAAACGCGATAAGAAGCATGTAAAGGTTAGCAAGTTATGATTTTGTAACTTCAACTTCACGCCAACCCATCATTCACCACGGACGCGCTAAAGCACTCCCATTAATTGAAACGTTGAATGTCAATTTATCCCCAACTTTGTAATTTTTGAATTTCAAGTGCTTTATTTAAGAGTGATCTGCTCACAACAAAAATAGACATTTCAACTTCAATTAATTTAGGAACATATGGATAACATATAATTTATACTAATATGTTAAACAATCTCAAAGGGTTATTTGAGATTTAATCTATGACAGTAGATTTGACAGTAGATTTATAAATTATATAAATCAATATGGCTTATTAGTTGACGTGAAAAGGGTTGTTTGGTTGACTCTTTCACCACCATATTTAACGCCCCTTTCGAGAGATTGGGGCGTTTTCTTTTTCAGATTATGCACCACCTAAGCGGCCAGCGGTTCGACTGGCTTTACCTTTGCCTTAAATTGCATTCTGGCTTGCCATAAATCGTACGCAGTTTGTTCTGCCAGCCACAAATCTGCCCTGCCACCGCGTTCCACACCCAGCCATTTTTCAATTCGCAACGCCATCTCAGGCGAAATCGCCGCACGGCCATTTAACACGCGCGATAGCGAAGGCCGCGCCACGCCAAGCTGGTCAGCAGCTTCAGTCACACTTAAGCCCAGCGCAGGCAGCACATCATCGCGCAAAGTTTCGCCGGGGTGCGGCGGGTTATACATTCTGCTCATATTCAATCCTTTCTAGTGATAATCTTGATAATCCACCAAGATTGCATCTTCACCTTCAAACATAAATGTCATACGCCAGTTTCCGTTCACTGTTACCGCAAAATGTCCAGCCAGCACGCCTTCCAACGCATGCAAACGCCAGCCTGGCACATTCATATCCGCCGCGGTTTTTGCGACATCCAAACGCAATAACTGGCGGCTTAACCTAGACGCATGATGCGGCTGGATTCCTGCTTTGCTTCCAGTTTCAAAAAACGCTTCCAGCCCTTTATGTTTAAAGGTTTTTATCATTGAAAAAAGTGTAACGCGTAACGTTACAAATGTCAACCGGACACATTATTATAAAAACCCGCTATACTCACGCCATGCCATTATCCTGGTCTGAAATAAAAAGCCGTGCAACTGCGTTTGCCAAACGGTGGGAGGACGCCCATTACGAAGATGGACAAGCCAAGCCCTTTCTAATTGATTTCTTTGAAATATTTGGCATCACCGATAAGCGCGTCGGCTATTACGAACACGCTGTCAGCAAATACGGCGGCAGCAAGGGCTATGTCGATCTGTTCATTCCCGGCCTGCTGCTGGTGGAGATGAAATCGCTCGGCAAAGATTTAGACCGCGCCTATGCCCAAGCCATGGATTACTTTCCCGGCATTAAAGAACGCGACCTGCCGCGCTACGTGCTGGTGTGCGATTTCGCGCGCTTCCGCCTGCACGATCTGAAAGACGGCACTTTCAGCGAATACACGCTCAAGGATTTATACCAGAACGTCAAATCCTTTGGCTTCATCGCGGGTTACCAAACGCAAATCATCAAACCGCAAGACCCCATCAACATCAAGGCCGCGGAGCGCATGGGCAAGCTGCACGATGCGCTCAAGGCGATTGGTTACGAAGGCCATGCGCTGGAGCTTTATCTGGTGCGCCTGTTGTTTTGCCTGTTTGCCGAAGACACCACCATTTTCGAAAAACGCCTGTTTCAGGATTACATCGAAACCAAAACGGCGGAAGATGGCAACGATTTAGCGCACCACCTCAACAGCCTGTTCTATGTGCTCAACACGCCTGCGGACAAACGCCTGAAGAATCTGGACGAACACTTAGCTGCTTTTCCGTATGTGAACGGCAAGCTGTTCGAGGAGCCGCTGCCGCCCGCCCAGTTTGACAGCAAAATGCGCGAAGCCCTGCTGGATTTGTGCGCGCTGGATTGGAGCATCATCTCCCCCGCCATTTTCGGCAGCCTGTTCCAAAGCATCATGGATGCCGATGCGCGGCGCAACCTAGGCGCGCACTACACCAGCGAGGAGAACATTCTCAAGCTCATCAAGCCATTATTTTTGGATGCGCTGTGGGCAGAGTTTGAAAAAATCAAAGGCAACAAGAACAGGCTGGCCGACTTTCACCACAAACTGCGCACGCTCAACTTTATCGACCCCGCCTGCGGCTGCGGCAACTTTCTGGTCATCACCTACCGTGAATTGCGCCTGCTGGAACTCGCCGTTCTACGCGCCTTGTACGGCAGCGGCCAGCAAGTGCTGGATGTAGACCAGCTGATGCAAATCAACGTAGACCAGTTCTACGGCATCGAAATCGAAGAATTCCCCGCGCAAATCGCCCAGGTGGCGCTGTGGCTCACCGACCACCAGATGAACATGCGCATCTCGGAAGAGTTTGGCAACTACTTTGCGCGCATTCCGCTTAAAACCACGCCGCATATCGTGCATGGCAATGCGCTGCAAACCGATTGGCAAACGGTGTTGCCCGCCGAGCGTTGCAGTTATGTGCTGGGCAATCCACCGTTTGTGGGTAAAAAAGAACAAAGTGCTGAACAGAAATCTGACTTGTTGAATGTATGTTTTAACATCAAAGGTGCTGGAATATTAGACTTCGTTTCAGCTTGGTACGTTAAAGCGGCGCATTATATTCAAGCTAATTCGACAATCCGTTGCGCCTTTGTTTCCACTAACAGTATCACACAGGGCGAGCAGGTCGGCGTGCTGTGGGCCTGGATGCTGGCGCAAGGCATCAAAATTCACTTTGCCCACCGCACCTTTAGCTGGAACAACGAAGCGCGCGGCAAAGCCGCTGTGCATTGCGTCATTATCGGCTTTGGCTTGCAAAATATAGCTGAAAAGACCATTTACGAATACGAGGATATCAAGGGCGAACCACATGCCATCAAGGCCAACAATATTAATCCGTATCTGATTGATGCCAGCAATCTTGTTCTTGATAACATTAGCAATCCAATCTGCTCGGTACCAAAGCTAATCGAAGGCATTACCCCTTTAGATAATGGCATCCTCTCTTTTGCTGAAGAAGACTATTTAAATTTCATAGAGCAAGAGCCACTTGCGGCAAAATGGTTTAAACGCTGGGTTACAGGGCATAGTTTTATAAACTCAACAAAGCTTTATTGTCTATGGATGCCAGACATAACTCCTACTGAGTTAAGACAGATGCCAAAGGTAATGGAACTAATTGAAAAAGTTAGAGGTTTCAGAGCTAATAGTAAGTCGTCACAACAGTTCGCAGCAACGCCTTGGCTTTTTAGGGAAACCACCATTCCGCAAAGTTATATTTTAATTCCCAAAACCAGCTCAGAAAATAGAACGTATATTCCTATTGGCTTTATAAATGGCGATATTACTTCAAGTTCATCACTCATGTTGCCAGAAGCAACGCTGTATCATTTCGGAATAGTCACTTCAACTATGCACATGGCTTGGTTAAAATCTGTAGGTGGCCGACTAGAAAGTAGATATCGTTACTCAGCTGGCGTTGTTTACAATAACTTTCCATGGCCTGCCCTGCAGGCCAAGCAGGACGCGGCGATTGAGGCATGTGCCCAGGCCGTGCTGGACGCGCGTGCCGCGCACCCCAATGCATCGCTGGCGGATTTGTACGACCCGCTGACCATGCCCGCCAACTTGCTGAAAGCGCACCAGGCACTGGATAAAGCCGTGGATGCCGCCTATGGCTACAAAGGCGCGCAGACCGATGCCGCGCGCGTGGCGTTTTTGTTCGAGCGCTACCAGCAACTCACCAGCCTGCTGCCTGCCGAGAAAGCCAAAAAACCGCGCAAAACCAAAGCCTAGCTTGTAGCCTGTAGGGCGGAATAGTGAAACGTATTCCGCCGAATGAAATGCTTATCCAAACGCTCACATCCGGCGGATTACGCTGTGCTAATCCGCCCTACTCGTATTTTCATTACCCAAACCGATGCTCTGGAAGCCGCGTCCTTCTTGCCTCGCAGGCCGATGATTTTTTGCAATGAACGCGCGCGAGGGGAATCTAACGCTTTGCTTTCTTGGGCTCGGTAATCTCCCAATCTGCAATGCCGCCATCCACCAGCGTAAACAGCGGGTGCGGTTCGGGTTCTGCAATGTGGGCGATGCTGTCAAACACCGCTGGCGAGCGTGCTTGCAGCTTGGTGCGCAGGTGTTGCCATTCGTATTCCACCTGGCCGCGCGTGGCTTGAACTGGCGGCACATTTTGCGTGGTGTGGAATTTGCCGGCATCGAACTTGTAGCCGCGTGCGGTGGCATTGGCATGCACGGTTTGCAGGTATGTGGCGATGGCTTCCAGCGGATTTGGCGCAGCCTTAAAGCGCTGAAGCTGCGGGTGATGTGTATAACCGCGCGTTTGGCCTTTTAGCACAGCCTGCGCCAGCAAAGTCTCGCGCCATAGCGCCACCAGGCCTTGTGCGTCGAGATATTGGGGGTGTAGTGTCCAGATTCGCATGTTTTTCCTTAAGCTGCTTTCTGGCTAGACAAACAAAAAGCCCGCTGGTTGCAGCGGGCTTTCGTATAATTCGTTTGATTACGAATTATTTGTTCAACTTACTTGTTCATTACGTACATTGTTACTTCAAAGCCGAAACGCATTTCGGTAGCAGCTGGTTTTGTCCACATAATATTCTCCTTTTTGGTTTCAAACGCATCATCATTGATGTGCTTGTATGATTTGCATATTACGCCGCAGTTTCCCTAACCGCCTGTGTGCCTTACGCAAAAGTGCCTAATGATTTTACGTAAATCATGCGCAAAATTTGGCATACAATACGCTTAACTGCTATTGAAAGAACAAAAAATGACAACCAATACCGTGCTGATTACCGGCACCAATCGCGGCCTGGGACTGGAGTTTGCCAAACAATATGCGCAGGATGGCTGGCAAGTGTTAGCTTGCGGACGCACGCCCAGCCTGGCGCTAAGGCAATTGGCAAAGACACATGGCAATATCGAACTGTTTGATCTGGACGTGGGCGACTTTGCGGAGATTGATTTGCTGGCGGCACAGCTGCACACACGCGCCATTGATGTACTGATTTGCAACGCCGGCGTTTACCCGCCCAGCCATTTTGGCGATGTGGATTACGATGCCTGGATGCATGCTTTCAAAATCAACTGCATGGCCACGCTAAAGATGGCGGAGGCGTTTGCGCCGCACATCAGCCGCAGCCAGCAGCGCAAGCTGGTGACGATTACCAGCAAAATGGGCAGCATAGACGACAACACCAGCGGCAGCGAGTATATCTACCGCAGCAGCAAAACCGCGCTGAACATGGTGATGAAAAGCCTATCCATTGACCTGAAGCCCTACGGCATTGCCGTAGCCACGCTGCACCCCGGCTGGGTGCGCACCGATATGGGCGGCCCCAATGGCCTGATTGACCCGCCGGAAAGCATTGCCGGCATGCGCAAGGTGATTGCCAGCCTGACACCCGCCACCAGCGGGCGCTTTATTGCCTTTGATGGCAAAGAGATTGCCTGGTAACTTTCATTACTAAAACAGATGCCCTGGAAGCCAATCCATATGCGGCTTCCAGGGCATCTGTTTTGACAATGAATGCGCGCGTACGTAAGGCTTATTCTGCTTGCGATTTGAACGGCGCGCGCTCTTCCAGCTCGTCGGTATAGGCGGCTATGCCAAGTGCCTCGCGCCGCACCACCTGGGCAATCGCATCGGCAAATCGCGCATCGGCAATCTTGTGGAACGAGCATGTCGGGCGCGGCTCGAACCCGCGCGCCAGCTTGTGCTCGCCTTGCGCACCGCCCTCAAAATAGCGGATACCCTGCGCAATGCAAAACGCTTGCGCCTGATAATACGCCAGTTCGAAATGCAGGCCGGGTACAAACTGCGTGGCCCCCCAATAGCGGCCATACAGCGTATGCCGGTTATAGACATTGAGCGTACTGGCAACCGGGCGACCATCGATCTCAGCCACCATCAGCAGGATATTTTGCGGCATGCTTTGGCCGAGACGGCTAAAAAAATCGCGAGTGAGGTAAGGCGTAGAATGATGCTGATGATAGGTGTTGCAATAGCATTGATAGAAAAAATCCCAGTCGCTTTCCGTCACTTCTGACCCCGGTATCCAACGGCAGCACACGCCTGTATCGGCGACTTTTTTGCGCTCCTGATGGATGCGCTTGCGTTTATCGTGCGTGAGCTGGCTTAAAAACTCCTCAAAATGGGCATAGCCTTTGTTCTCCCAGCGAAACTGCACACCGCTGCGTTTGAGCCAGCCTGCAGATTCGAACAAGGCCGTGCTGGTTTCATCGGGGAAATTCACATGCGCGGAAGATAATGCATATTGCGCCAGCAGTCCTTCCAGCGCCTGCACCATGCGCGGCGAGAATTCGCTGTTGGCGCTCAGGACGCGCGGCCCGGTGACGGGCGTAAAAGGTACTGCGCACAGCAGCTTGGGGTAGTATTCCAGCCCGTTGCGCTGGTAGGCATCTGCCCAGCTCCAGTCGAACACATATTCGCCGTAAGAGTGCAGCTTGAGATATAGCGGCATGGCGCACACCAGCTTGCCGCTTTGCTGCGCCAGTAGGTGATGCGGAATCCAGCCAGTGTCTTCGCCCACGCTGGCGGAGTCTTCCAATGCGCTTAAAAAGGCATGGCTGGTAAAGGGATTATCAGTATTGAGCGTATCCCATTCGATGGGCGGGATTGCGCTGATGGCGTTGCTGGTCTGGAATATCCAATCAACGGAATGCAGCACAGAGGTGAAATTTAGCCGGGGCGCTTGCGGCCATTGATGGCCTGCTTGTTGGATTTGACTTTGGCTTTTGTCTTGATTTCGGCTTCAATCGCCTGAATGTGCTCTGCTTCAATTTTGGCTTCGGCAGCTTTTCTGCGTTCATCATTTTTGGCCTGCGCCAGCTGCAGCTCTTCCAACGTAATTACGCCATCCTCATCGATATCCACATAACCGAAATGGCGCGCCACCTGTGGCAAGCATTGAGTCACTTCATCGCGATCCAGCGAGTCATCGTTGTCGCGATTGCATTCGTTGAAGCGCTCTTCCACACTCTCCTGCATCGCCCTGCGTCTTTGCTCGATCTGCGCATGTTCTGGGTCGCTGCTTCTAGCATATTCGTCCAGGGCTTTGCGCAGCCTCATCCGGTCTTCTGGACTGAAGTTGTATTGCAAAGTCTGCTCTAAGCCAGCCTCATCGCTATCCAGCAATGGCCTGATTTCTGCAGACCTTCCCCCCGCAAACGCCACCAAAGGCAATGCCAGCAAGGCACATAGCAGGCGCCAGCAATGCAGAAAAACGAGATTGTGCGTAAAAAGCATAATGAATCAATATAACTCTGTTTTGCGTTTGTGTAAACCTGCCTCGCGGGTAATAAACATTAGTCAATGTTGATGCGATTAAAATTCCATTCTGCCTGATTTGAATTTATACTTTGTCATAAAATCAAAAACAACTCCCCGTAATAAATAGACCACAAAAAATCCGGTAAAGGCATGTTATGGCTGAAGGCAAGAAAATATTGATGGTGGATGACGACGCGCGGATGCGTGAACTGCTGCAGCGCTACCTGAGCGAGCAGGGATTTACGATTGAAACTGCTGCGGATGCCAAGGAAATGGATACCAAAATGGCCACTGGCAGCTACGATCTGCTGGTGCTGGATTTGATGCTGCCCGGAGAGGATGGCTTGGCGATCTGCCGCCGCTTGCGTGGAAATCAGGTCAACATGCCTATCATCATGCTGACCGCACGCGGCGATGAGGTAGACCGCATCGTCGGTCTGGAAATGGGTGCGGACGACTACCTGCCCAAGCCATTCAACCCGCGCGAGTTACTGGCTCGCATCAATGCCGTGCTACGCCGCCATGACTTTAGTCCGGACGCATATAAGGAACAACGGTCGGCCGCTTTCACTTTCGGGGACTTTGTATTTGACGCCGCCAGCCGTAGTCTGACCAAAGCCGGTTCACCGGTCACCATTACCAGCGGCGAGTTTGCCCTGTTGAAAGTATTTACCGAACACCCGCGCCAGCCGCTCTCCCGCGACCGCCTGATGCAACTGGCGCGCGGCCGCGAGCTGGATGTGTTCGACCGCAGCATTGATGTGCAAGTCTCGCGCCTGCGCCGCCTGATTGAACCTGACCCATCCCATCCACGCTACCTGCAGACCATGTGGGGCTTTGGTTACGTGTTCATTCCGGATGGTGACGCACCAGCTACTTGATTACCGCATTGAAACTGATTCCCCGCACGCTACTCTCCCGCCTGCTGCTTCTGATAGCCTTGCTGTTAGGGGTTTCCATCTACGCTTCGCTCAAGATATTTGACTATTACGAGCGTGGCCCGCGGGCTGCCACAGCCGCGCTGCAGGCAGTGACCATCGTCAACTATACGCGCGCGTCGCTCATCGCAGCACACGAAAATCGCCGTCTCGCATTGCTTTCAGAACTCTCCGGCCGGGAGGGGGTACGTGTATATTCCGCCGATTTTCTGGAGGATATCGAACCGCTGCCCAACGATCCTTTCATCCAGCTTATTGCCGAAAAGATACGCGGGAAACTCGGGGAAGAAACCATCATCACGGTTAACCATTATGGCATCCCCGGCTTGTGGGTCAGCTTTAATGTAGATCAGGATGACTTCTGGGTCGTCATCCCCAAAATCCAGGTAGACCGCCCTTTCCCATGGCATTGGCTGGGTTGGGCTGCCGTGGTGGCACTACTCTCACTGCTGGGCGCCTACATCATCGCCTCGCGCATCAGCCGTCCGCTCAATATGCTGGTACAGGCTGCCAACAGGATTCGCCACGGGGAGCCCGCCCCCAAGCTGCCGGAAGACAGTGTGGATGAACTGCGCGAAGTCAATCTGACATTCAACAGCATGACCGAATCGCTGGCCCGGCTGGATAGCGAGCGTACATTGCTTCTGGCAGGCGTCTCGCACGATATCCGCACCCCTCTTGCACGCTTGCGGCTGGCGGTGGAACTATTGCCGGAAAACTGCGAAAGCATGAAGCTCGGCATGATTGAAGATATTTCCGACATGGACAATATTATTCACCAGTTCCTGGATTTCGTACGCGGCGTGGAGGGTGAACCGACGCGCATGATGGATATCAACGATCTGCTGAAATCCCTGGCCGAACGCCACGCACGTGCCGGACGCGAGTTGAAGCTGAAACTGACCAGTACTTACCTGATTCCGTTACGCCCGCTGGCTATGCAGCGTCTGCTGGACAATCTGGTTAACAACGCCTACAGCTATGCCAAAGGCAACGTAAAAGTAGAAAGCAAGATCACCGCCAACAAAATCATCATCAGCGTATTAGACAACGGCCCCGGTATTCCGCCGGAACATGCGGAGCGACTACTGAGGCCTTTTGAGCGCATGGATAGCGCCCGCACAAAAAACGAGGGCGGAAGCGGTTTAGGACTGGCCATTTGCGCCCGTATCGCAAAACTGCACCGCGGCACACTAGAATTGATTAACCGCCCAGAAGGCGGCTTGGAAGCACGCATCAGCCTGCCGATTCAGAACTAGGCGTAAACCAGTTTAAAGTCTCGCGCAGTTTTACCACTTCACCCACAATAATCAGGCTAGGCGGTTTCAGTTCTGCCGCCTGCACTTTCTCTGCCAAATCAGCCAGCGTGGCAGTGATGACGCGCTGATGCTGTGTCGTCCCCTGCTGAACAACTGCAGCAGGCATGTCCGATGAAACCCCATGCGCAATTAGTTGTTCACATATCTGTGCCAACCCTACCAAGCCCATATAAATCACCACGGTCTGTTTCGGCCGCGCCATCGCCTGCCAATCCAAGTCCAACACGGGCTCTTTATTTAAGCCTCCATCACGCAAATGGCCGGTAATAAACAGGCAAGCTTGTGCATAATCGCGGTGTGTAAGTGGAATACCCGCATAACTGGAAACACCATTAGCCGCAGTGATACCGGGCACGACTTGAAACGGCACGCCATGCGCCATCAGCGTTTCGATCTCCTCGCCACCGCGCCCGAAAATAAATGGGTCACCCCCTTTCAGACGCAGCACACGCTTACCTTCCAACGCCAGCCTTGCCAGCAGTTCATTGATCTCTTCCTGCGGCATGGTGTGCTGGTCGCGCGCCTTGCCAACGTAAACCATTTCCGCATCACGGCGCACCAATGCCATCACTTCAGGACTCACCAGCTTGTCATAAACACATACATCGCATTGCTGCATCAGGCGCAGCGCGCGGAACGTCAGCAAATCCGGGTCGCCCGGCCCACCGCCCACCAGATACACCTCTCCCTGTTTTTTGGCTGCATCAGCACTCTCGATCAAACCGGCCAACATCTCGCGCGCAGCCTGTTCCTGTCCCGCCAGCACCCGCTCCACCATTGGACCTTGGAGCACCCCTTCCCAAAAGATTCTGCGCGCTTGCGTAGTGGGAAACTTGGCTTTCACCGCCTCGCGAAACTCGCCCGCAATCGCAGCAATGCGGCCATAGGCAGCGGGCAGCATGGTCTCGATCTTGGTACGGATATAGCGTGCCAGCACCGGCGCATTGCCCTCGCTGGACACCGCAATCACCACCGGGCTACGGTCGATAACCGAGCCCATGGTAAATGTACACAGCTCAGGGGCATCCACCACGTTCACCGGGATATGCGCTGCTTTAGCCGCCTCAGACACCGCTTTATTCACCTGATGGTCATCCGTCGCCGCAATCACCAGGCATGCGCCTTGTAACTGGCTTGCAGCAAAAGTTTGCGCGGTATGGTTGATTTTTCCTTTGGCGAACAAAACCTGCAAGTCGTTGTGCAAATCGGGCGAAACTACTGTCACATTTCCTTGCGCCTTCAGCAACATACCCACCTTGCGCAAAGCGACATCACCACCACCAATGACCACGCAACGACGATGTGCAATATTGAAAAAAATGGGTAGCGACTGCATATCTGCCTTTAAACCGTAAACACCGCATTTTACCTTGCGCGTGGGCAAATGCGCTAAAATTACGTTTTTATCAGTTTCTATACACGTGAGCAAAAAAGTCTTTATCAAAACCTTCGGCTGCCAGATGAACGAGTACGATTCATCCCGCATGGCAGACTTGCTGGGCGCGACCGACGGCATGGTGGAAACCACCGCACCGGAAGAGGCCGACATCATCCTGCTCAACACCTGCTCTATCCGCGAGAAGGCCGAGGACAAGGTATTTAGCCACTTGGGCGTGTATTCGCCACTTAAGGAGAAGAATCCCCATCTGGTGATTGGCGTAGGTGGTTGCGTGGCGAGCCAGGAAGGCGAGAATATCCTGAAACGCGCGCCGTTTGTGGATGTGGTGTTTGGCCCGCAAACCCTGCACCGTTTGCCGGACTTAATATCCGCCAAGCAAAAAAGCGGTGTTTCGCAAGTGGACATTCGCTTCCCCGAGATTGAAAAGTTCGACCATTTGCCGCCGCCGCGCGTGGAAGGCGCGACGGCCTTCCTCAGCATCATGGAAGGCTGCAGCAAATATTGCACCTTCTGCGTGGTACCCTACACTCGCGGCGAGGAAGTCTCGCGCCCGTTCATGGACATTTTGACCGAAGCCATACAGCTAGCCGAACAAGGCGTGAAGGAAATCACGTTGCTGGGCCAGAATGTAAACGCCTATAAATCGGAATATCAGCGCGTGGAAGCGGATTTGGCAATGGTTATCGAGACAATTGCCGAAATCCCGCAGATCGAGCGCATCCGCTATACCACCAGCCACCCGAACGAGATGACCGACAGGCTGATTGCTGTGCATGCCAATGTACCCAAGCTGGCCAATTACCTGCATTTACCGGCGCAAGCAGGTAGCGACCGCATTTTGATGGCGATGAAACGCAACTACACCGCGTTGCAATACAAGGCGATTATCCGCAAGCTGCGCGCTGCCAATCCCAATATCAGTATCGCCACCGATTTGATTATCGGCTTCCCCGGCGAGACGGAAAAAGACTTTCAGGCCACGCTCAAACTCATGAACGACGTGGGGTTTGATTACAGCTTCAGCTTCCTCTACAGCGCGCGCCCCGGCACGCCAGCCAGCTATTTGCCCGATGAAACCCCGCTGGAAACCAAATCCGCCTGGCTAAAGCAATTGCAAGCCGAGAACGAGCAGTACGGCCACAACCTGAGCCGCGCCATGCTGGGCACCACGCAGCGCGTACTGATTGAAGGCGTCTCCTGGAAGCACGAAAACCTGCTGGCAGGCAAAACCGACAACCTGCGCGTGGTGGATGTGGACGGCGATAAATCACTCATCAACACCTTCGTCACCGTGAAAATCACGGATGTCAGCAACCCGCATCGCCTGAAAGGTGAAATAATTGCTTAATGGAACTCCATTTACAACCTGAAGATAACACCCTGCTCGCCAACCTGTGTGGCCCGCTGGACGAAAACCTCAAGCAGATCGAGCAAGCACTGGAGGTCAACATTAACCGCCGTGGCAGCCAATTTCATATCTCCGGCAGCACAGATCACGAGCGGCTGGCTAGCCAGCTAATTGAGAACTTTTACCTGCGCGCCCGCAAACCGATCGAGCTGGAAGACATTCAGCTTGGGCTGGTGGAAATCAATAAACTCAAGCCGGAAGAAGTCGCGACAGGCGCCATGCCGGTGCTGATGACACGCCGCGGCGACTTGCATGGCCGCACGCCTCGCCAGGTGGAATATCTGCAGCAGATTCAGGCGCACGACATCACGTTTGGCATTGGCCCGGCGGGTACGGGAAAAACGTATTTGGCTGTCGCCAGTGCGGTGGATGCCATGACCCGCGACCGCGTGAAACGCATCGTATTGGTACGCCCGGCGGTGGAGGCCGGTGAGCGACTGGGCTTTTTGCCCGGCGATTTAAGCCAGAAAGTGGATCCCTACCTGCGCCCGCTTTACGACGCACTGTACGACCTGGCGGGCTATGACGCGGTGAACAAAATGTTCGAGCGCGGCGCGATTGAAGTCGCTCCGCTGGCCTATATGCGTGGCAGAACGTTGAACCAGAGCTTCATCATTCTGGATGAAGCGCAAAACACCACGCCGGAGCAGATGAAGATGTTCCTGACGCGCATCGGCTTTGGCACCAAAGCCGTTATCACAGGCGATGTGACGCAGATTGACCTGCAGCGTGGGCAGAAGAGTGGGCTGGTAGAAGCGCAGAAAATCCTGAAAAAAGTGAAAGGGATCGCCTTCACGCAGTTCTCCAGCCAAGACGTGGTGCGCCACCCGCTGGTGCAGAAAATCATCAATGCGTATGAAGAATACAAAGGCGACTGATCTAAAAGTGAGCAGCCTCGCGCGCGCATTCATTAGCAAAACACCTGCCCTGCAGCCCAGTATCCATGCGCCTTCCAGGGCAATGATTTTACTAATGAAAGCACTTGGCAGAATAGATTGACCATGCCACAACTCAAGCTCTCCATCCAGCGCGCCACACAACGGGAAACGCCCTCCCGCAGCCAATTTCTGCGCTGGGTGAAAGCAGCGCTGAATATGGATACCGAAGTGACGATACGCATCGTCAGCGCCAATGAGGGCCGAGCGCTAAATGCAGCGTATCGCGGCAAGGATTACGCCACTAACGTGCTAACCTTCCCTCTGACAGAAGAGCCGCACTTGATGGGTGATATCATCCTCTGTGCCCCAGTGGTGGAAAAGGAAGCGCGCGAGCAAGGCAAGGATTTGATGGCGCATTATGCCCACATGACCGTGCATGGTATTTTGCACTTGCATGGCTATGACCATGAGACCGAAGCGCAGGCCGAGCTGATGGAGGCGCTAGAGGTGGAAACGCTGCGCAAATTGGGGTATGCTAACCCTTATCTCATTACATAGGATGCCTTAATGGCTTCTGACCCGGAAAAGCCGAACAACAAACCCAGATTGCTTGAACGACTGAGCAACTTTCTGTTGCGCGAACCCGAAGACCGCGAACAACTGGTCACCCTGCTACACAGCGCGTATGAAAACCACTTGATGGATGCTGACTCGCTGGCCATGATCGAAGGCGTGCTGCAAGTCAGCGAGATGCAAGTGCGCGATATCATGATCCCCCGCTCACAAATGGATGTGATTGACATCTCCGAACCGCCGGAAGTGTTCATTCCCCGCGTCATCGAAACGGCGCACAGCCGCTTCCCCGTTATTGAAGACAATAAAAACGATGTGATTGGCATCCTGCTTGCCAAGGACTTGCTGCGCTATTACGCCGGCGAAGATTTCGAGGTGCGTGACATGCTGCGCCCGGTGGTATTTATCCCGGAATCCAAGCGATTGAACGTGCTGCTGAAAGATTTCCGCAGCAACCGCAACCATATCGCCATCGTGGTGGATGAATATGGTGGCGTGGCAGGCATGGTGACGATCGAGGACGTGCTGGAACAGATTGTTGGCGACATTGAGGACGAATATGACTACGACGAGGATGAGGATAATATCATCCGCGATGAAGAAGGCCGCTACCGCGTGAAAGCACTGACCGAG
>OEOF01000046.1_pt1 | contig 19924 bp, 19 predicted proteins | sample 1539701 | NCBI WGS metagenome assembly OEOF01 (sample SAMEA3611561, study PRJEB23397) | activated sludge metagenome | biome: Urban; feature: Wastewater Treatment Plant; material: Activated Sludge | place: Slovenia | collected 2012-09-24 | reverse complement strand
AGTAGATGATTTGTTGGGGGAGATTAAAAAACGCGTCGCCGTCAACGAGCGTGTGCTGGCCACCACACTCACCAAGCGCATGGCGGAGGACTTGACCGACTATCTGGCAGAACATGGGGTAAAAGTGCGTTACTTGCATAGTGACATCGACACGGTTGAGCGCGTGGAGATCATCCGCGATTTGCGCTTGGGCGAGTTCGATGTGCTGGTTGGCATCAACCTGTTGCGCGAAGGCCTGGATATTCCGGAAGTCTCGCTGGTAGCCGTGCTGGATGCCGACAAAGAAGGTTTTCTGCGTTCCGAGCGCTCGCTGATCCAGACTGCGGGCAGGGCGGCGCGCAACCTGAATGGACAAGTCATTTTTTACGCCAACAGCATCACGCGCAGCATGAAGTTGGCAATAGACGAAACCCAGCGCCGGCGCAGCGTGCAAATGGCCTTTAATGCCGAACATGGCATTACCCCGAAAGGCGTGACCAAGCGCATTAAGGATATTATTGACGGCGTGTACGACAAGGACGAGGCGCAAAGGGAGCGCAAGGCTGCGCAAGAGCAAGCCAAGTATGCCGTGATGAGCGAAAAAGACGTCATGAAGGCGATCAAGAAACTGGAAAAAGCCATGCACGATGCGGCGAAGAACCTGGAATTCGAGAAGGCCGCCAGCTATCGCGACGATCTTAAAAAACTGAAAACCCAGTTTTACGGTGCGGACATTCCAGATTTTAAAGAGTAAACTTATAAGTTAAATCAATTAATTAAAGTTTAAATGTAAAGTAATTTATTATGATTGAAGAATCTACCGTTCAACTTGTCGGCTCTTTCGCTGCCATTTGCACTACCATCGCTTTTTTGCCGCAGGTGCATCACTCGTACAAAACGCGCGATTTGTCCGGTATCTCGCTGCCCATGTACAGCATTTTCACTGTGGGGGTGGCGTTCTGGCTGGTTTATGGCATATTGAAAAAAGATTGGCCACTCATCATCGCAAACGGTATCACCTTCGCCGCCTCGCTGACTATCTTGATTCTAAAATTGCGCGAGCCCAGGCAATAACATCGCGCGCGTTCATTGTAAAAACTATTGCCCTAGAAGCAAGGCAGGATGCGGCTTTTAGGCCAATTGCTTTGCCAATGAATAAGCATAAAAAGATGAAATAAAAAAACCACCTTGCGGTGGCGTTTTAGTTTTTGGCGTCCCCACGGGGATTCGAACCCCGGTCGCCTCCGTGAAAGGGAGGTGTCCTAGGCCTCTAGACGATGGGGACCTAAGAACTTTTACACTTCGAATTTTACCGTATTTTCACTTTGCGCAGTGATTATTGGTGGAGATAAGCGGGATCGAACCGCTGACCTCTTGCATGCCATGCAAGCGCTCTCCCAGCTGAGCTATACCCCCGAATCGCACCACTTTGCTGCGCCTTGAAATCACGGCGATTTCAAAGAAGGCGCAATATTAAAGAGGGGCGCCTGAATTGTCAACGACTTTCTGCAAACCCCCGCTTATCCGCGTATGTTCGACTGGCTGTCAAACTGCGTCAAATCGACACGGGGTTGCGGCTGCCAGCCTGGCTTGCGATGTTCTGCCACTACATTAGTAAAAATGCCGCCGCGCACATAAAACTTGGCTGTGACGCGCATAAAACGTGGCTGTGTGGCTTTCACCAAGTCATCCAGCATCTGGTTGGTAACGGCTTCATGAAAGCAGCCTTCATCGCGAAAACTCCACATGTACAACTTGAGGCTTTTCAGTTCTACGCAAAGCTGGTCTGGGATGTAATCGATGTAGATTACTGCAAAATCTGGCTGCCCGGTCTTGGGACAGAGGCAGGTGAACTCCGGCACTTCCATGTGGATATGGAAATCTCGGTGTGGATTCGGGTTCGCAAAAGTCTCCAGCCCCTTGCTGGGTTGCGCTGTGGGCTTACCGCCCAATAAATGTTCGCTCATTGCAATGTTAAAACTATCGTAAAACCGTTATTATAACGCCTAAAATCAAACCTAACTTGATCGTATCTTGCGTTTAACACACATCAAACTTGCCGGGTTCAAATCGTTCGTAGACCCGACCACCATCCATGTGCACGGCCAGCGTGTTGGCGTGGTTGGCCCCAATGGTTGCGGCAAGTCCAATGTCATGGAATCCGTGCGTTGGGTATTGGGTGAATCCAGCGCCAAGGAAATGCGCGCCGATGCGATGGATGCTGTGATTTTCAATGGCTCGGCTAACCGCAAACCCATCTCCCGCGCCTCGGTGGAATTACTGTTTGATAACAGCCTCGGCGGGGCGGCAGGCGAGTGGGGGCAATATGCCGAAATCAGCGTCAAACGCGTGATCGAGCGCGAAAAAGGCTCCGCGTATTTTATCAACAACACCGCCGTGCGCCGTCGCGATGTGGCTGATTTGTTCTTGGGCACCGGCCTGGGCGGGCGCGCCTACGCCATCATCGGCCAAAACACCATTTCACGCATTGTCGAAGCTAAGCCGGAAGAATTGCGTATCTTTCTGGAAGAAGCCGCAGGCATTAGCAAATACAAGGAAAGACGTCGCGAGACGGAGTTTCGCTTGCGCGACACGCGCGAGAACCTGATGCGCGTGGAAGACATCTGTCGCGAGATGCAGAAGCAGATCAACAAGCTGGAAACACAAGCCGTGGTGGCCGAGCAGTATCACCGTCTGCAAGCCGATTTGAAGCTGGCGGAGGGGCAATTGTGGCTGCTGAAAAAGCGTGATGCCGGGCGAGACTGGGAAAAAGCCAAAGCGCTGGTCGAGCGTTTGACTAACGACCTAGAAGCGAAAATCGCCGAATTGCGCGCCGCAGAAAGCACGCTGGAAAGCACGCGCCAAAACCATTACGCGGCCAGCGAGGGCATCAATACCGCGCAGGCGGCATACTACGAGGCAAACGCTGATGTCAGCAACCTGGAGAATCAGGTACGCCAGAACACCGAAGCACGCGAGCGGCTTTCGCAGCAATTGCAACAGATCCACATCGCGCTGGAGCGTAATCTGGCGCAATCGCAAGCCTTGCAGCAGCAACAGCAAGCAATGACGACAGAAGCTGCGGAAGCCGAGAAGCTGGAAAGCGCCGCCAATGTGGGGTTGCGGGCATTGCAAGCGGGGCTGCCGGAAAAACAATCCGGCCTGAATACGGCAAACCAGCAACTGGAACAGGCGCAGCACGCGCTGAGTGAGGCGCGGCAGCAGATTCAACTGGCGCAAAGCCGCATACATTATACCGAACAGAGCCTGGCGGAATCACAACACCGCATTGCACGGCTGGAAACGGACTTGACCAACCTGAAATTGCCTGAGCAGGACAAGATAGTCGCGCTGGAAGAAAGCGTCGCCAGGAGCCGCGCGGATATTGGCTCGCAGGAGCAAGCCTTGAAAGCCTTGCAAACGGAAGAGGGGCGGCTACATGGGCTGGTACAGGAGCTGCGCCAGCAGCAAAGCGCCGCACAGCGCGAGGTAAGCCAGGCCGAGGCGGAAATCGCCGCGCTGAGCCGCTTGCAGCAATCGCTCAACCAATCTGGCAAGCTGGGCAACTGGTTGCAGCAGGCTGGGCTGGGCAACAGCACGCGCTTGTGGCAAACCATCAGTATCGCGCCGGAATGGTCCACCGCGCTGGAAGCTGCGCTGGGCGCGCGCCTGAACGCGATTGTGAAACATACAGGCAACCTGAAAGATCGCCCTCCTGCTGCATTGACACTAGGGTTCGACGCCAGAACAAAAGCCGATTTGAAACAAAACCCGGCGCTAACATCCTTGCTTGGCCTGCTGGAAGTCAAGGATGCAAGCCTGCAAGCCGTACTGCAGGATTGGCTGGCGCATGTCTATGTGATGGACAAAGATGCTGCCGCGCAAGCACAGAAGCTGCAGCCCGGCGAATGGCTGGTGACGATGGAAGGGGACGTATATACTCGTCACAGCGTGTTCTACCATGCGGCGCAAGCCAATCAGGGCGCGGAGGCTGCCATGCACGGCGTGCTGGCGCGCCAGCAGCAACTGGACGCTGCAAAACAGCAATTACCCAAACTGCAGCAGCAAGCCCAGCAAGCAACCGACCTGTTAAGAAAAAACGAGATGGACTGGCAAGCCTTGCGCCCAAAACAGCAACAATTACAAAGCGAACTGGGGCAACTGAATAGCACGGTACACCGCGCGCAACTTGAGCTGAACCAGCTCAAACAGGCGCGCGATAACGCGATTGAGCGACAACAGCATATGCAAACCGAAACCGCCAATCAGCGCGAGAAAATGATGCAATTGCAGACGGAAAAAACTGCGCTGCAAAGCGCGTTGCAAACCAATACGGCAAGCCTGGCGGAACTGGAGCAAGCCAAAAACCAAGCACACTCCGCCAAACAGCAATCAGAAAGCATCTATTTCGCCCTGCGCGACGAGATTCAGCAAGCAGAGAAAAAACAGCAAGCCTGCTTTTACAATAAAAAAATTATTTCAAATAATATCAATGAATTAAATAATAAAGTTAAATTAAGCTCTGATGAAAAAGAGTCGCTGACGCACCGCCAGAAAGAGAACGAGGAAGCGTTGAAGGTTGCGGTAATGGACACGCTCAAAACCAATCTGGCCGAAGCGCTAACCAAAAAACAAACGGCCGAGCAAAAGCTGGCTGAAGCACGCAACTTGCTTGCGGAACAAGACATGGTGTTGCAAGCCCAGGAGCGCTTGCGCATGCAAACCGAGCAAGCCTTGCACCCGATACGCGACGCCCTGGAGCAGAGCCGACTGAAAGAGCAGGAAACACGCATTTATTTCGAGCAATGCCAAGCCGCCTTGCTGGAGAACGGACTAGATGAGAAAACACTGGACGAGGGGTTGGACGCCGATGCGCGCGCCAGCGACTTGCAACGCAGAACAACGCAACTAAGTAACCAGATCAACGCGTTGGGACCGGTAAACTTGGTCGCGATACAAGAACTGGCAACCGAAAAAGGCCGCAAAATCTATCTGGATAGCCAGATGCAGGATTTGCTGACTGCCAGCGAGACACTGGAAGATGCGATTCGCAATATAGACAGGGAAACGCGCGGCAAGCTACAAGCCACGTTTGACGAAGCAAACCGCAATTTTGACGAACTGTTTAAAGTGCTGTTCAACGGCGGTCAAGCCAAGCTGGAACTGCTCGGCGACGAGATTCTGGATACCGGTATTCAGGTGTCCGCACAGCCGCCCGGCAAGAAAAACACCACCATCCAGATGCTTTCCGGCGGCGAGAAAGCCCTGACCGCGATGGCACTGGTATTTGCGTTGTTCCGGCTGAACCCCGCGCCTTTCTGCCTGATGGACGAGGTGGACGCACCGCTGGATGATAGCAATACGGAGCGCTTCTGTAGCATGGTGAAGAAAATGGCGGAAAAAACGCAATTCCTGTTCGTCAGCCACAACAAGATCACTATGGAGATGGCGCAACAACTGATTGGCGTTACCATGCAGGAATCCGGCGTTTCCCGCGTGGTGGATGTGGACATAGAAGCCGCGATACAAATGCAAGGATAATTCCCCACGCCGGGTTAAAAAAACAGTAGAATAAAACGATGTCTGATCTGCAAATAGCTTTAATCATTCTGGGCGCCATCATCATTATAGGCGTCGTGGCTTACAACTGGTGGCAGGAGAAAAAGCTGCAGAAGGGGATTTCTGAAGAATTTCTCGTTTCCAGAAAAGACGTGCTAGTCGAAGATTTCTATATTGATGCTGATGCCTTTGTAGAAAGAGAGTTTTCGAATGTTGCCACTCGCGCCAAGATTACGGAAAAACTATATAGCGAACCGTCACCCGCTCCAGAACCAGAAGCCCTGGCAGACACTATTCCACTGGAAGCGCCACAGCCCAGCATGCGTGAAACTTCCAAGCCTGCCAAGGAGACGCCTGTACATACAATCAAACCGGTAGCAACTCCTGAGACGGAAGAAGATATTGCACTCAGGCTCAAAACCCAGCTTCCTGGCGACGTACACCCACAAATCGACCTGACGGCTTTCCTGTACGCAACCCGGCCGATTACCTGCAAAGCTTTCATGGATGTCGCAAAAAACATGTCCGCTGACATGGGTGTGTCCATGATGCTGCATGGCATCGACGAGCACCACCAGTGGCACCCGATGACGCAAAACGATCCAGAGCATACTTATAAGCAAATCGCTTGCAGCATCCAATTGGCCGATCGCTCCGGGCCTGTATCAAAGCACATTTTGAACAAGTTCCAGTTTGCGGTAGAAAATATGGGGCTGGAACTGAACGCGCATGTAGAATGGCAGGGCACAGGCGATGCCGCGCAGCGAGCCATCGCGCTGGATGAGTTTTGCGTAGAGGTAGATCAAATTGTCAGTGTACATTTGCTGCAAGGCGAAACCCTGATCCATGGTACCAAGTTCAGAGGCATCGCAGAAGCCAGCGGCATGGTGTTGCTGGATGACGGCAAATTCCACTACGTTGCGGAACATCAGTCTGACATCGTTGCCTATACGCTTTTCAGCAGTGACAACCAGCCTTTTACGTCGGAAGTGTTACGCAACGGTATTGTGAAGGCAGCCACTTTTCAATTTGAGATTCCTAAAGTCACCAACAGCGAACAGGTGTTCAACCAGATGACTCTGGTCGCGCAAAAAATGGCCAGCAGCCTGAATGCCCGCCTGGTAGATGACCGTCAAAAGCCGCTTGGGGATTTGCAGATGCAAAAAATTCGCCAGCAGCTCAAGATCATCCACGCCAAGATGGTAGCGCGTGGCATTATGCCGGGTAGCCCAGAAAGCTTCCGTTTGTTCAACTAGCACTTGTTCTGCGATGCCAGACCTGGAAACAGCGCGTAAAAAAATCGCGGCACTGACCGCGCAAATCTTCCAACACGATTACGAATACTATGTGCTGGACGCCCCCACGGTGCCGGATGCGGAATATGACCGGCTGTTCCGCGAGCTAAAAGCGCTGGAAACACAATATCCGCAACTGGCAGCAGCGGACTCGCCCACGCAGCGCGTAGGCGGAGCACCATTGCCGGAACTAGCCGCAGTCCGGCATCGCGTTCCTATGCTCTCTATCGAGACCGAGACAGACATCACACCTGAAGGCGCACACGCGTTTGATGCCAGAACCCGCAAAAAACTGGGGCTGGAAGATAACGATCCACCTGTTGAATATGCAGCCGAATTGAAGTTCGACGGACTTGCAATTAGCTTGCGTTATGAAAATGGTCTATTGGTACAAGCTGCCACGCGTGGTGACGGAGAGGTCGGTGAAGATGTCACACAAAATATCCGCACTATACGCCAGATTCCGTTACGCTTGCATGGTAGCGCGCCTGCAGTGCTGGAAGTGCGCGGCGAGGTGTATATGAGCCGTCCTGATTTCGAGCGCTATAACGCCAAACAGCGCGAGCTGGGCAGGCCGACCCTGGTGAATCCGCGCAATGGCGCGGCCGGTGCGGTACGACAGCTGGATTCCAGACTTACGGCCGAGCGCATGCTGTCGTGTTTTGTTTATGGTTTGGGTGAAACACAAGGCTGGCAGCTGCCGCCCACGCATGCACAAGTGCTGGATGCGCTAAAAATATTTGGTTTGCCGGTGTGCGCCGAGCGCGCCGTGTGCAATGGGCCAGAAGCCCTGGTCGCGTTTCATGCCGCCGTGGCCACCAAACGGGAGCGCTTGCCGTTTGATATTGATGGTGTGGTGTACAAGGTCAACCGGCTAGACTTGCAGCGCGAGCTGGGATTTCGCTCACGCGAGCCTAACTGGGCAGTGGCACACAAATTCCCGGCGCAGGAAGCGCTGACCACGGTGGAAGCGATTGATGTGCAGGTTGGTCGCACGGGCGCCATCACACCGGTGGCACGGCTTAAACCGGTGTTTGTCGGTGGCGTCACCGTCACCAACGCCACCCTGCACAACGAGGACGAAATCCGTCGCAAGGATGTACGCATCGGCGATATCGTCATCGTACGCCGTGCAGGCGATGTGATCCCGGAAGTGGTTTCCGTCGTGCTGGCCCAGCGACCAGAAAGCACGCGCCTTTTCAGCATGCCTCAATCTTGTCCGGAATGCGGATCGCATATTGATCGTCCGCAGGACGAGGCAGTGGCACGCTGCACCGGCGGCCTATATTGTCCGGCACAACGCAAGCATGCCATGACGCATTTCGCCAGCCGCCGCGCAATGGATATTGAGGGGCTGGGCGAGAAACTGGTAAATCAACTGGTAGAAGGCAATCTGGTGCATCATCTCGATGACATCTATAAATTGGACTTGACTACACTTGCCGGGCTAGAGCGCATGGCAGAGAAATCCGCACAAAATGTACTGGATGCTTTGCAGAAGAGCAAAGCCACTACCTTGGCACGCTTTATTTTTGGCCTCGGTATCCGCAATGTCGGCGAGGCCACTGCCAAGGATCTAGCGAACCATTTTGGCGGCCTGCAAGCCTTGCTGGATGCGCCTCTCGAAGCATTGCTCGAGGTGAATGATGTCGGCCCAATTGTGGCAGAATCCATCCTGCAATTCTTCGCGGAGCCGCATAATATCAAGGTCATTGAATCGATAAGAGCTCTCGGCGTGCATTGGACAGAGCATGACGGCAGGGCAAAGGCGCAAGGTGCGTTGGCTGGCAAGACTTTCGTGTTGACCGGCACGCTACCCAATATGACGCGCGACGAAACGAAAGCCAAGATTGAAACTGCCGGCGGCAAGGTGAGCGGTAGCGTATCCAAAAAAACAGATTTTGTTGTGGCAGGCGTGGAAGCGGGCAGCAAGCTCGCCAAGGCTCAGGAACTGGGCATTGCCGTGCTTGACGAAGCCGGGCTGCTTGTTTTGCTGACCAGGAATGAAACTAACGCAAGCACTTTGCAGTCTGAACCGGCACAGGACAACCAGGATCCGCAAAGCACGTTATTTTAATGATTACATCCGCAAATACGCCCTCATGAAACTAGAAAGCACTTTTAAAATATATTATATATCATTGATTTTATTTAGCTTAAGTTGCAATGCTGAAGGTGAAAAATCCGCTCCCAGTTGTGCCGACGCCATGAGTGCCGGGCAGCCGGAAAAAGCGCTGATTGCTGCAGAAGCTGCACTGAAGAAGGATGCCACTACTCACGAAACGTGGCTATGCAAAGGCCGGGCGCTGGGAGCGCTGGGGCAATATGCCGAAGCGCAAAAAGCGATGGAGCAAGGCGTTAAAACGACGAAATCCGACTACAACGCCGGTATCGCCAATTTGCTGCTGGGAAATCTGCACAAACAAAACCAAGCGTATATGCTGGCTAGCCAGCATTATCAGAAAAGTTTAAGCTTATTTGAGCAGCAACAAGATACTCGCTTCATTTTTATCTGCCACGTGCTGTTGGGAGAAGCCTACGCGCTGGACAAGAACCCGAATGCCGCGCTGGTCAGCTATCAAGTAGCCAGCAAGGCAGCCAATAACGATAACGAACGTGCGGACAGTTATGCCCGTGTCGCACAGACATACGCCGCTCTGGGGCAGCATGACCACGCGATTGAACATCAATTGAAAAGCGTCATGATGCAGAAAAAAGCGGGTACGCTGGATCAATACGCAAGTGCCACACTGCAACTGGGGCAATACCAGACACAGGCTAAGGATTATAAAAACGCTGAGAACACTTACACCAAGTTACGTGATTTTGCCAAGGAAAACGGCGGGGCTTATTACGAAGCAAAAGCTAGCTTGGCCTTGGCAAAAAACGCTTGGGCTTCGGGTGATGCGGGCTCAGCCAAGACTCATTTGGCGAACGCTGAGTCTATTGCAAAAACTATCAACGACAAAGAGTTGAATGCCGAAACCACCGTTTTTGCGCAAACCATGCAAAAATAAACCTGCAAGCATGTAATGTTTGGCATGCTGGCGCGACAAATCGGTAAAGACTGAGAGGGCGCACCATGCTAATTCGCAATTCATCCCAAGACAATCCGGCCGACATTCAGCCATCGGAAATCGCGCCTCGCGAGACGTTCGAAGACCGCCGCACACTGTTAAAAGCTGCTGGATTTACACTGCTTTCTGCTAGCGTATTGGGCACAAAAGCTGTGTTAGCAGCAGATACACCCGGAAAAGCGGGGCAAAAGATTGCTGCCTATCGCAAAACCTCGTATGGCGCGGGCGAAAAACCGACCAAATACGAAGACGTCACCACCTACAATAACTTCTACGAATTCGGCACCGATAAATCCGACCCTGCTATTCATTCCACGCTGTTCAAGCCGCGCCCGTGGAGCATTAGCATAGATGGGGAGGTAAAAAAGCCCAAAACCATCAGCATAGATGATCTGATGAAACTCGCCCCGCTGGAGGAGCGTATCTATCGGCATCGCTGCGTAGAGGCTTGGTCCATGGTTATTCCGTGGGTCGGCTTGCCGCTTTCAGCCTTGGTTAAATGGGCTGATCCGACAGGCAACGCCAAATACGTCGAGTTTGTTTCTGCGAATGATCCGCAAACTATGCCGGGCGCCCGCATACCGATTCTAGATTGGCCCTATACTGAGGGCCTGCGCATGGATGAAGCCATGCATCCGCTGACGCTGCTGGCAGTTGGTCTGTATGGCGAAGTTCTGCCCAATCAGAATGGCGCACCAGTGCGCTTGGTAGTGCCGTGGAAATATGGCTTCAAGGGTGCAAAATCTATCGTCAAAATCCGTTTTTTGGAAAAACTGCCAGTCACCACCTGGGCGAAAACCAATCCGCGCGAGTATGGGTTTTATGCCAATGTAAACCCAAACGTGGATCACCCGCGCTGGACGCAGTCCTCCGAAAAGCGCATCGGGGCGGGGCTATTCGCCGGGCGTACCAAAACATTGATGTTTAATGGTTATGCTGAGCAAGTCGGCCAAATGTATACTGGAATGGATTTGCAGAAATACTTTTAATCATGCAAAAACGGATTTTCTACAGCAAGATCGCTATCTGGACTCTGGCCTTTCTACCCATCATCCGCCTTGTCTGGCTGGGCGCGCATGATGATTTGAGTGCTAATCCAGTTGAATTTGTTGAGCGTTCTACCGGCACTTGGGCGCTGGTTTTCTTGTTGCTCTCGCTGGCAATGACCCCTGTCCGCCTGCTTACCGGGCAGACATGGCAAATCCAACTGCGCAGACTGCTGGGCTTATGGATGTTTGCTTATGCCTGTCTGCACATTACGACTTACCTGTGGCTGGATTACAGCTTTTATTGGCCTGACATTGCCAAAGACATCATCAAGCACCCTTATGTGATTGTCGGATTTAGCGCATTTATGCTGACGATTCCGCTGACAGCCACTTCTAACCAGGCAATGATAAAGCGCTTGAAAGGCAAATGGAAAAAGTTGCACCAACTGGTGTATGTCATTGCAATTCTGGCGATTTTGCATTTCTGGTGGCTGGTCAAGAAGGATGTTACCGAGCCGTTCTATTATGCAGCTGCACTGGCTCTGTTGTTTGGCATCCGCCTGCATTTCAAGCATCTCAAACGCAGCCAGCCCCGTAGTGTTCCATTGAAAAACCAGGCCGTGTAAGGCCAAGCTTGCTTGCCCGACTAAACCATAGATTCATTCAAAAAGGGAAAAATATGTTTTCTATACAAACTGCAACGGGCTTTTATAACCTGATTACCAACCAGCTTGACAAGTTCAATATGTGGCTACCGCAATTGGGATTGCGCCTGATATTGGCATGGGAATTCGGGGAATCCGGCTTTGAAAAACTACACGGTAGCAACTGGTTTGCGGACTTGAGTTTTCCGTTTCCATTTAACCTATTGCCGCCAGATATTAGCTGGGGCATCGCCACCTGGTTCGAAATCCTTGGCGCGTTCGCACTATTGTTCGGCCTAGCCACCCGCTTTTTCAGCCTCAGTTTAGTCATTCTCACCATCGTTGCCATTGCATCCGTACATTGGCCGGAGCATTGGGCCAACTTAGGTGAGTTGTTGAAAGGGTATCGCATTATCGATGAAAACAACGATGGTTTTGGTAATTACAAATTGCCTTTACTGTTCATCGTCATGCTGCTGCCGCTGATTTTTGGTGGCGCGGGAAGGGTGAGTTTCGATTATTTCATCAAAACAAATCACACGGAACTGAAATAATCGCTTTACAGTATTGTCATTTTTTTGAAATAAAAGCACCATATGATGCAATATCTATGTCATATTGGTGCTTAAAAGGATGACGGCTCGCATACTTGTTGTCGAAGATGAACCTGCTATTCAGGAATTGCTGACCTTTAATTTATCCCAGGCCGGCTACTTGCCGCTGCGGGCGTTGAGTGTAGAGCAGGCGGAAAATATTCTGCATACACATATTCCAGATCTGATATTGTTAGACTGGATGCTGCCGGGCACAAGCGGGATTGATTACGCCAAACAGCTTAAGGTGCGCGCCACCACCAAGGACATTCCCATCATCATGCTCACGGCGCGCAGCGAGGAAGTGGATAAGTTACGCGGACTGGCTATCGGAGCTGATGATTACATTACTAAGCCATTTAGCCCTCGCGAGTTGAACGCCAGGATCAAAGCCGTGCTACGGCGTAGCTCCCCACAATCGGTACAGGATACGATAGAAGTGGCTGGATTGGTGTTGGATCACAAAACACACCGTGTGACAGGTAACGGTATTCTCATCACGCTTGGCCCAATGGAATACAAACTGCTGCATTTTTTCATGAGCAATCCAGAGCGGGTCTATACACGTGAACAGCTGCTCAATAGCGTTTGGGGCAGTGGGGTTTATGTGGAAGATCGTACGGTCGATGTCCAGATACGTCGTTTGCGCAACGCGCTTCAGATCTCTGGTCATGATGGGATGTTGCAAACCGTAAGAGGTACGGGATACCGCTTTTCTACCTTGGTATAATCTGATACATGGACAAAATCACCGTAGTCATGGTGTATGTAATTGTGTTGCTGTGTCTGGCGATTTGGGCGCACGAGGGTATTCTGGCTGCGCTCAGCTTGTGGGGCATAGTCGTTACATTATATCTGGGCTTGCATTTATTACGGCAATCCCAGTTGTTGGATTGGCTAAAATCCCCCAACAACAAAACCCTACCGTCCGCTAGCGGTCATTGGCAAGCCATTTTCGACACTCTTCGAAACTTCGTACAACGCCATCAATTACAGGCTTTCGAACTCGGCAACAGCATGTCCCGCTTTAAAAATGCCGTGAGTGTGTTGCCAGATGGCGTGGTGATATTCAACCAAAACCAGCAAGTCGAATGGTGTAATCCGGCCGCTGAATCTCAGCTTGGATTAAACCTGTGGCGCGATCAGGACCATAAATTGAATGCTGGCGTACATCATCCTGAAGCTGTTAATTACTTAGAAGCCGAGCAATATGACGAGCCGTTGAAAATCAAATCCAGACTGCATCCGGATAAAGATTTAGAGTTGCGTGTATATACCTTTGGCGCGCAGCAAAAAATCATGGTTTGCCAAGATGTTAGCCAGACACAAAAACTTGATGCGATGCGTCGTGACTTTATCGCCAATGTTTCGCACGAACTGCGTACGCCATTGACTGTAGTGGGTGGTTTTCTCGAAACCCTGCATGACATTCCCGGTGCAGTGTCGCAACAGTATTTGCACCATATCGAGTTGATGGAACAGCAAACGCAGCGTATGCGCAGCCTGGTGGAAGATTTGCTTACGCTTTCACGTATTGAAAGTGATGCAAATGTGCCAGAGGACAACGAGATTAACATGCAGGGGCTGTTAGAACGTATTTTAAATAACGCCCAAGGGCTAAGCCTCGGCAAGCATAAAATAACGCACGATATTGCGTCAAATTTAAGGCTCATTGGTGCTGAAGATGAAATTTACAGTGCCTGCAGCAATTTACTCAATAATGCCATACGCTATACGCCTGAAAAAGGCCACATTCATGTGACATGGAAAGCAGTGGATGATTGCGCAGTATATAGCGTAATGGATACGGGTATTGGCATACCTAAGGAACATGTCAGGAGAATTACCGAACGTTTTTACCGTGTGGACAAAAGCCGTAGCCGCGATACCGGCGGCACCGGTTTGGGATTGTCTATTGTCAAGCACATCTTGGTGCGCCATCAGGCGCAACTCAAAATAGATAGCGTTGAGTATGAGGGCAGCACATTCAGCATGGTATTCCCAAAGGAAAGGGTCGTACTGAAATAAGTTTCACCTAGCATACGCATTATATTTAACATAATATACATTATACGAAGTAAGGCACGGATAAGTGTTACTTTTATTAAGGAGCAATTATCATGTGCAAGACCAATGGGCATACCGCCCCCAAGAAGCACGCAGAAACGATTTTCAGCGTTGAGCTGAACATCCATCAAGCCCAGCTCATTTTAATCGCGCTGGACGCGTTATATGAAGCCGCAAAATTCCCTGACATGAAATTCTGGCGACAGATACGAAAAAGCCGAGCTAATTTCGGAATTGATTCCCTGCCGGACATGAAGCTGGAGGATTCGATTGGTCAGACCGTTGACCGGATATCGGCAGCGCTCATGGAAAAAAAATTTCCCAAGCAACCTCGTGACATGCTGATGGACTTGGATATCGACGATATGAGCGACGAAGATATCCAAGCCGTAGTCCGAGACATCGAGCTGCAACATGGTGCCGTGGACTGGGGGGCACTATGAGCAGAAAACTACACGCAGATGGTGCCGGTGGTCAAGGCATCCCGTTAAGAGAGTTCGCCAGATCAATCGGGGTATCCGAGACTTGCATGCAGCGCTGGTGTCGCGCTGGCAAGGTATTCGGTGCCCGCCTGCATCCATTAACCCGCAAATGGTGGATATATCCACCTGCCAAACTGCTATGCGTTCCAAGAAACCTGCGCACAGATTCATCAATCCCGATGAATTCTACATCGCGCGCAAACGAGCAGGGTTAAGCAAGGATATGGCTGCCGAGATGCTGGACGTGGATATCCGAACCGTCAGGAACTGGGAGGGCGGCAAGTCCCCTATTCCTTATGCGGCCTTTCGGGTGATGCGTCTGGCAGGGGGCTACAGTCTGATGGACAAAGCCTGGGAAGGCTGGGCATTGTGGGACGGAAAACTTTTCTCACCCGCAGGGCGCAGCTTTGAACCGCACGAGCTCATGTATCTTGGCAATTATCTTGCGATGGCGCGGCTTTTTATCAAAAGCCGCACCGACTTAAATTCAAACCCTTCCGCTGCCTCTCCTGCCGCGTCCGCGCATAGCGCGAGGCGGCAGCACGAGTCAGCGGTTTCAGCTAGGCATGAAAGTTCTGCACGTGGCGAAGCAAGCGGCGCGACCGCGCCGGCTGGCGCCAGCCTTCGCCATGAAACAGCGGTGGTGATTGCGGCGGACTTTGGCCAGCAGAAAGGAGGACGTAGGAGCGCAAACGGCAGCTTGCTATTGGCTACAGCGGTGCAGCTTGCACCGGCAGCTAATGATGCAAGGTATGCATAGAGTGAGGGGCGCTTGCGCCCTGCTCTAGGCAGTTGATTTACTGAATGACAAAGCGGGGCCGCGTTTACCCGCTTTGATTTCTATGTCAGAACTGGGGAATTGCCAGCCCTTCTCTGGGGTATAAGTCGCGTGTTTTACCCTGCCCTGTGCCGCCAGTACGCGCAGACGGCGGGAAGTAATGCCAAGTTTTTTGGCTGCTTTTGCAGCAGAAACCAGCTTTATCGGTTCGGAAATTGATACTGAAAACATGCGTTTTATTATACCTGTGATACCATGAACAGGGTGGAATAGTTATTTTTTAGCACCCTATTCCGCTGGGAGCCAATAAGCATAAAGCTTAGAGGCGTTTAGAACTGGTTTGTCATTACTGCCAATTTGGCAGTGAACGGACTAGTGTTACTTATCCGTTGATGATTATTAGGGGAAGAATAAAAATGGGGAAAACATTACTTAGTTTTTTATTGTTAATAGGATTATTTGGCTGCGCAACTGTGCGAGAAACCTATGCTCCTGATGGAAGAAAATCATACGCTTTAAATTGCAGCGGAACAGCACGCGGCTGGGATAAATGTTATGCAGCAGCTGGAGAACGATGCGGCAGTGCAGGCTACGACATTATAGAACGCAGTTCTGAGGATGTTGAACATGGTGGAGCAGCCGCAAACCGTCAAGGCGGTGCAGCCAGTTACACTAAAACAAACGAGAGAACTATGCTAATAAGCTGCAAAGTTAAACAACAGTAAGGAAATTATTTCCGCTGATGAAGGGAGAGCCTAGAACCAAGTAAAACAGCCATTCCAAGCCCCGTGTTTTACTTTCAAATGTTATACATTATGCGAAATTAGAAGTAAGGCATAAGCATTAAAAGTCAGATTGATTTGAACGCACCCTTTTGGTGAAAATCAATCATTTTTGCTCACCCATGAGCATAAGTACGGGTATTACATAGTACCCGTACGACACCGACCATCCCCTTAGGCCAAAAAAGCGAGTGCCGCGGCTAGCCGCATACCTCGCTTTTTTTGGCCTCACCTCGGAAAACTTTCCCATTTTTTGTAAAAGCCTTCGGGCAACAGAAATTAAGGAAAACATCATGAGACTTACAACGAGTTCTGAACATGACAATGAGATAGTCGATTTGAAACTATCCATTGGCCAATGCAAAGTCATAGGACGGCTCATAGATCAAGAATTATGGGTCGTTGAGTCCGGGACATCCACTTTTAACGGAAATGCGTTAAAAGGCCTCTTGGACGTGTTTTATGCAAAATGCACGGAAAAAGACGAAGAGCGACAGAAGCGTTTCGAAAACTGGAACGGCAAATTGCAAGTGGTGGGGGCAAATCATGGCTAACACACTGCATGAGGACGGATTGGGCAGCAAGGGCATGTCGGCGATCACCTTTGCGGAACTGCACGGCTTGAGCATTGCGTATGTCAGGAAGCTGTGCAAGGACGGCAAGATATTCGGCGCACGCTTGCATCCCCTCACCAAAAAATGGTGGATATACCCACCGGCTAAACTGCTATGCGGCACAAAAAGAAAGCCAGGCGGAAGTACATCGAACCGGATGCCTTCCACCTTGCACGGCGTAGAGCAGGCTTAACCATGAAGCAGGCGGCGGCAGAACTGGATGTGGATGTGAGAACCATCCGCAATTACGAAAACGGCGTGAGCCGTATTCCCTACCCTGCAATCCGTCTGATACGCATGGCAGCAGGCTACCAGCTGGCAGGCAGAGGCTGGGAGAACTGGTCATTCTGGCAAGGCAAGCTATGGTCACCGGAAGGACGCAGCTTCGAGGCGCATGAACTGCGTTACATCGCAAGCTACATCAGTATCGCCAGGTCAGCCATCAAGGAATATGAGGAACAGCGCGCCTTCGGCGCAAACCCCTTGATTCTGCGCACTGTCTTCGACAGTGCGGAGCCAAAGGCGGCAGCGGGTTCAACCATCGAGCGTGAACCAGCAAGCGCCGCGACCGCGGCGTCCGGCGCCGGACTGGTTCATGATACGGCAGTGGAATTTGAACGGCAGCCAGTCAGCATGGAAAAGGCCGCTTGAGCATGGAAGATTTGTTCAACAAACGACGAGTAGTGAAAATTGGAAGCGGTTGTGATAGCTTAGAAAAAGGATTCGATGTCTAAAGACGGGCTGACTACCCTGAAAGCTAAGCCGGATAATGTGTCCGGCGATTTAGCGGGAAAGATGACGAAGTGAGTGATTGGCAAATGACACCGGAAACGGTGGTTTATGATGTGCCAATCTGGATTAAGGCGGTTTGGTTGGTGACTTTGATATACATTATGCGAAATATTACAATAATAAAAATAGCCAGCAATAACTGGCTATATATTCACAAGCTACTTGTCGTTAAAGAATGCAATATTCATCACACGGTCGTTGACAAATGTCAACTCCGTCGTTTTATATGTACGCTTAGGATCATACTTAACAATATTTTTGTAATACCACATTTCCACTTTTACTGGTTTGGAGTCTTTTTTACCTGCCGCAGCGTATTGCCCCGTTACGCTATCTGCATTGGAAGGCTTGACTGATAGCTCCTTTTTCACTGGCGCACCGAGCTTATCCGCTACAACTTTTTTGGATTTTCCGCTAAAAGTGCCCAGGAACTCTTCCTCCGAAAAAGTCTTGCCTGCTGCACTGGCAATTCCTACTTGCATCGCAAAAATGCAAGCAGATAAAAATAGGCTTACTTCTTTAAGTGTCATAAAGATATTTTCCCTTAAGCTCGATTAATAAAACGCTCAACAGTATTTCCTGTTGACTAAAGACTTAATATTTTAGCTGTTTCATAGTTACAGCGAATAAATTTATTTATCTATGGATTGAAGACACATCCGCTAGACGTTGGTTCAATACGCAGTTAGCCGACCTGAATAACCTGAAGAAATTTTCGGTGGTCGCTTGCATCACTTCTTCAAAAGCAATTCCACGCAGTTCGGCAATCGTTTCGGCGACGTAGCGCACATAAGCAGGCTGGTTAATCTTGCCTCTAAACGGGACTGGCGCCAGGTATGGCGCGTCTGTCTCTACCAGGATACGGGATAACGGGATTTGTTGCGCTACCTTTTTCAAGTCAGCCGCATTTTTGAATGTCAGAATACCCGAAAAGGAAATATAAAAGCCCATTTCGATAGCCTCATTAGCAACATTCAGGCTTTCGGTGAAGCAATGCATTACCCCTCCAATTTTCTGCGCATTTTCCTGCCGCATAATATTGATAGTATCTTCTGCCGCGCTTCTTGTATGGATAATCAGTGGTTTGTTCGCCTTAATTGCAGCCCGTATATGCGTTCTGAAACGCTGGCGTTGCCACTCCAGGTCGCCTTGCAGGCGAAAGTAATCCAAGCCTGTTTCCCCTATTGCAACCACTTTGGGATGGTTTGCCAAATCGACCAGCTTTTCAACGGATGGCTCCGCAATATCTTCATAATCAGGGTGTACGCCCACAGACGCAAACAGATTATCATGCTGTTCAGCCAATGCAAGTACTTCAGGAAACTTGTCCAAAGTGACAGAGACACAAAGCGCATGCCCGACTTGCGCTTCGTGCATCTTCCGTTGGATTTCCGGGAACTGCGCAGCCAGTTCAGGAAAATTCAAATGGCAATGCGAATCGACAAGCATCAAACCTGCTCTGATTACATCGTATGGGTAGGTCTATTGGATTTCAACGCACCACCCAAGATGGCCTCGATCTTGTTTTTGACCTCTAACCCGCCATCCTTTTCGCTGAATTGAACACCTATGCCCTGGGGACGGGTGCCATGGCCGATGGGTGATACCCACACCACCTTCCCGACCACCTTCAGTTTAACCGGATCATCCACCAGGCTCAGCAACATGAAGATTTCTTCACCCATCTTGAAACTTTTGTTGGTGGGGATAAACAAACCGCCGCCCTTAAGATACGGCATATAGGCAGCATATAGTGCGGATTTCTCCTTGATTGCCAAAGATAGCACCCCCGGCTTGTTGGCAGCCGCTATGGCCTGCTCGGTATTCATTGGCGTTTGTGTCGTACTCAACTTAAATTCACCTGCAGCAAATTAGGGTTTAAACAAATAGGTGTATTGTAACAATATGCTTTCCAGCTGCAGCTCGTTATTTAAAGGGTGGCTTGCAACACGTTTTGCATCACTCAACATTCGCTGGAACCGCATCAGTGACGACAAGTTTACGCTCTTACTCAAGCCTTGGAAAGCACTCCAGTAACCGGGAAAATAATGCAAGGTTTGGGTCAACCTGCATCGTTGCAAATCATAGATCCACTTTTGCAAGATTTGCAAGGTTGGCTCCATTCCAAGCGATAAAAATTCGGATGCCGTCGTAAACGGATTCATTGCCCCACCCTGCGCCTGTCTCTTATACACATCTAGATGTGTATAAGAGACAGGTCTTCGACAGTGCGGAGCCAAAGGCGGCAGCGGGTTCAACCATCGAGCGTGAAC
>OEOF01000045.1_pt1 | contig 20187 bp, 9 predicted proteins | sample 1539701 | NCBI WGS metagenome assembly OEOF01 (sample SAMEA3611561, study PRJEB23397) | activated sludge metagenome | biome: Urban; feature: Wastewater Treatment Plant; material: Activated Sludge | place: Slovenia | collected 2012-09-24 | reverse complement strand
TCGCAATGGCTATACTGTAGTTGATTTCTGGTTACACACAATTGCGGACACTACCCACCCGCTGGGTGGACGTGGAGCTGGAAGCTCCACCTACGTGCCTATATCCGTATTTATTCGTCAATGAGCATCAACCCACCGGATTTCTGAACGCGCCACCCGCTACCCGCCCCCCGCTACCCGCCCCCCGCCACTTCTCATAATCCTCCGGCCGGTCGAGATCGTGCAGGACGGCATCCGTATCCACCTCAACCGTCAGCAGGTCATCGGGGTGGCGTTGCAGCAGGTGGCGCGGCGCGGCTTCCGGGGGCAGGGTCAGTAGTTCGGCGAAATGACGCCGGTCGATGAGCACCGGATTGCCGCGTTGGCCGTGGTGGCTGGGGGCGACGAAGCCCAAAGGGGAGGCGGCATAGGCGGTCAGCAGTGCATCGAAGACGACCGGCTCCACCATTGGCTGGTCGCCCAGAATGACGAGGATCGCTTCGATGGTCGGCGGTAGGTGGCGAACGGCCGCCTGCACCGACGCCAGCATCCCTTTCGCATAGTCTTTATTCCACAAGATAGACGCTACACCCGGCACGCCGGCGGCCCTTGTCACCGCCTCGCCCTCATGCCCGACGACGACGATCACCTGCGTCACACCCGACGCCGTCGCATTGGCGACGGTCTGCCCCAGCACGGTCGTATCGCCCCAGGGCAGGAGCAGCTTGTTGCGCCCCATCCGCCGCGATTCGCCCGCGGCCAGAACGACGGCCGCCACCCGCCGCCGCACTTCCCGCACCGACGTCGCGCCCTGCAGCGCGCCGATGACCACCCGATCGATGCGCTGCTCATCGAGCATCAACGCCGCCGCCTCTCGCGCCGCCGCCAGCCGTTCGCTCGTCTCCACTTTATTGAGGAAGGGGACGATCCGCGCCCCGGCCGGCGCATCCTTCAATCCGCCCCGCGTATCGACCAGCACCCGCGCCAGCCCGGCGGCCGTCAGCCGCCCCTCGCGCAAGGATGGAAGACCACCCATTCCTGAGCGGCCCTCTTCATTCCTAATTCGTAATTCGTAATTCGTAATTTCTCTTATTCTTTCTGGCCGGTGGGCAACGTCATCGAGCAATCCTTCCAGCGCATCGAGACCGGCCACGGGCACGAGCAGCGTTGTGCCCAATGGCATGACCGGCTCGTGGTCGGCCGGGGCTTTGATCGGCCGCATCCGCGCGCCGTCGGCCTCGACCAGCACGAAATCGACATCGGGCCGGGCCAGCAGTTGAGCGGGCAGGTCGGGCGGCACACCAAGGGCCTTCTCCCCCTCCACCCGGCCGACGACCAGGCAGCGGCCGTGTTGATCCAGCGCGGCGGCCAGCGGCGACAGGTCAGCGGCGGAGACCACGGCTGGGGCGCGGTTCATCTGCGCGGCGAAGATGCGTGTGGTGGTGGTGATGACGACGCGGCCGGGCAACTCGGCCGCCAGAGCAAATAGCAGGCTCGTCTTGCCCCCGCCGCCGACGAAAGCCACCAGTTCCGGCCCGTCGCCGATGCCCAGCGCCGCGGCCAACGACCATCGCCCGGCGGTCATGGCGCAATCGCTACCCCAAAGTCGGGGTCAATTCTTCTTAATTCGTCATTCGTCATTCGTCATTCCCCAGTCGGCCGCCCAAAGTCCGGAGCAAACTCCGCCAGGAACGCATCGACCAATTGCCGGTAGCCCGCCGGGTCAACCTGGATGTCGCGAGCGTGGGGCGCGCCCCAGTCGTTCAGGTGCAGCACGGTCCGGGCCGGATCGCTTTGGGCGAAGATGTCCTCCGAGTGGGTCGAGAAGGTGTATTCATCCGTCAGCGAATGGATAAGCAGGACCGGCATTTGCGCCTCGGCGACGCTCCGTTCGGGGGCCACGGCGTCGACGTCAAAGTCGGCGCGCCACTCGGCAATCTGAAACGCGCCGGACAACAGCAGAGGGGCCAGGCCGGGGAACAGTTCATTGGCCTGATAACTGACGATCTCGCGCAGCTCGCTATAGGCCGCATCGGCGGCGACGAAGGCCAGTTCGGGCGCGAGGGGAGCCATTTGCAGCGCCGTGGCCGCGCCATAGGACACGCCGAAGACGCCGATCTGCGACCGTTCCAGCCCGGCGCGGTCGGCGAACCAGTCCAGGGCGACGATAGCGTCCTGTTTCTCATAGAAGCCGTAGGTGTGGAAGGCGGGCGAACTATCGCCGTGGCCGCGATGGTCATAGGCCAGGATGTCGCAGCCGCGCTCCCAGAACATGGGCGCCCAGTCGAGGACGTGATAGCGTGTGCCCTGGTAGCCGTGGAGAAACAGCAGGCCGCACTGGCCGTCGGCCGGGTTGTCGAAGAACCAGCCCGATAGGGTCACGTCGCCGGCGTCGATGGTGATGGCCTCCGGCTGCGGCAGGCCGAAGTCGGCCGGGTTGTCGCCCTCGGCCGCGGCCTGGGCTAGATTCTCCGTGTCCGAGGCGATGAGAATGGATGAGAAATACCACGTGGCGGCCACGTAGGCGATGACGAGGACGATAGCGATGATGAGGATAATGCTTAAGCCACGACGATTCATTGTTCACTCCAAGTTACGACCACGGATCACTAAATATTGACCTGCCGATCTCCTGTACCACTGATCTATTGCACCGGCGGCAAGCCAAACGCCGGCGCGAATTCAGCCATGAAGGTGTCGAAGAGCTGTTTATAGGCGGCAAAATCGGTGCCGATGTCGGCGGCGTGGGACGATCCCCACTCGTTGACGTGCAACACCGTCCGCCTCTGGTCACTGTTGGCGAAGATCGCTTCGGAGTGGGTATAGGGCGTGAAGTCGTCGGTGCGCGAGTGGATGAGCAGGACGGGCATTTGTGCGTCGGCGATGGCCGTCTCCGGTGACACGGCCGCCGCGTCCATCCCGGTACGCATTTGGGCGATAGCCAGCACGCCGGGCACGAGGAGCCGGGCCAGGAAGCGGCCGACCTGGGCCTGGCCCCGCGCGCCGACGATGCCGGCCACGCTGCGATAGGACGAGTCGGCCAGAATGAATGGCGCGTCGGGGATCTTTGGTGCCAGTTGCAGCGCAATGGCCGCGCCATAGGACACGCCGCCCACGCCGATTTGCCCTTCGGCCAGCCCGGCGCGCTCCTGGAACCAGCGGAACGCCGCCAGCGCGTCCTCCTTCTCAAAATAGCCGTAGGTGAAAAAACCCGGCGAGCTATCGCCGTGGCCGCGATGGTCATAGGCCAGAATGTCGCAGCCGCGCTCCCAAAACAGGGGCGCCCAGTAGAGAGCCTGGTAGCGCGAGCCGACGAAGCCATGCATGAACATGACGCCGCACTGGCCCTCGGCCGGGTTGTCGAAATACCAGCCCGACAGCGTGACGTCACCCGACTGAATCGTGATGTTTTCCGGGGGCGGCAAACCGAAATCGGCCGGGTCGCCGGTGGCGGCGCGTTCCTCGGCCAGCGATGGGGCGGGCGCGGCGATCATCAACCCGGCGAACAGCCAGCTTACAACCGCGTAAACCAGCAGGAGCGCCAGAAGGATGCTGCCAAAAACGATCCATAAACTTCTTCGTTTCATCCAATGCGCTCCTTTGTTTTGGTAAGGTAGGTGAGCACAGCCTCCACCACGCCGCCGCCGATGGCCAGGGCTTTGTCGGAGATGGTGAAACAAGCGGCCACGTCGCCGCGCGGGTCGACGTCGCCGATTTTGATCCCCTGGGGCACGGCCGTCCCCGGCGCGATGAGGCCGCGCACCACGCCAGCGAACGGTGCGGCGATGACCTGCCCGGCCACGTCGCCGATGATCTCCCCTTCGCGCACGCGGTCGCCAATCTCCTTAGTCCAGGCGGCGACACCGGCCACGGGCGCGCGCAGCACGCGCTCGGCCGCCCGTCCGCCGACCAGGCCGGGTGTGCCGGTATTGGCTTCGGCTGGGCCGTCCCAGATAACCCGGCCGAGGCGGTGGCCGCGGTTGGTCTCGATGACGGCGTGGCAATCGACGCCGGCGGTGAAGCCCGGCCCCAGGGCGATGACGAGAGGGGCCTGACCGATGGCGGTATCGATGTTGCGTTTCGCCATTCTGGCATCGACGACGGACGACGGACGACGGACGACGGCGTGCGGTTCGTGGTCTGTGGTTGGTTGTCTGTCGTCTATAGTTAATCCGGCCGGAACTTCAACCGACGCAAGCACCGGGATTACGCCGGTCTGGGCGAGTTGTAGTGCTTCCTCGGCGCTAGTCACACGGACGGCGCGCAGGTCTTCGATGGTTATCGCGCCTTCCAGGACGGCCGTCGCCAATGCCACCCGCCGCCGGACGACCAACGGGTGGGGCAGTTCGGTGACGATGAGCGGAAAGCCGGCATGATGTAGCCGATAGGCGACGCCGGTCGCCAGGTCGCCGCCGCCGCGTAAGAGAATGAGGTGGTCGCCGAAGAGCATGGGTGAGAATGGTAGCTAGAAGAAGGAAACGCGGCAACCACGTCGCGCTAAGCTACGCCTTTGTTAGCAAATAGATGACATTTGGCTTGTTTCTATGTGACGATCGACAATTTAAGAGTGATATGAAGGCTAGTTATAATTACCTCACACTCAAGCCTTGGTATAAATTGTTCAAGGTGTGAATTCGTTAGATTCTCGAATCGGGAGGGCTGAATGGACCCAACACTTCCAAAAAGGCGTAGTTTCCTGTTATTACTCTTAACCCTCCTTATCGTTTCCTTTTTTCTTAACCTAGTAAGCGTGCCGAGCGCCATAGCCTGTTATTCATGGCAACTCGGCGCACGCGTCGGCCTCAGAGGGAGTGCAGAAATTAGGCATGGCCCGGGTTTTGAGTATGTCGTGCATACCATTGTGCCAAATGACAACTGGCAGGTTGACATAATAGACGGCCCCCGCTATGCCAACGGGCAGGAGTGGTGGGATATTAGCCGGAAAAATCTCGATGGTGGTGGCACAGGATGGGTGTATTTTTCGCAAGCAGCCTACGACATTTGTGACCCTAACCCGCCCGGCAACGTGTATGTCCAATCGGACATTGAACTTATTCCTGATCCGTACAACGGCTGGCCGCCACACGAGGGAGAAAAGTTAATTGGCCGGTTCACCCTAGGAAATAACGGCGGACAAAACGTAACGTTGGAGGGGTACGGTATCCGCCTGCGGCGAGATGGCTGGGATTACTGGGATTTCCTGAATACCAACCAGGTTACATTAGGCCCGGGGCAGACCGTACGCTTTGACCAGAACAACGAGCGACCGCTCGTGTCAGGGTATTACCGGGCCGAGATCACCTGGAAAGTAGCTGGTCAAGATTGGAAGGTGACGTCGGCCAGAGAGTTCAACGTTACCTCACCCCCCCCCGGCAATGTCTACATTAATTCAGACATCGAGCTTGTACCTGATCCATATAACGGCTGGCCGCCACATGAAGGCGAAAAACTGATTGGCCGTTTCACTTTGGGCAATAGTGGAGGGCAGAATATCTCCCTGGAAGGATACGGCATCCGTTTGCGGCGCGACGGTTGGGATTATTGGGATTTCCTGAATACCAACGCGATCACGCTCGGCCCAGGGCAGACCGTGCGTTTTGATCAGAATAACGAGCGACCGCTCGTGCCCGGACACTACCGAGCCGAGATCACCTGGAAAGTAGCCGGTCAAGATTGGCAAGTGGCGTCGGCCAGGGAGTTCGATGTCATCCAAACACCTGATCCGGGCAACATCTACGTTCAATCGGATATCGAGCTTCTACCAGACCCCAATAACGGTTGGCCGCCGCACGAGAGGGAGAAATTAATTGGTCGGTTCACTCTGGGCAACAACGGTGGGCAAGCCGTAACCTTGGAAGGATACGGCATCCGCTTGCGGCGAGATGGATGGGATTATTGGGATTTCCTGAACAGTAATCCGTCAACACTGGGGCCCGGGCAAACGGTTCGTTTCGATCAAAATAATGAACGACCGCTGGTTCCGGGGCATTATCGGGCCGAGATAACCTGGAAGGTGACCGGTCAAGATTGGCAGGTTGTATCCCCGAGAGAATTCGACGTTACATCGACCCCTAACCAACCTGGCAACATTTATATCCATTCCGACATCGAGCTTGTGCCAGATCCAAACAACGGTTGGCCGCCGGATGAGGGGGAAAAGTTGATCGGCCGGTTCACACTTGGCAACAACGGGGGGGAGAATGTTGTTCTAGAAGGGTATGGTATTCGCCTCCGTCGTGACGGCTGGGAATACTGGGACTTCCTCAATACTAACCCTGTCACACTGGGACCGGGGCAAACCACACATTTTGATCAAAACAATGAGCGGCCCCTGATATCGGGGCATTATCGCGCCGAGATTACCTGGAAGGTGGCCGGTCAGGATTGGAAGGTTACGTCGGCAAGGGAGTTTCAAATAGGCGATCCTGTCATTCCTCCTGGCCCGCAAGACGGAACCCTTGTTATTGTTGGGCCGTTAGAAATTAATCCCAATAGTTTAGATGCTTATGAAACTGCAACCGGTCGATTCACCGTTCGCAATGAGAGCAGTTCGACTGTCGGTCTCTCCAGGTTGGGTATCGGCGGCCGTGGCCCACTTGGCAATGACATACATGATTTCCCATGGCATTGGTTTATAACCCTGTTGCCCGGCGAAGAATATACCTATCAGGATACTCGTTCATTCACCACATCTGGCAGTTATTTTTTCTTTCCAGCATACCAATCGGAAAACGGAGAATGGCGTGAAATCTATTCTTCGAATGGAGCGCGGAGCGTTGCCAGCGCCGTCGTAAACAGCCCTGCGACAGGATCAACCGGTTGGAGCTTAGCTGTTAACTACATGGACGACTCGAACGAGGTAATAGACGTAAGTGGAGGCAACGTAGAACAACTGGCGTCAGGCAAATTTGTCTTCAAGGATTTCACTCTCGCCAATCGTTCGTTGCACTGCCGGTTTACTCAAATAATCGTAAACGGAACCCCCTTACAGTTTCGATCTCCAGGTGGTTGGAGTCAGGATTGGGTAATCGGATTACCGGGAGACAGGGCAACCATTAACACAGGCTTCACTATTCCGGCCAGTCAGTTTGAAATTAGGAACAGTGTTTTGGCAAAGGATGTTCCGAGTCAGGCTGCTCTTACGCTATGCAATCTTGCTGCTACCGTCCTGGTCGTTTTCAATGGCGACATAAGCTTGGCGGAAAATGGTGAGCTTACGTCGGTCGACACACTTTGGGGAGGAGTTACTGATGCAATTTTTGATGGAGTTCTGAGCAATGGCGATCCTAACGTGGCGGTCGAATTAGCCATTATTTATGATGACATTATTCGCGGCGAAGGAAGGGACGCATTTATCAAGATCTTAACCTTTGCCGCTCGTCATCCCGACACTGTGTCCAAGCTGATATTCAATCTTTTCGGGGTTGCTGTTAAGGAAGGCATCGAGTTTCTCGACGTCATTGGCAAGATTCTAGAATCATGGTTTGCCATAGACGCCGGCGCCAGATTGATCGAATCTAATTTAACCGAACCGAGTTTGGGCATCGCGGTTGTTTATGCTCAACAGACGCCTTCAAACTTAAAAACGTACACCCATTCGAGTGAGGACGTAGACTCGAAAAATCTGGCCTTGCGGAAGGATAGCGGTGTAAATTGGGCTGGCCTTGCAGGCGGCGGCCAAATTGTTGGTACGTCCAATCACTTCGCTGCCGCTGAACAGGCTCGACTTATTGATGGGGATTATTCCAAGGGATGGGAAACTGATAAAGCGTTTAGTGAATATCCTAATTCCACGATCATTGAGTTGGCTTCCGAGACACCCGTCACTATAACCGAGATAAGGATTCATCCAGGGCCAATTCAAGATTCTCTGACCGGTGCTGCTCTTAAAGAGTTCCGAGTCGATTCATCCTTGGATGGTATTGAGTACTTCCCCATTCTATATGGGTCTTTTGGATCAGAGGAGGTTGGCCAGCAAAAGTCCTACACCATTGACCATATCCCCGCCCAATACGTCAAAATAATCCCTGAGACTTCACAGGATGCCAATAGTTTAACGCTTGTCATTGGGGAATTGGAAGTATACGGAAATATGGGTATGCCTGGCGATGAGTATGAACCGGATAACGCCAGCAATGAGGCAGGCGAGGAAACTCCTGATGCCTTTGCTACCCAACACAATGCCAATTACCCCGGCGATTTAGATTGGGTTCGGTTTAAGGCATTTCCTGGCGCAACCTACACGATTGAGACGCTCGGTCTGGGGAATTCGGCCGATACGATCATTACTTTGTTCGATCAGAACGGTACGACTCCTTTAATCGAAAACGATAATGGCGGATCAGGCAACGCTTCAAAGATTGAATGGACAGTCGAATCGTATGGCACGTACTTTGTCCGCGTACAACAGAGCCTGGGTCAGTATGGGCCGGAGACATCCTATCAGCTATCGATACGACTGAATCCATCAAATCTATGGTATGCGGAGTATTATGAGAATCAGTTTTTAGGCGGCGAGCCGGTCGTCATTCGCGCCGATGATAGTATCGATTTTTATTGGGACGATGGTAGCCCATCCCCCGAAGTACCGGCCGATTACTTCTCGGCGCGCTGGACTCGCTCTCTACATCTGCCAGCCGGCAGCTATGATTTCTCACTTTATAGAGACGATGGCGCTCGGCTGTGGATTGATGGCGAGAGCGTTTTTGACAAATGGGAGCATACAGCCGGTTATAATTCCTTCCAGATCTACCTCAGTGAAGGAACTCACTTGTTCCAATTCGAAATGTTTGAAATGACCGGAGGGGCGGCCGCAATACTATCTTGGCAGTACGCCGGGGGGAGTCACCAGTTATTCTTGCCAAGCGTGGTTCGTAATTGAGAGTGTTCAAATAAAGCTAGTAGTTGCTCAAGGCTCGGCCTTTTGATCCCGAATGGCTACAAATTGATCAGGGGAGACGGATTTGCTTATCCGTGTCCTTGGTCCAAATCCGTAGCCATTCTTCTACTTGTGCTCTTGCGACCCGAGTTTCTCCACCACCCGCCACGGCAACAACGGTATCTCATCAAACCAAACCCCCGTCGCATCATGCAGCGCGGCGACGAAGGCCGGGGCCAACGGCATGAACGGCATCTCGGCCATGCCCCGCGCGCCCCACGGGCCGTTGGGGTCGGGAATCTCCACCAGCACTGCGTCCACCCGCTCGGGGATGTCCTTGATGCCGGGGATGAGGTATTGGCTCAGGTACGGGTTGGTGACCCGGCCGTCGCGGACGACCAGATTTTCCATCAGCGCGTAGCCGAAGGCCTGCACCACGCCGCCCTCGATCTGCCCCTCCACGTTGGTGCGGTTGATCACCTGGCCCACGTCGTCGGCGCAGACCACGCGCTCGACGTGGATGAGGCCGGTTTCGACATCGACGGCCAGATCGACGACCTCGGCCACGTAGCCGTAGCTGAAGTTGGGCATGCTGTAGCCCGTCTGCGGGTCATAGGGTTGGGTCGGCGGCGGCTTGTAGACGACGTGGGCGATGGACGGGCGGTCTTCGTCAGTCCACTTGGACAGCGCTTCCTCGGCGGCCATGCGGATGGAGTTGCCGGCCATGAAGGTCATGCGCGAGGCCGACACCGAGCCGGAGTTGCCGCTGCTGGCCGTGTCCGATAGATCCAGTTCGATCATCTCCACCGGCACGCCGGTCGCCTGGGCCGCCATTTGCTTGAAAGCCGTATGCGCCCCCTGGCCGACCTCGGCCCCGGCGTGACGCAACACCACCCGCTCGATCTCCTTGCCGCCGTGCAGCTCGATGGTCGCCTCGCATTGCTCCGGCGCGCCGAAGGAGAAGCCGACGTTCTTGAAGGCGCAGGCGAAACCCCGCCCGCGACGGATGGCCGACGGGTCGGTGGGCAACGTCTGGAAGGCCGAGCGCAGCCCAAAGACGTCGATGACCGGCCGCCCCAGGTCGCGGCTCATGCCCCAACCCGATTCGGCCGCCGCCGCCTCGATGACTTCGGCCATGCTGACCCCCTTGGGGATGGGCGTCTGCGTCGTCAGCAAGTCACCCTCGCGCAGCACGTTCTTCAGGCGCAATTCGACCGGGTCCATCTCCAGCGCCTCGGCCAGCTTGTTCATCTGGCATTCGGCGGCAAAAGCCCCCTGTGGCCCGCCAAAGCCGCGAAACGCGCCGCCGGGGATGTTGTTGGTGGTCACGGCGTAGCTATCGACGTGGGCATTGGGGATGACGTAGGGGCCGGTGACCATCAGGTTGGCGTTGCCGAGTACCTTGGGGCTGGTGTAGGCGTAAGCCCCGCTGTCGAGGATGAGTTCGGCCTCGACGGCGGTCAGTTTGCCGTCGCGCGTCGCGCCCCATTTGGTCTTCACCCACGCCTCGTGCCGCTTGTGGTGGCCGATGATGCTTTCCTCGCGCGACCAGATGATGCGCACCGGCCGGTTGATGCCCCGTTCCTGCAGGCGCATGGCCGCCAGTCCCAGAACGATCTGCAACGACATATCCTCGCGCCCGCCGAATGCCCCGCCGATGGCCGGATAGATAATGCGCACCTGATCGACCAGCAGCCCCAGCGCGTGGGCCACCTGCTCCTGATCTTTGTGCGTCCATTGGCCGGCGATCTCGACCGTGACCCGGCCTTCCTTGTCGATATAGCCGACGCCGGCTTCGGGCTGCAAGTAGGCGTGCTCCTGATGGGGCAGGTGGTATTCGCCCTCGACAATGACCTCGGCCTCGTTCCAGCCGGCGGCCATGTCACCCTTGCGGATCAGGTAATGCTTCAGGATATTGCTGCCGTGCCACGGATGGAGCACCAGCTCGTCCTTCATCGCCTCGCGCACGTCGGTGACGACCGGCCGCTGTTCCCACTCCATGCGGATCAGGCTGCACGCCTCGGCGGCGATGATTTCGCTTTCGGCGATCACCACGGCCACGTGATCCCCTTCCCACAGGCTGATGTCGGCGTGGGGGTTGCTGCTGCCGGGGCCGACGAAGACCGGCTGGTCATAGATGCCCAGCCCGTACTCGTTGCGGGGCACGTCCCGCGCGGTCATGACGGCCACGACGCCGGGCAGAGCCTCGGCGGCGCTGGTGTCCAGCGACAGCAGGCGGGCATGGGGTTGGCCGCTGAAGAGGACGCGGCCGTGCAGCAGGTTCGGCGGTGTCAGGTCGCCGGGATAGTTGGCGCTGCCGGTTACCTTGTCGCGGGCATCAACGCGTTCCGTGACGCGCGCCCGAAAAATTTGGTCGGTCATGGTACTTCCTTAAGAAGAGAATCCACAGATTTCACAGATTACGCAGATTTCCAGAGAGCGATCTGTGAAATCTGTGGATTCTTCTATCTTTGTATTAAACCATCTCGGCCGCCGCTTCGTGAACGGCCTCAATAATCTTGTAATACCCCGTACAACGGCACAGATTGCCGGAGAAAGCCTGCTCGATGTGGCTCAGTTCCGGCGCGGGCTGCTCTTCCAGCAGCTTGGCCCCGGCCATCAGGAAGCCGGGGATGCAGTAGCCGCACTGCACCGCGCCGGTGTTGATGAAGGCGCGCTGGATGGGATGCAACGCGCCGTTGTCGGCCAACCCCTCGATGGTGACGATCGCCGCGCCATGCGCCCGCGCCGCCGGGACGAGGCAGGCCATCACGGCCATGCCGTCGAGATAGACGGTACAGGCCCCGCACTCCCCCTCGGCGCAGCCCTCTTTCGTGCCCGTCAGCAGCCCTTCCTCGCGCAGCCAGCGCAGCAGCGTCTTCCGCATACCCGGCGCGCTGATCGGCCGGCCGTTGACCGTGGCCGCGATGGGCGTGTCGGCGTCGAAGCCGGCGGCGTAATCGGCCCCGGTGGGGATGATACCGCCGGTGTCGCCCCACAGCATGGTCGGGTCGGGCCGCCAATTCTCGCGCTCGCGGCCGTCGCGCAGCGCTAACAGGGCGCGGCGGGTCATCACCTCGACCATCTCCGTGCGGTAGGCGGCCGGGCCGCGGATGTCGTCAATGGGCCGGGCGGCCGACGCGGCCAGCCCGGCGGCGACGGTGATCTCGTCGTCGGTCAGCGTTTTGCCCAGCAGATAGGACTCGGCCGCCTCGGCGTCGATGATCGTCGGGGCCACGGAGCCGAGGGCCAGCCGGACGCGGCTCACCGTGCGGTCGCCGGCGAAGTCGATGACGGCGGTGAGGTGGACGGTGGAAATGGCCTGCGCCCGCCGCAAGCCCAGTTTAACGAAGATACCACGGGCCGTGGTGGGCAGGGGGGCAAAGACGATCTCGACCAGCATCTCGTCGGGGGCCATGACCGTTTGGCGCACCCCGGTGTAAAAATCCTTCAGGGCTACCATGCGCCAGCCGCGCGTCGAGGCCAGGATCACCTGAGCGTCGAGGGCGCGCAACGCGGAGATGGTGTCGTTGGCCGGGCTGGCCGTCACCAGATTGCCGGCCACCGTGCCACGATTGCGCAACTGGGGCGAGGCGATCTCGACGCAGGCCTGGGCCAGCGGCAGGGCGTGGGCCACGATGAGCGGCGCGGCGACGACCTGGTTGTGCGTGACGAGCGCGCCGAGGTGAAGCTGGCCTTCGTCGTCCTGGGTGATGGCGTTGAGGTCGGGGATGCGCGTCACGTCGATGAGCACGCTAATATCTTTTCGTTGGCCGCGCTCCAGTTCGATCAGCAAATCGCTGCCGCCGGCGATGATGCGCGCGGCCTGGCCATGTTTCGCCAGCAGGGCCAGCGCCGTCGGCAGATCGCCGGGTATTTCGTAGCGTTCGATCTTGTGGGGAACCTGTGTTGAAAACATACGACCTTCCCAAGTAATAATTACGACCACCCCGCACTGGTCAGTGGTCTGCGGTCAGTGGTCAGTGGTCAGCAGTCGTCTGTCCGCCATCTCCTCGCCCGTGCCGCCCCGCTTGGCCATGATGATTTGGGCCATGATGCTGACGGCGATCTCCTGCGGCGATTCGGCGTTCAGTTCCAGGCCGATAGGCGAGGTGACGCGGGCCAATTTGTCGGCCGGCAGGCCATCGGCCAGCAGTTGGCGCTTCGTCTCTTGCCAGCGGCGGCGGCTGCCCATCACGCCGATGGTGGCCGCCGGGGTGTCGAGCAGGGTCGGCAGCAATTGCCGATCCAGCCCGACGTTGCGCGTGACCAACGCCAGATGGGCGCGGCCGTCGATGGGCTGGGCGGCGAGTAGTTCTTCCAAAGGGCCGCTTAACAGCACGTCGGCGTCGGGTACGTTTTCCCGCGTGGCTAACTCCGCCCGGTCATCCCAGGCGACGACGCGAAAGCCCAGCCATTTGCCCAACGCGGCAAGGGCGCGGCCGACGTGGCCGCAGCCGAGGACGTAGAGCGTATCGGGCGCGAGGTGCGGCTCGACGTAGATTTCGACGCTGCCGCCGCACACGCCGGGATCGCCACGCTGCGGATCGACCAGGGCGTAGGGCACGAGGCGCGTCTGGCCGTCGCGCAACGCTTCCAGGGCGGCGGCCACGACGCGCGACTCCATCTCCCCCCCGCCGATTGTGCCCAGGGTGCGGCCGTCGCCATAGACCAGCATCTTCGTCCCCGCGTGGCGCGGCACCGACCCCTGGTCGCGGATGATGACGGCCAGGGCGACCGGTTCACGCCGCTTCTGGGCGGCGAGGAGTTCTGCGAGTACGGACTGATCTTCGCCGTTCATTGATTACAAAAGACCTGACAGGTCGGCGGGCAAAGGTGCAGGTCAATCGAAAGACGCTTCCGCCGACCTGTCAGGTCTGGAAATGCGCTAGGGTCGCTCCAGACACCATTCCGACACCCAGCCGATCTTGCCCTGATCGTTGACGCGATAGAAGAGGTGCGGGAATTCGGTCGCCACGCCGATGAGCGGCTGGCCGTTGACCGCGCCGATCAGGGAGCGCTGGCTCAACTCCTGCACGGTCACCAGGTTACCTTCCAGAAAAAAGCGGTCGTGGAGGGTGACGACCGGGGCGACGGAGCCGGCTAATACGGCGCGCTGCTCATCGGGCAACGTACCGCATTGCCCGTGGAGCGCGCACGTTTCGGTGCAAGCAATCTTCGCCTGTTCTTCCACGGCAAAGGGCACGTTCTCGTCGCCGCCGCCGCGACAGGCCGCCAACAGCCACAGCAGGGCGCAACAGGCGACGGCAAGGGTGATGGGACGCAGGCGGGACATCGTCTACGTAGTTTAACAAATCCACTCGTAGTAGGCGATTGATTGTCATATGGTTTGGAGCGGCGGGTTGGATGATGTTTAACAAACAAATGGACATATTCACCCGATGGATGAATCCATCGGCTGCGACACAAAACCGCGTTAAAACGCGTTGCCGGCGCCTCTGCAACCGGCTTCAGCCGGGTTTTGTGTAACAGGCGCGGGTTTGAACCCGCGCTGAGAATACGTTGATTATTTATATTAACGTCAACATCCCGCGCTGTTACGCACAATATAGAAAAAAGCCGCGGTGGCCGGCCATCCAGCCACCTCGGCTTTATCAAATGATCAGGTGCTTATCTACTCAGTAATCGTAAAGATCGCCCCCTCCGAGCGGCCGAAGACCTCCGGGAAGTAATCCTCGCGGGCCGTGGCCGGCATCACCTGATACGTGCCGGGGATGTTGGGTTGCAGGAAGTAGGTGTACTGGTAGGTTCCGGCCGGCAGGAACTGGCTCAGGAACACGACCTTCTCGTCGCGATACTGGATGTGGTCGAAGTACCACCAGCCCCAGAAGCCGTCAGCGAACTCGTTCTCGGCCGGGACGATGCTGCCGCCGCGGCCCGATTCGCTGGTCAGCAAATTGGGGTCGATGGCGTCGGTGCCGGCCGGGATGGGGTCTTCCACCAGGACGTAGACGCGGTCGTTGGGCACGATGACCGTCAACTCGACGCGCACCCGTTCGCCGGCGGCGATGCCGGCGATCGGCTCGCATGTTTCCGTGGCTGGATCGCAGGCCGCGTCAAAGTAGCGCCGCGCCACCGTGAAGCCGCGGCTGATGGGATCGAGCTGCTCCACGGCGATGGCGCTGTTGAGGCGCAACGTGTAGTAGAGCCGGCCGTCCCCCTCGCCGCGCTGGAAGTCGAAGAAGTTGGTGTCATCGGTCAGTAGCTCGCTGAGCGGAATCTCGACGGTCTCCGCCGCGGTGGGGTCATCGGGCGTGAAGCTGCCCGCCGCCCGCGACTGGAGATTGACCAGCAGTTCGTAGGCGTAATCGGGTTCCAATTCGCCCGAGGCGGCCATCCACTTGCTGAGGGCTGACACGCTCCAGGCGGTCGTGTGGAGCGTCGACCACGTTTCCGCCTGGCGCGCGACCATCAGCCAACGCACGGCCGGCGGCAACAATGGGCTGTCCGGTTGCAGTTGGGCCAGCGCCTCGACGACCATCGCCGTGCCGCGGATGTCGCTGCTCAGATTCAGGAAGTCGGTCTCGTCGTCTTCCCAATGCGCGCCGGTGGCGCTCATGATGACCTCGTCGTTCAGGTCGGTCAGTAGCGCGTCCTGATTGTCGCCGGTCGCGCCTGCCGCGTCGTAGGCCAGCGCCAGCAGCGCCTTGGCATACGGATCGAGCAGCGCGCGATGCTCGGCCACCAGTTCGTCGGCGTCCTCCAGAATATCCTCGCCCGCCTGGGCCACGACGTAGAGGAAGAAAGCCTGGCGGTTAGCCTCGCTGGCGTCGCCCAATTGATTGACCGGGGCCAGCCGGCCGCTGACATACTCGGCGCCGCTGTCGATGACTGTAGCATCGACCTCATAGCCGAGTTCGGCCGCCCGCGTCAGGGCCAGCAAGGATTGGGCGCTGATCCACGGGTCGCTCTCGGCGCTGAAGCACCAGCCCCAGCCGCCGCCGGCCATTTGCAGGGCGGCCAGCTTGGCGGCGTCGGCGGCGTTGCGTTCGGCCAGCGTCGTCGCCATGTCGGCCATGTCAAGATCGAGATCGCGGATGGCCATCTCGACGGCCGTATTGTGCAGCAGCCGGTCGGCCAGCGATCCGGCGCACTCGATGAAGGGCACCACCGGATCGTTGATGACCTCGAACGATTCGACGATGGCTGCGGCCAGCGACGGCTGGAGCCGCACCAGCACTTCGCCCTGGGTCTGGTTGACCCCCTGCGGCAGCACCACGGCCTCCACGCGCCGCCCGGCCTCGTCCAGTTCGCCGGCCGTCGCCACGAAGTCGCGGCCGTCGTAGCGATAGATGGGCAGCAGCGCGTCGGGGCCGATGCCCAGCGTGGGCTTGCTGGCGTCGCTGTAGTCACCGCCGGCCACGCGGAAGGTCAGATCGGCCGAGGCCACGTCCTCGACCGTGACCGGCCAGGTGACCAGCACGCGGCCGTCGGCCGGCACGGTGACGGTCTGCTCGGTCGGGCCGTCAATGGCCAGGCCGCTCGCTTCCAGCGTGACCGTGGCCTCGATGGCGGCGTCGGTGTTGTTATTGACGTTGGCCCCCAGCGACAGCGTGTCGCCCACGGTGAAGAAGCGCGGCGTCACCGGCCGGATGATGAGCGGCAGGCGGGCCAGGATGTCGGCGCTGGCCTGCCCCACACGGGTATCGGTGGTGGCCGCCTTGCTGTGCATCCGCCAGGTGGTCACGTTGTCGGGCAGCGGCACTTCGACCGAAACGCGGCCGTCGGCGTCGGTCAACACCTTGGCTTCCCAATAGGCGGTGTCGCGGAAGTCGCGGCGCACGTCGTCCTCGCCCGGCAGGCGCAGCGATTCCAGCCCCTCGTCGGCCCCGCCGCCGCCACCACCGCCGCCGCCGGGCAGCGGTTCTTCGATCTCCAGCCCTTCGCCGGTGACCAGCAGGCCGGAGCCGATGGTGCTCCGCAGCGGTTGCGGCGAGTAGAACGCTTCCAGGATGTGGGGGGCGTTGTCTTCTTTCAGAAGGAGCACGGCCAGATCGACCAGCGACAGCGAGACCTCGGCCTGCACCGGCGCGCCCGCCTGATCGGTCACGACCACGTCGAACGTCGCCGTGTCGCCTGGGGCGTATTCTTCGGCCCCCGGCGTGATGGTGACGTTGAGATCGAACTGATCCGGCGGCACGGTCAATTCGGCGAAGCCGATGCGGATGTCGGCGTAGGGGAAGTCGGCGTCGGCCGGATCGACCGGCTTGATGGCGACGACCGTGATGTGGACGTTGGGCGCATACGCCTCGGTGATGGGTATCTCCAACACCTGGCTACCACTGACGGTCACGACCTGTTGATCGATGATGTTGCCGCGCTCGATGACCAGCCAGGCATTGACCGGCTGGGCAAAAGGCGACTGCACCAGGACGCGGGCCGTTTCGCCGGCGCGGTATTCGTTGCGGTCGGGCGTCACTTCCATCGTGCGCATGTTGGGGTCGGTGCGCCAGCCGGCGAAGGTCTCATCGACCGACCACAGCCCCAGGCTGCTGAGTTGTTGCCGGCCGCCGCCGTCGGTCAGCGTGGCCACGGCCAGATACATGCCGCCCGATTCGGGCGTGAAGGTGGCCGTGGCCTCGCCGCCGGCGTCGGTCGTCACGGATTGGCGGCCGACCTCGGTATCGACCGGCGTCCAGCGCGTCGTCCTCATGCCAAATTCGGCCACGCGCTCGCTCTCCCACTCGCGCTCGTAGAAGACCACCTCGACCGCCTGATTGCCCAGCGGCTCGCCGGCCCAATCAACAGACAGCAGGTCGATGGTCACCTCGTCGCCGGCGTCAACCAGCGTATTGGCCGCGCGCAGCCCGACGTAGGCGTCGGCACTGTGGAAGGTAACGGTGGCCCGGCCAGTGACCGGGAACTCGCCCAGCCCGCCGACGGTCGCCTCGACGGTGACCTGCCGGCTGCCGGCTTCGAGTTCATCCAGCATTTCGGCCGGCAGGGGGATGGTCACGTTGCCGGCGGCGTCGGTCTCGCCGTTGCCGCTGCCGACGTTTTCCTCCAGTCCGCCGCCACCGAAGACGAATGGATCCACCACGTAGTTGAAATCGGCGCTATCGCCAAAGGTGAAGGGTGGGTTGACCTCGAAGGTCGGCACGAACTCGACGGCGGTGATATTCCAGGTGACCGGCAGCCCGGCGGCCGAGCCGCCGAACAGGTAGGTGGCGTTGACGGTGACGTTGGTCGCCGCGCCGCGCAGCAGTTCCGGTTGCTCCGGCGTCACCAGCACCTCGAATTCCGGCGCGCGATATTCGGCCACGGTAAACGTGCGGCTCGATAGCCAGAAATCGCCGGTGATGTTGAAGGAGTACGTGCCCAGCGGCATGTCATCCGGCAGGGCGAACTCGCCTGCGAAAACGCCATCCTCGTCGAGCGTGACGGTGAAGGTTTCGCTGAAGCCTTCCTCGCCCATGAAGAAGTTGGGGTTGACCGACAGTTCCAACTCGGTCACGTCGGGCAGTTCGTAGCGGCCGAACTGGGGATGGCGCACGATGCCCTTGAAGAACACGGTGTCGCCCGGCCGGTAGATGGGCCGGTCGGTGTAGATGTAGGCGAAGAGGGCTTGCTCCGGGCCGGTGTCAACGGTGAGGCCCAGGTTCCAGACGCTGATATTGCCCGTCCACAGCGTGGAGGCCAGCCCGAAGCCCGGCGCGCCAGGTTCGTTGGCGACGACGGCCACGCCTTCCAGATAGCTCTCCGCCGGATCATAGTCGAAGCGAGCGAAGCCATTGGCGTCGGTGACGGCCGTGCCGGCCTCCTCGCCACTGCGGCGGTAGAGGGTCAGGTCAAGACCGCCCACCGGCTCGCCCGTCGCCAGGTCGGTGGCCCACACGTTGACCTCGCCATACATCTCCTTGATGACCAGATTGGTATCGCCCACGACCAGCAGCACGTTGCGGTTTTGCCACCAGTTCGTGTCGCTGCTGAGTTCGGGGGACGTCACGCGCAACCGGTAGAGGCCGGTCGGCAGCACGCCGCCCGCGGCCAATTGCACCGGGGACACGCTTAGCTCGTCGGCCGGGCCGGTGGGCGTGATCGTCGTCCGGAAAATCGGCTCGCCCGTCGGCTCCTGTTCGTACATCAGGTAGGTGTTGAAGACCAAATTGGTATCGACGCCGATGTCGTAGAGTTCGACGGTCACTTCGCCGATGTTGCGCGACAGCACCTGCACATCACTGGGGAAGCTGGTGCTCAGTTGGGCCACCTCGCGCGGCAGGTTGAACGAGGCCATGGGCGGGATGGGCGCGGCCGTGAAGGTGAAGGTGAAATCTTCGCCCAGGGTATTGCCATAGGGGTCGGCGGCCGAGGCCGGCACGGTGACGGTGTATTCGGTGTCGGGCGTCAAGGTGAATTGAACGTAGACCGAATAGCCCTCATCCCACTGGCTGATGAAATAGTCCACGTCTTCGGGCGTGGGGGTGATGATGAGCTGATCTTCAATCGTCTCGTCGTTCATCGGCGAGGCGAACTCGATGGAAAAGCCGTTGCCGAACATATCGGCCACCGCGCCGTCGGCCGGGTAGGTGTTCAGAATGGCCGGCAGCGGGATGGTGCTGAAGGTGCTGACGTGATCGTCTTCCATCGTGGCCGCGCCGTTGATATCGGTCGCCGCGGCGGCAACGGTCAGGGTGTATTCGTCGCCCAACGGCAGCGGATCGACCGGCGTGATGTCGACCGAGCGGTTATCGCGCCAGGCGAACGTGACCGGCACGGCCGCGCCATCGCTATTCGCCAGGCTGGTGGCGGCCTCGACGCCGCCCATGTCCATCGGCATGTTGAAGATGACCAGGATCGACGCATCCGGCGCCACGCGTGCTTTCTCGTTCTCCGGCTCCGTCAGCACCACGTCGGGCGGCAGGGTGGTGAAGCTCCAGGTAGGGGCGTCGGCCAGCGGGCTGCCGGTGAGGTCGGTCAGCGCCGGATCGACACTGACGGTGTAGGTCGTGGCCCCGGCCAGCGGCGGGTCGGGCATGAAGCGATAGATGCTGGTGGCCGTCCATTCGCCCGTGCCCGTGGCGGGCGGGTCAAAGGTCAATGGTTGGGGCAAGCCGCTCTGTTCGCCGCTGCTCAGCAGAGGCACGACCGGCTTGTCGAAGACGACGGTGATAATGGCATCGGTCTGCACGGTGCCGGCGTTATCGGCCGGGATGACCTGGGTAACTTGCAGCGGGCCGGTGGCCTGGATGGCGAACTCGACCGGCTGCGACAGCGTCTGGCCGTTGGCCGCGCCGGCGCTGTCGGCGATGCGCACGTTGTAGGTCTGGCCCAGCTCCAGCGGTTCGGCGGGGGTGAAGACGGCCGTATCC
>OEOF01000044.1_pt1 | contig 20393 bp, 15 predicted proteins | sample 1539701 | NCBI WGS metagenome assembly OEOF01 (sample SAMEA3611561, study PRJEB23397) | activated sludge metagenome | biome: Urban; feature: Wastewater Treatment Plant; material: Activated Sludge | place: Slovenia | collected 2012-09-24 | reverse complement strand
AAAGTAGGCGCCAAGGAATTACTGGACGAGGTGTTGAAGGAAGGCGGCCCATCCCCTGTCTCTTATACACATCTAGATGTGTATAAGAGACAGGCCTAAGCCAGTGGAGTCGGCGCCGGTAGCCGAGATCAAGCCCGCCGAACAAAAACCTGCCGAAGCACCGCCAGCACCCGAGCAGAAACCGGAGCAGGCTAAGCCCGTTGCCGTTCCAAAACCTGCACCAGTGCCTGAGCCAATTCCTGAAGAAAGTTTCCTGGACACATTGAATTTGCCATTGATGGGAGGCGCAGCCGGGCTGCTTGCACTATTGGGCGGTGCTTGGGTATATCTGCGTAATAAGCGCAAGAAAAATTTGGCTGATTTCGAGCGTGGCATTATGACCTCCGGTGGGTTGAAGGCTAATACGGTATTTGGCAATACCAGCGGTTCCAGCGTAGATACCGGGGATACATCTTTCCTGACAGATTTCTCGCAAAGCACAAACGGCGGCATGATTGACACTCATGACGTGGATCCGATTGCCGAGGCAGAAGTGTACATGGCCTATGGTCGTGATGCACAGGCAGAAGAAATTTTGAAAGATGCTATTGCCAAAGAACCAAAACGCTATGAGTTGCACCTGAAATTGCTGGAAATGTATGCAGCAAGCAAAAACATGTCCGCATTTGAGACGGTTGCCGGTGAGCTATATACCACACTTGGCGCTCAGGATCCGGTATGGGCCAAAGTGGCGGCGATTGGCGCTCAACTGGAGCCAAACAACCCACTTTACCAAGTCAACACTGCGGTTGGTTCCATGGAGTCAGACTTGAATGCGTCTGATTTTGCGAACTCACCGCTCGCTTCTGAACAAGATCTGGATTTCAACCTGGATGATGATAATCAGATTACAGACTCTGACGCGCAGCCCGCCGCAGAAATGCAGGAGATGGCGGAGCAGATTGAAGATAGCCATGCATTGCCAGCTTCTGATGATTCCAGTGAGGCAAAAGCAGAAGATGTTGGGCTGAATTTTGATATGAGCGCATTGGGTACTTTAACAGAAAAGGTAGAAGAGCCTGCAACGATGGGTTTCTCGCATACGCTACCTGATCTCGATATGTCGACGACGATATCAGAAGCCGCCGCAGAACTGGATGCTGTTACTGAAATTCCACCAACCATCAGCACTTTCGGTCAGGTTGAGCAGGATGAAGGGTTGAGCTTTGAGTTGACGGCACCGGATTTGAATTTGGAAGAATCACCTAAAGCAGAAGAGGATTTTGAGGCGACGCATGCTGATTTGACAGCGTTTGATATGCCTGCATTTGGTGCACAAGTTATAGAGACATCCAGCGGTATTGGAGACATCAACTTGGATATAGATTCGGTGGATTTGTCTGAAAGTGCTGCCTTGACTCAGGATGTCACAGATACTGTTGACTTGTCTGGAATTAATCTGGAAGTTGCAGAGCCAGCGGAGCCAGCAATTGAGCTTGCCCTTGGTGAAAGCGAGCCGGCCGAAGTAGAAACCAAGCTGGATTTGGTGGCGGCATATCTGGATATGGACGATAAAGTAGGCGCCAAGGAATTACTGGACGAGGTGTTGAAGGAAGGCGGCCCATCCCAGCGTAAACGCGCGGAGGAAATACTGCAATCAATTGCCTAATTTTATGGGTGTTCAGTCAGAAAACCGGACAAATCGTCCGGTTTTTTTGTTTAGTTTAAGCTATTCACCATTATGCTATATTGTAATCGATGTGTATTTTCCCAAAATTAAATGTGGTGACGCAATTGCTAGCGTTGGTGCTGGTCGCGATCGCACTGCCACATGCGCCCATTCGCCCGCTTTTTGTTTTACTGGGTATGTTTACACTGGCAAATATGATGTGCGGGAAAAGCAACTTTTTCAATCTGGTTAAACGGCTCAAGTGGTTCTTTTTGGTGATGTGGCTTATTTATGTCTTTAATACGCCCGGCGAACATTTGCACTGGAAACTATTCCCAATTACACCTACGATTGAAGGCATACAAGCAGGCAATATGCAGGTGTTGCGGATTCTGGCAATGCTATCCACTTTGGCGCTTATTTTGGCGGCAAACAGCAAGGAAGCCTTAATGGCTGGGTTTGCCTGCTTGCTGAAGCCTTTAAGATGGCTAGGTCTAGATACCGAGCGTTTCGCGGCACGATTATGGCTGACCATGCATTATGTGGAAACTCAGCCAGACTTGATGCGTGGGCAGCGTTTAATGGATTTTATCAGGCAGGCGTTAAATGAGACCGCAATACAAAAAGGGGGGGCGCAAATGGAAATACGCTGGGTTGAGCCAGCATTTGACCACTGGAATATAGTTTTGATTGCCTTGATAGTGTGCTTGGCATTCCTTCTGATGTAAAAGGTGCCGTATGCGTATCGCTTTGGGGCTGGAGTATGATGGGAGCGCTTTTCTGGGTTGGCAGACCCAGGCAGAAGGTGCAACTGTCCAAGGGGTGTTGGAGGAGGCGATTACAAGCATGGCTTGTTCCCCGGTACGTGTACATGCAGCTGGCCGTACGGATGCCGGTGTACATGCGCTGATGCAGGTGGCACATTTCGATACCGAAACGATGCGTCCGGAAAGCGCTTGGGTGCGTGGTGTGAATGCACATCTGCCGGGTAGTGTGCGTGTAATTTGGGCGAAGCAAGTGCATGAGGATTTTCATGCGCGTTTTTCTGCAATGCGTCGGCGCTACCAATATTGGCTTATCAATACGCCGGTTGCCTCAGCGATTCAGCGCCTGCAAACTGGGTGGTACCATTTGCCGCTGGATTTGCAAAAAATGCAGCAAGCTATCCAGTATTTGCTTGGCGAGCATGACTTCAGCGCCTTCCGGGCTAGCGAGTGCCAGGCGAAATCTCCGATCAAAATCATGGAAATCGCAACGGTGATGCAACATGGAGAGGCGTTCATTTTCGAATTTATGGCGGATGCTTTTTTGCACCATCAGGTACGTAATATGGTGGGTGCCTTGATTTATGTGGGTAACGGTAAGCAACCGCCGGAGTTTATACGAAACTTATTACTACAAAAGGATAGGAAACTTGCGCCGCCAACATTTTCGCCTCACGGCTTGTATCTGGCAGGAGTGCGGTATGACCCTCAATGGGGTTTGCCATCTACACAGCGCAGTTTATTCACGCTTAAATGATAGAATAGTATGATGCGAACTCGCGTAAAAATCTGTGGTATTACTCGTCCGGAAGACGCGCTGGCGGCTGTCAATAGCGGCGCAGATGCAATTGGACTGGTGTTCTATGCGCAAAGTCCGCGCTGTGTAAGTATTGCGCAGGCGCATGAAATCGTCACGGTTTTACCGCCATTCATAAGTGCGGTAGGCTTATTTGTTAACGCACAAGTATCTGAAATACAAGAAGTCATATCTGAAGTTCCGCTGGATATTTTGCAGTTTCATGGCGATGAAACGCCTGCATTCTGTGCGCAATTCTCACGACCTTATTTCAAAGCAATTCGCGTTCAGCATGAGACAAATTTGTTACAATACGCATCTGATTTTGCCGATGCCAAGGGGTTGCTTCTGGATGCGCATTCCAATACGGCTTATGGGGGCACCGGCCAAACCTTTGACTGGACGCTGATTCCAGCCAATTTGCCCAAGCCGGTTGTTCTTGCAGGTGGTCTTACGCCGGAAAATGTGGGCGCGGCAATCAAGCAGGTGCGGCCTTACGCAGTGGATGTGAGCGGTGGCGTGGAAGCAGCCAAAGGAATTAAGGATGCGGCAAAGATTGCGGCATTCATGCGAGCAGTAAATAACGCGCAGTAGTTAATTTGAAAAGATAATTGCGCCAACAAAATGGAAGTGATTTTGTAGCGAATTGGAAGGTGAATATGCAGATGTATGATATGCCGGATGCACGTGGCCACTTTGGTCAGTTCGGCGGAACTTTCGTGGCGGAGACGCTGGTTGAAGCGCTGGAAGAATTGCGCGCCATGTATGAAAAGTATCGCAATGATCCCGAGTTTCTGGCTGAATTTGCTTACGATTTAAAACACTTTGTTGGCCGCCCAAGCCCGGTTTACTTTGCTGAGCGCTTGACGAAAAAAGTTGGTGGCGCGCAAATATTCCTGAAGCGCGAGGATTTGAACCACACCGGCGCGCACAAAGTGAACAACACCATTGGCCAAGCGCTACTGGCGCGCCGTATGGACAAGCCGCGCGTGATCGCGGAAACTGGCGCGGGGCAGCATGGCGTAGCAACAGCGACGATTGCCGCGCGTCTGGGTCTCGAATGCGTGGTGTATATGGGCAGCGAGGATGTGAAACGCCAAGCGCCTAACGTGTTCCGTATGAAACTGTTGGGCGCGACCGTTGTGCCGGTAGAAAGTGGTTCCAAAACGCTCAAGGACGCGCTGAACGAAGCGATGCGTGACTGGGTGACCAATATTTCCAATACGTTTTATATCATCGGCACCGTGGCTGGCCCGCATCCGTATCCGATGATGGTGCGCGATTTCCAGTCGGTCATCGGTAAGGAGGCTATCGAGCAGATGCAGGAAATGGTAGGTCGCCAGCCAGATGCCGTGGTTGCATGTGTGGGCGGCGGCTCCAACGCGATGGGTATTTTCTACCCGTATATTGACGTGCCAAATGTGCGCCTGATAGGTGTAGAAGCGGCAGGGCACGGCCTTGCCACGGGGATGCATGCTGCGCCGCTGACTGCGCATAGCCCAGTCGGCGTGCTGCATGGCAACCGCACGCGTCTGATGCAGGACGCAGATGGCAATATCACAGAAACACACTCGATTTCCGCAGGCCTGGATTACCCTGGTGTCGGCCCGGAACACGCTTGGCTGCAAGAAATTGAGCGTGCCGAATATGTTGCGATTACCGATGATGAAGCCATGGCGGCATTTCACAACCTGTGTCGTACCGAAGGCATTATCCCGGCGCTGGAATCCAGTCACGCGCTGGCATATGCCGAGAAGTTGGCGCGTGATATGCGCAAAGATGAAATCGTACTGGTGAATCTGTCTGGCAGGGGAGACAAAGATATTAACACCGTAGCCAGACTTGCAAATATAACCTTATAAAAAATCATTAAATCAATCACATGTCCCGTATTCAAACCGTTTTTTCTTCTCTCAAGCAACAAGGCAAAAGAGCGCTGATTCCCTACATTACTGCTGGGGATCCGCATCCCAAGCATACGGTGAACCTGATGCATGCATTAGTTCAATCCGGCGCCGATTTGATTGAATTGGGCGTACCATTTTCCGATCCGATGGCGGATGGCCCGGTGATTCAGCGCGCCAGCGAGCGCGCCTTGGTGCACAAAGTAGGCTTGCGCCATGTGTTGCAGATGGTGAAAGAGTTCCGCCAGCAAGATGACAAAACACCGATCGTACTGATGGGCTACGCCAACCCGATTGAAGCGATGGGGCAGGAGGCATTCATTCAAACGGCGCGAGAGGCGGGTGTGGATGGTGTGTTGACGGTAGATTATCCGCCGGAGGAGTGCGGAGCGTTTATCGCTGGTTTGCGCGTCGCTGGTGTGGATAGTATTTTCCTGCTTTCCCCGACTACCGAACCTGCACGTGCGGAACTGATTGTCAAACAAGCGAGCGGTTTTATCTATTATGTTTCACTCAAGGGCGTGACTGGCGCGGCGAATCTGGACATTGCCGAGGTGACGCAGCGTGTGAAAGAGATTCGCGCCAAGACTATGTTGCCGATTGGCGTAGGGTTCGGTGTGCGCGATGCTGCCACGGCCAAACAAGTGGCGGCAATCGCCGACGCAGTGGTAGTGGGTAGCCGTATGGTGCTGGAGGTGGAAAAATCCACAGACGAGAATTTGCTGTCTAATATAAGCACGCTGATGCAGGAATTGCGTACGGCGATCGATGGCTAAGGAGGAGTAATCATGGGTTGGTTAGACAAGATTCCACAGAAGATTAAACATGCGGTAGGTACGACCAGAAAAAACGTGGTGCCGGAGGGCCTCTGGAGCAAATGTGACGCTTGCCAGACAGTGCTTTACCGGACGGATCTGGAAACCAATGCGGAAGTGTGTCCCAAGTGTGGTTACCATAACCGTATCGGCGCACGGGCCCGGTTGAATGTGTTGCTGGACACTGAAAAGCGCAAGGAAATCGGTGCTAATGTTCAGCCGGTGGACGCGCTGAAGTTCAAGGATAGTAAAAGCTATGCTGAACGTATCAAGGCCGCTCAGAAAGATGTCGGTGAGACAGATGCGCTGGTGGTGATGCAAGGCAGCATCATGCAGATTCCGGTAGTCGCGGCGGCTTTCGAGTTCAAATTCATGGGTGGTTCCATGGGGTCGGTTGTCGGTGAGCGATTCGTTGCAGGGGTCGAAACGGCTATTAAGCAGCATGCCCCATTTATTTGTATTTCTGCTAGCGGTGGGGCGCGCATGCAAGAAGGGCTGCTGTCCTTGATGCAGATGGCCAAGACCAGCGCGGCGCTTACCAAGTTGTCGGAAGCTGGACTACCATACATTTCGGTATTAACCGATCCTACCATGGGGGGGGTTTCTGCGAGCTTTGCTATGCTGGGTGACGTGATTATCGCCGAACCTAATGCTTTGATTGGCTTCGCTGGGCCGCGCGTGATTGAGCAGACTGTGCGTGAGACTCTGCCGGAAGGCTTTCAGCGAGCCGAATTTCTGCTGGAGCACGGTGCGATCGATATGATCGTGGATCGCCGCGAGATGCGTCAGAAACTTGCCGAATTGCTATCAAACCTGATGCGCTTACCAAGTGTAGCTTAGGTTGCCAGCTTCAGCTTGTGACAGAAATAGCCCCCTTTCCTGATACATTATCCGGCTGGCTAGCCTACATTGAGGCGCTGCACCCCAAAACCATCGAAATGGGATTGGGTCGTGTGGGTGAAGTAGCAAGGCGCCTGGATCTTAACCCGAAATTTCCGATCATCACCGTAACCGGCACCAATGGCAAAGGTTCTACTTGCGCCATGCTGAGCCAAATCTACATTCAGGCTGGGTACAAGACGGCCTGTTACACCTCTCCGCATCTCCTCCGGTATAACGAACGAGTCAAAATCAATGATATTGAAGCCGCAGATAATGCTTTGATTCAGGCATTTGCTGCGGTAGAGCAAGCACGCAATGATGTACCGTTAACCTATTTCGAGATGGGGACGCTGGCTGCGATGTGGTATTTCATTTGGCAGCAGGTTGATGTGGCTATTCTGGAGGTAGGGCTGGGAGGCAGGTTGGACGCAGTGAATGTGTTTGAGCCGGATTGCGCCATTGTGACAAGCGTTGATCTTGATCATATGGATTACCTTGGGTCTACGCGAGAGCAGATCGGCTTGGAAAAAGCGGGGGTTTTTCGTGCAGCTAAGCCCGCTATCTGCGGGGACACACAGCCCCCACAATCCTTATTGGATTATGCCAGCGAAATTGGTGCGAAGCTACAACGTGTCGGCCAGACAATGCTGATAACCAAAGTCAGAACAGGGTGGCAATATCGAGATGAGAACATCAATTTAGGTTTACCAATGCCAAACCTGTTGGGGGATTTCCAGCTTAACAATGCGGCATGTGCTATACGAGCCGTGTTGCAACTAAATCAAAAGTTACCTGTATCTGAAGCTCATATTCAAGAGGCGATGCGGTCTGTGCGTCTTGCAGGCAGGTTCCAGTTGGTCGAATCGCAACCACAGATAATTCTTGATGTAGCGCATAATCCTCAAGCTGCGCGTACACTTGCAGATAATCTGGCACAGCACGCTTGTGATGGCAGAACGCTGGCGGTATTTGCCATGCTTTCCGATAAAGATATTGGTGGGGTGATACAAGCCTTGTTGTCACAAGTGTCGATTTGGTTTGTGGCCAGCATAGATGCGCCACGAGGCGAACATGCATACAATCTTCAGCAGCGTCTGCAAACGTTCGGAGCCGAAGTGTCTGCTTATGATCATGTCGGACAAGCCATGCTGGCTGCCTATCGGGTAGCGACCGAAAATGATAGAATAATCATATTTGGCTCCTTCTATACGGTAGCAGCCGCGATGACGTACTTGCAGAAAAATACAAGCAATACACGCTAAATAACAGGGAAACGCATGCAAAGAGACACTTCTGCATCAGATCAAGAACTCATGCTGAAAAAACGCGCACGTAGACGGCTGGTAGGTGCGATTGCGCTGGTTGTGTTGATGGTTACTGTGCTACCCATGGTGCTAAAGGATCGCTCTCAGGAGAAGGTGGAAGACCATGTAAAGATCAACTTGCCTGAAGATGTTGTTAGCCCTGAGCCCTTGCCCCCAAGCAATGAGAGAATGCCCGATTTCGACTCAAGTGTCACCTCTGGTGAAACTGCACAAGAGATAGTGCCACAGGAACAAGGAATTGCACAGCATAAGCAATTGGACACAGCGCCACTTCAACCTGCAGCAGAGCCGGGACAAACAACGAATCTACAGTCGGTAGAGGGCAAAAAATTCTACGTACAAGTTGGCGTGTTTTCAGACGCGGGAAATGTAAAACGGTTGCAGGCTAAACTGGACGAGTTGGGTTACTCTTCCGTGACCGAAAAAGTAAATACGCCTGCCGGGCAGAAAATCCGTTTGAAAACACAGGTGTTCGCTGATCGAAACGAGGCGGCAATCGCGCTCCAGAACATTAAGGATGCCGGTTTAACCGGTATGGTAGTCAGCCAGTAATCCGATGACGGCCTTTGACTACACCACACTGCTGATTATCGGTATCTCTGTCGTGATCAGTATCATGCGTGGTGCTGTTAAAGAGGTGCTTGCAGTTGTTGGCTGGATATTGGCCTTTTATGTAGCCAGAACTTACGCAAACCAGTTGATTCCTTTGCTGCCGGAAGGTATTCCTACGGAACCATTGAAAATACTGGCCGCGATGATCATATTGATATTGGCGGTACTGCTGCTTACCAGCCTTGTCACAATTGCCTTGTCGGGCCTGATCAGAAAATTGAACTTGAATTGGTTGAACCGTGGGTTGGGGGCATTCTTTGGGCTTACGAGAGGGGTATTAATTGTATGTGTGCTGGTGTTTTTGGCAGGGTTCACCAGCTTACCCAAAGATCCGCGCTGGAGTAACGCAATGTTTAGCGCCCCTTTGGAGGCGCTGGTGAAGCAAGTGCAGCCATGGTTGCCACCGAGTGTTGCAAAGCATCTCAATTATGATTAAATAGTATTCTGCATAAAGGCGATTTATCTATGTGTGGCATTATCGGTATTGTAGGCAAGAACCCGGTCAATCAGCTATTGTATGATGGGCTGCTGGTGCTCCAGCATCGCGGGCAAGATGCCGCCGGCATTGTGACTTGCGATGGTAATACCTTTTATATGCATAAAAATAATGGCTTGGTGAAGGATGTTTTTCATACTCGCCATATGCGTAACCTGATGGGTCATGCCGGTATCGCGCATGTGCGCTATCCGACAGCAGGTTCTTCCAGTGCTGCCGAAGCACAGCCTTTCTATGTCAACTCACCTTTTGGTATTGTGCTGGGACATAATGGTAATCTGACCAATTCTGAACAACTTAAATCCGAGATGTTCCGTCAGGATCTGCGTCATATCAATACGAGTTCTGATTCTGAAGTGTTACTGAATGTGCTGGCGCATGAGATTGAAAAGACCAGCAAGAATGCAGTCTTGAACACCGATATGGCATTCGATGCAGTGGCTAGCGTACATCGCCGCTGCAAGGGTGCTTATGCAGTGATGGCGATGATTGCCAATTTCGGCTTGCTGGCATTCCGTGATCCGCATGGTATCCGGCCATTGGTGATTGGTAAAGCCGAGACCGAGAAAGGTACGGAATATGTCGTGGCTTCCGAGAGCGTAGCATTGGATGTACTGGGCTTTAAGTTGGTGCGCGACGTGGCGCCGGGTGAGGCTGTATTCATTGATATGGACGGCAACTTATTTAGCCGTCAGTGCGCCGATAAGCCACAGCTTACGCCATGTATTTTTGAATACGTTTATCTGGCTCGTCCGGATTCGGTGATTGATAACATTTCTGTATACCAGACACGCGTGGATATGGGTAACAGCCTTGCCGAGAAGATCAAGCGCGAATGGAAAGACCTGCAGATCGACGTGGTGATACCTATTCCGGATACTAGCCGCCCAAGCGCGCTACAGGTGGCAACTGCTCTAGGTGTGCCATACCGCGAAGGCTTCATTAAAAATCGCTATATAGGCCGTACATTCATTATGCCGGGACAGGCTTTGCGTAAAAAATCTGTCCGGCAAAAGCTTAATCCGATTGGTATGGAGTTCAAAGGCAAGAACGTGCTGCTGGTAGACGATTCTATTGTACGCGGTACCACCTCGCAGCAAATCGTGCAGATGGCGCGTGATGCGGGCGCCAGCAAGGTGTTTTTCGCTTCTGCTGCGCCACCAGTACGTTACCCTAATGTCTATGGTATTGACATGCCTAGTCGTGACGAATTGCTGGCAACAGGGCGCACCGATGAGGAAATCTGTCAGGCAATTGGTGCGGATGCCTTGGTTTATCAGGATTTGCAAGACCTGGTGCGCGATATTCGACTCAGCAACCCCAGCATCGAGCAGTTCGATTGCAGTTGTTTTGACGGCAAATATATCACTGGTGATGTGGATGCAGCTTACCTCAACCGGATCGAGGCGATGCGCGGCGATGCCAATAAAAAACAGAAGCCTTCCAATAGCAGCACACAGCTGGATTTAAACCTAGTAGGAGAGCAGTTGGATGAAATGGTGGAACAATGAGCGATTGACTTAAATGGCGAATAAGCCTATGATAAAAGTGCGCTGATTTGATGGGCCAACCTTAAACAAAGCCGATTCAGCTTGCGAGCGCAAAATAAATACAGCTAAAGCGAATGACAGCTTGGAAGACCAAGCGAAACCCGTTTTAGTTGTGGCTAAAACGGGTTTTTTATTGGGCAGGAATATGCGCCCGGGAATGTGAAATATGACAAAGAAATATCATCCTGAAACCTTGGGCGTCCGTGCCGGTAGCTTTATGACCGAGCTGGGCGAGAACTCCGAAGCATTGTTTTTGAACTCTAGTTTCCGTTTCAAGAATGCGGCACAGGCTGCTGCGCGTTTTGGCGGCACGGAGCCCGGTAATATTTACTCACGCTTTACCAACCCGACCGTGGCGATGTTTCAGGACAAACTGGCTGCACTGGAGGGCGCGGAGCAGTGTGTGGCGACTTCAAGTGGCATGTCGGCAATTCTGGCTTGCATCATGGGGTTGTGCAACACAGGCGACCATGTGGTGGCTTCGCGCAGCATTTTCGGTACTTCCATACAATTGCTGACCAATATTCTGAAACGCTGGGGGTTGGAGGTGACATTGGTGTCATTGACAGAGCCAGAGCAATGGCAGGCCGCGGTCAAGCCGAACACCAAGCTGTTTTTTGTTGAGACGCCTTCCAACCCGCTCACAGAAGTATGCGATATTGCAGTGCTTGCCGAAATTGCACACAAACATGATGCACATCTAGTGGTGGATAACTGTTTCTGCACGCCTGCGATACAAAGGCCACTGAAGTCGGGTGCGGACATCATCATCCATTCTGCCACCAAATATATTGATGGTCAGGGCAGAGTGCTCGGTGGCGCTGTGCTGGGTTCGAAAGCGCTGATGGAACCAGTTTATGGCTATTTGCGCACAGCCGGTGTAACGATGAGCGCATTCAATGCCTGGGTGTTTCTGAAAGGCTTGGAGACATTGCATGTACGTATGGAAGCGCATGCCAGAAACGCTTTGAAATTGGCGCAATGGCTGGAGGCACAGCCAAGAGTGGCGCGCGTGTATTACCCAGGCTTGCAGTCTCATCCGCAATACGGCATCGCGATGCGCCAGCAGAGTAATGGTGGCGGCATTGTCAGTTTCGAAATCAAGCCGAAAGCCGGACAGACGGAGCAGGAAGCGGCTTGGGAATTGATCGATGCCACTAAACTGATTTCGATCACAGCCAATCTGGGCGATGCCAAGAGCACCATCACGCATCCGGCGACCACTACGCATAGCCGTATCACGCCGGAAGCTCGTGCCGAGGCGGGCATTCGAGACAATCTGGTCAGGATTGCGGTTGGGCTGGAGCATGTGGACGACCTGAAAGCGGATTTGCAGTTGGCTGGATAGGCGATGATTACCGCAGTCTATGCAGGCTTGTCTGCGTTGCTGATGATCTGGTTGGCAATGCGCGTCATTGCCTTGCGCTGGGAAAAGCGCGTGAAGTTTGGAGATGGTGAGCAAGCCGATTTAAAGTTGGCGATTCGCGCCCACGGTAATGCCAGCGAGTATATTCCGATTGCGCTGATCCTGCTATTTTTGCTGGAATATAATGGCTTGCATCCTTTGTTGATCCATATGCTGGGCATTGCATTTGTCTACGGCCGATATACGCATGCCAAGGCGCTGCTGTCCAATAGCATGCGGGAGCGTATGAAAGGCATGCAATATACGCTGAATTTGATTATTGCAATGGCGGTTGCCAGCATAATACTGGCATTACTCAAGCAGCTTGCTTAAAATGTTTTAGGGCATTAAAAAACGGGGCAATTGCCCCGTTTTGTTTTGGTCAAGCAAGCAGAAATTAAAGGTCTTTCGCATTTTCTGCCAGATATTTTGCCACGCCTGCTGGAGAGGCATTCATGCCTTTTTTACCTTTTTTCCAGCCGGCTGGACAAACTTCGCCGTGCTGCTCGAAGAATTGCAGCGCATCTACCATACGCAACATTTCATCAATGTCGCGACCCAGTGGCAAATCATTTACTACCTGATGGACAACTACACCATTTTTATTGATCAGGAATGAGCCACGATAAGCAACGCCGCCATCTGCCTCAACGTCATAGGCTTTACAGATGTCGTGTTTGATGTCCGCGACCAGCGGATAACCGACTTGGCCAATGCCGCCTTTGTCGATCGGGGTGTTTTTCCACGCCAAATGAGTGAAGTGTGAGTCGATAGAAACGCCGATCACTTCCACGCCGCGTTTTTTGAATTCATTCAAGCGATGATCGAACGCGATCAGTTCGGAAGGGCATACGAAAGTAAAGTCGAGTGGGTAAAAGAAAATGACAGCTGGCTTGCCTTTGATGTATGAGGCTAAGTGAAAATCTTCTCGAATTTGATTGTCGCCCATTACTGTTGCTGCGGTGAAGTCTGGTGCTGGTTTTCCGACTAGAATGGCCATTGATTTCTCCTTAAAAATTATCTGGGTTCGTAAAATTTTTAATATATTAAATTAAACATAGATTTATTTCTAATTTAATTTACTAAGGTTGGGCAAATGACGATAAAACGTAAAAAGCCTGCGCTTTCATATGGCGTCTCATGGTAAAATTCCAAGGATAATTTTTAACCAAATTTCAAGAAAATGGATCAACAATTCGCAAAAGAAACACTCCCCATCAGCCTTGAAGATGAAATGCGCAGGAGCTACCTGGATTACGCCATGAGCGTGATTGTAGGTCGTGCTCTACCTGATGTGCGCGATGGTTTGAAGCCTGTGCATCGACGCGTGCTTTACGCGATGCATGAGCTTTCCAACGACTATAATAAACCATATAAAAAATCCGCGCGTATTGTAGGTGATGTGATTGGTAAATATCACCCGCACGGCGATACGGCGGTATACGACACTATCGTGCGTATGGCACAGGATTTTTCGCTGCGCTATATGTTGGTGGATGGCCAAGGTAATTTTGGCTCGGTGGACGGCGACAATGCGGCGGCAATGCGTTACACCGAGATTCGCATGGCGAAAATCGCCCATGAACTGCTGGCGGACATTGACAAGGAAACTGTTGATTTCGGCCCTAACTACGACGGTTCAGAAAGTGAACCGCTCATCATGCCGGCGCGCATTCCTAACCTGCTTATCAACGGCAGCTCCGGTATCGCGGTGGGCATGGCGACCAATATCCCGCCACATAACTTGAACGAGGTGCTGGATGCTTGCTTTGCCGTATTGAAAGACCCGGAAATCGGTATCGAGGAGCTGATTGAACTGGTGCCTGCGCCGGATTTTCCAACAGCAGGCATTATTTACGGCACGGCTGGCGTTAAAGAAGGTTATCGCACTGGCCGCGGTCGTGTAGTGATGCGCGGGCGCACACATTTCGAGGATATTGGCAAGGGCGATCGCCAGGCTATTATCATCGACGAACTGCCATATCAGGTGAACAAGAAATCGTTAATCGAGAAAATCGCCGAGCTGGTCAACGACAAAAAAATCGAAGGCATTTCTGATTTGCGTGATGAATCCGATAAATCCGGCATGCGCGTGGTGATTGAGCTGAAGCGGGGCGAGATTCCCGAGGTGGTTTTGAACAACCTCTACAAGCAAACGCAGCTGCAGGATACATTTGGTATGAACATGGTGGCCTTGCTGGATGGTCAGCCGCGTTTGCTAAACCTGAAGCAGATGCTGGAGGCTTTCCTGCGCCATCGCCGCGAGGTGGTGACACGCCGCACGGTGTTCGAATTGCGCAAGGCGCGCGATCGCGGCCATGTGCTGGAAGGCTTGGCAGTAGCACTGGCCAATGTGGATGAGATGATTTCCATTATCAAGGCTGCTCCAACGCCACCGGAAGCCAAGGTTGCCTTGATGGCAAAAACCTGGCATTCACCGGTGGTCGAGGAAATGCTCAAGCGCACTGCGATGGAAGCAGCGCGCCCGGAAGGGCTAAGCGTGGATTTTGGCCTGACGCCGAATGGTTACAAATTAAGCGATGTCCAGGCGCAGGAAATCCTACAGATGCGCCTGCAACGCTTGACTGGCCTTGAGCAGGACAAGATTGTTAGCGAATACAAAGAGGTGATGGACATTATCGCCGATTTGCTGGATATTCTGGCGAAACCGGAGCGCGTGACGGCAATCATTGTCGAGGAATTGGCGCAAATCAAGCAACAATTTGGCGATAAACGCCGCAGCGAGATTGTGGTAAACGGCCAAGATTTGTCGCTGGAAGACCTGATTTCGCCGCAAGATGTCGTGGTGACTTTGTCGCATACAGGCTATATCAAATCGCAACCGCTGGATGAATATCGCGCGCAACGTCGCGGCGGCCGTGGCAAACAGGCTGCTGCGACCAAGGAAGATGATTTCATTGACAAGATGTTCGTGGCCAATACGCACGACTATATCTTGTGCTTCAGTAGTCTTGGCCAAGTATATTGGTTGAAAGTCTATGAAGTGCCGCAAGGCAGCCGTATATCGCGTGGCAAGCCGATTGTGAATCTGTTCCCGTTGGAAGAGGGCGAGAAGATCAACGCTATCTTGTCAGTGAAAGAGTTTGACGAAAACCATTATATTTTCATGGCAACTGCACAAGGTACAGTGAAAAAAACCGCCCTAACAGAGTTTGCCAACCCGCGGAAATCCGGCATTATCGCGATTAAGCTGGATGACGGCGACTACCTGATTGGCGCCGAGATCACCAACGGCAAGAATGACATCGTACTGGTTTCTGATGGTGGCAAGGCCGTCTGGTTCACTGAGGATGATGTGCGCCCGATGGGTCGTGCGACCCGTGGGGTGCGCGGCATGAAGCTTGGGTTAAAACAAAAAGTGCTGTCCCTGCTGATTGCCGAGAATGACCAGCAATCCGTGTTGGTGGCAACCGAGAACGGCTATGGTAAACGTACCGTGTTGGCCGAATTCCGTCACTCCGGCCGCGGTACGCAAGGCGTTAAAGCGATTGCTATTAGTGAGCGGAACGGCGTTGCTGTCGCGGCCAAGCTGGTAGGTGAAGACGACGAGATTATGCTTATTACGACGGGTGGCGTATTGATCCGCACGCGCGTCAAAGAAATTAGAGAGCTAGGCCGCGCAACTCAGGGTGTGACACTCATCAATCTGGGTGAAGGTGAGAAGCTTTCCGGCCTGGAAAAAATTGTTGAAACAGACGACGAATAACTTACATTAAGGGGGTTGAGGTAATGACACAGATTTATAACTTTGCCGCTGGACCTGCAGTGTTGCCGAAAGAGGTATTACAACAGGTGCAGGCCGAATTGCTGGATTGGCACGGCGCTGGCATGTCGGTGATGGAGATGAGTCATCGTGGCAAGGAATTCATCAGCATTGCAGCCGAGGCTGAAGCTGATTTGCGCGAGTTGATGGGCATCCCGGCCAACTACAAAGTGCTGTTCCTGCAAGGTGGTGCTTCGGCACAATTTAGCATGATTCCAATGAACTTGCTGCGTGGCAAAAAATCAGCCGATTATCTTAATACTGGCGAATGGTCAAAAAAAGCCATTAGTGAAGCAAAAAAATACTGTGAGGTGAATGTAGTCGCAACTTCTGCTGACAAGAATTTCAGCTATGCGCCTGCAATGGATCAATGGAAACTTAATCCTGACGCGGCTTATGTGCATTACACCTCAAACGAAACGATAGGCGGCGTAGAGATTTTCTGGACTCCTGATGTAGGCAAAGTGCCCCTGGTGGCGGATATGTCATCGCACATTCTGTCACGTCCGGTGGATGTTGCCAAACATGCGCTGATTTATGCCGGCGCACAGAAAAATATCGGCCCGGCAGGTTTAACAATAGTGATTGTGCGTGACGATTTGATTGGTGAAACCATTGCAGGCGCGCCGAGTATGTATGACTATAAAATCCATGCTGAAAACGAATCGATGTATAACACGCCGCCGACTTTTGCAATCTATGTCGCCGGCCTGGTCTTTAAGTGGCTGAAAGTTAACGGTGGCCTGGCAGCAATGGAAAAGACCAATATCACTAAAGCCAACATGCTTTATGATTATTTGGATAGCACGGACTTTTATCACTGCCCTACAGCGAAAGAAAACCGTTCGCGTATGAATATTCCGTTTACGCTGAAGAATGAGGCATTGGATGATGAGTTTATCAAACAAGCCAAAGCGCGTGGACTGGTACCTGTCTCTTATACACATCTAGATGTGTATAAGAGACAGATTGTAGGTCGTGCTCTACCTGATGTGCGCGATGGTTTGAAGCCTGTGCATCGACGCGTGCTTTACGCGATGCATGAGCTTTCCAACGACTATAATAAACCATATAAAAAATCCGCGCGTATTGTAGGTGATGTGATTGGTAAATATCACCCGCACGGCGATACGGCGGTATACGACACTATCGTGCGTATGGCACAGGATTTTTCGCTGCGCTATATGTTGGTGGATGGCCAAGGTAATTTTGGCTCGGTGGACGGCGACAATGCGGCGGCAATGCGTTACACCGAGATTCGCATGGCGAAAATCGCCCATGAACTGCTGGCGGACATTGACAAGGAAACTGTTGATTTCGGCCCTAACTACGACGGTTCAGAAAGTGAACCGCTCATCATGCCGGCGCGCATTCCTAACCTGCTTATCAACGGCAGCTCCGGTATCGCGGTGGGCATGGCGACCAATATCCCGCCACATAACTTGAACGAGGTGCTGGATGCTTGCTTTGCCGTATTGAAAGACCCGGAAATCGGTATCGAGGAGCTGATTGAACTGGTGCCTGCGCCGGATTTTCCAACAGCAGGCATTATTTACGGCACGGCTGGCGTTAAAGAAGGTTATCGCACTGGCCGCGGTCGTGTAGTGATGCGCGGGCGCACACATTTCGAGGATATTGGCAAGGGCGATCGCCAGGCTATTATCATCGACGAACTGCCATATCAGGTGAACAAGAAATCGTTAATCGAGAAAATCGCCGAGCTGGTCAACGACAAAAAAATCGAAGGCATTTCTGATTTGCGTGATGAATCCGATAAATCCGGCATGCGCGTGGTGATTGAGCTGAAGCGGGGCGAGATTCCCGAGGTGGTTTTGAACAACCTCTACAAGCAAACGCAGCTGCAGGATACATTTGGTATGAACATGGTGGCCTTGCTGGATGGTCAGCCGCGTTTGCTAAACCTGAAGCAGATGCTGGAGGCTTTCCTGCGCCATCGCCGCGAGGTGGTGACACGCCGCACGGTGTTCGAATTGCGCAAGGCGCGCGATCGCGGCCATGTGCTGGAAGGCTTGGCAGTAGCACTGGCCAATGTGGATGAGATGATTTCCATTATCAAGGCTGCTCCAACGCCACCGGAAGCCAAGGTTGCCTTGATGGCAAAAACCTGGCATTCACCGGTGGTCGAGGAAATGCTCAAGCGCACTGCGATGGAAGCAGCGCGCCCGGAAGGGCTAAGCGTGGATTTTGGCCTGACGCCGAATGGTTACAAATTAAGCGATGTCCAGGCGCAGGAAATCCTACAGATGCGCCTGCAACGCTTGACTGGCCTTGAGCAGGACAAGATTGTTAGCGAATACAAAGAGGTGATGGACATTATCGCCGATTTGCTGGATATTCTGGCGAAACCGGAGCGCGTGACGGCAATCATTGTCGAGGAATTGGCGCAAATCAAGCAACAATTTGGCGATAAACGCCGCAGCGAGATTGTGGTAAACGGCCAAGATTTGTCGCTGGAAGACCTGATTTCGCCGCAAGATGTCGTGGTGACTTTGTCGCATACAGGCTATATCAAATCGCAACCGCTGGATGAATATCGCGCGCAACGTCGCGGCGGCCGTGGCAAACAGGCTGCTGCGACCAAGGAAGATGATTTCATTGACAAGATGTTCGTGGCCAATACGCACGACTATATCTTGTGCTTCAGTAGTCTTGGCCAAGTATATTGGTTGAAAGTCTATGAAGTGCCGCAAGGCAGCCGTATATCGCGTGGCAAGCCGATTGTGAATCTGTTCCCGTTGGAAGAGGGCGAGAAGATCAACGCTATCTTGTCAGTGAAAGAGTTTGACGAAAACCATTATATTTTCATGGCAACTGCACAAGGTACAGTGAAAAAAACCGCCCTAACAGAGTTTGCCAACCCGCGGAAATCCGGCATTATCGCGATTAAGCTGGATGACGGCGACTACCTGATTGGCGCCGAGATCACCAACGGCAAGAATGACATCGTACTGGTTTCTGATGGTGGCAAGGCCGTCTGGTTCACTGAGGATGATGTGCGCCCGATGGGTCGTGCGACCCGTGGGGTGCGCGGCATGAAGCTTGGGTTAAAACAAAAAGTGCTGTCCCTGCTGATTGCCGAGAATGACCAGCAATCCGTGTTGGTGGCAACCGAGAACGGCTATGGTAAACGTACCGTGTTGGCCGAATTCCGTCACTCCGGCCGCGGTACGCAAGGCGTTAAAGCGATTGCTATTAGTGAGCGGAACGGCGTTGCTGTCGCGGCCAAGCTGGTAGGTGAAGACGACGAGATTATGCTTATTACGACGGGTGGCGTATTGATCCGCACGCGCGTCAAAGAAATTAGAGAGCTAGGCCGCGCAACTCAGGGTGTGACACTCATCAATCTGGGTGAAGGTGAGAAGCTTTCCGGCCTGGAAAAAATTGTTGAAACAGACGACGAATAACTTACATTAAGGGGGTTGAGGTAATGACACAGATTTATAACTTTGCCGCTGGACCTGCAGTGTTGCCGAAAGAGGTATTACAACAGGTGCAGGCCGAATTGCTGGATTGGCACGGCGCTGGCATGTCGGTGATGGAGATGAGTCATCGTGGCAAGGAATTCATCAGCATTGCAGCCGAGGCTGAAGCTGATTTGCGCGAGTTGATGGGCATCCCGGCCAACTACAAAGTGCTGTTCCTGCAAGGTGGTGCTTCGGCACAATTTAGCATGATTCCAATGAACTTGCTGCGTGGCAAAAAATCAGCCGATTATCTTAATACTGGCGAATGGTCAAAAAAAGCCATTAGTGAAGCAAAAAAATACTGTGAGGTGAATGTAGTCGCAACTTCTGCTGACAAGAATTTCAGCTATGCGCCTGCAATGGATCAATGGAAACTTAATCCTGACGCGGCTTATGTGCATTACACCTCAAACGAAACGATAGGCGGCGTAGAGATTTTCTGGACTCCTGATGTAGGCAAAGTGCCCCTGGTGGCGGATATGTCATCGCACATTCTGTCACGTCCGGTGGATGTTGCCAAACATGCGCTGATTTATGCCGGCGCACAGAAAAATATCGGCCCGGCAGGTTTAACAATAGTGATTGTGCGTGACGATTTGATTGGTGAAACCATTGCAGGCGCGCCGAGTATGTATGACTATAAAATCCATGCTGAAAACGAATCGATGTATAACACGCCGCCGACTTTTGCAATCTATGTCGCCGGCCTGGTCTTTAAGTGGCTGAAAGTTAACGGTGGCCTGGCAGCAATGGAAAAGACCAATATCACTAAAGCCAACATGCTTTATGATTATTTGGATAGCACGGACTTTTATCACTGCCCTACAGCGAAAGAAAACCGTTCGCGTATGAATATTCCGTTTACGCTGAAGAATGAGGCATTGGATGATGAGTTTATCAAACAAGCCAAAGCGCGTGGACTGGTAC
>OEOF01000043.1_pt1 | contig 20799 bp, 18 predicted proteins | sample 1539701 | NCBI WGS metagenome assembly OEOF01 (sample SAMEA3611561, study PRJEB23397) | activated sludge metagenome | biome: Urban; feature: Wastewater Treatment Plant; material: Activated Sludge | place: Slovenia | collected 2012-09-24 | reverse complement strand
TCTTATACACATCTAGATGTGTATAAGAGACAGGCGTGCCCCTGGCCGAGCGCGACGCGGCCACGCGGCAGGCCATCGCCGAGCTGGCGGGCATGATTGACGGCGACGCGGCCACGGCCGTCTGGGAAGACGCGCTACTCGCCGCCGAATGGGCCGGCCCGCCGGTCTGGTTCCACGGCGACCTGTTGCCCGGCAACCTGCTGGTCGCCGGTGGCGGTCTGCGGGCTGTCATCGACTGGGGCGGTCTGGGCGTGGGCGACCCGGCCCCCGACCTGATGATCGCCTGGAGCCTGTTCTCCGGCGACAGCCGCGCCGCCTTCCGCGCCGCGCTGGGGGTCGATGAGGCCACCTGGACGCGCGGCCGGGGGCATGCGCTGTCGCAGGCGGTAATCTTTGTGCCCTATTATCTGGCTACCAATCCTGAGGGTGTCGCCAATGCCCGGCGGGCCATCGATCAGGTGTTGGCCGATTATCGCGCGGGTGAACCTTGAAGCTCAATGAATTAAACACGGATCGACTGAAACTCGAATCCTCAAAGGCATCCGGCTGATGATCACCGTGATGACCTTCAATATCCGCTACGGGCAGGCCGACGACGGCGACAACCATTGGGAGCGTCGCAAGTCGCTTGTCATCCAACGCATCCGCGCCGCCGATCCCGACCTGCTGGGGCTGCAAGAGTGCCGCGACGATGAGCAGGCCGCTTTCGTCAAAGAGCAACTGCCCGACTACGACTTCTTCGGCGTACCGCGCGGCGGCGACGGGCCGACGGCGCTGGAAATGGCCCCCATCCTGGTGCGGCGATCGGCCTTTCATCCGGCGCGGCAGGGGGTGTTCTGGCTCAGCGAGACGCCGGACGTGGCCGGTAGCCTCGGCTGGGACGCGATGTTCCCGCGCACGGCCACCTGGGTTGAGCTTGTCCACGGGCCGACCGGCGGCGCGCTGATCTTCCTCAATACCCACTTCGATTTGATGCCGGCGGCCATCGACGGCGCGGCGCGGCTCTTGGTCGATTGGGCACGGCGGCAAGCGGCGCGGCGGCCGCTGATCGTCACCGGCGATTTCAACGCCGTGAAGGGTTCGGCCGCCTACGGGCTACTGGTCGACGGCCACACGCTGGTCGATGCCGCGCGGCAGGTGGGAACGGCCGGCGCGGACGAGGGTACGTTCCACGGCTTCGGGCTGCCGGTCACCTTGCCCATTGACTGGATTCTGGTGTCGCCGTCATTCATCGTCAGGGATGCGGCCATCGACCGGACGTGGCAGGGCAATCTCTATCCATCCGATCATTACCCGGTGATAGCGGCGCTGGATTGGCCGGTGGTATAAGTTCTCCTGGAACGGCGCGGCATTCTACGGCCGCCGCGCCTCCTGCCGCCAGAAGAAGAAGGCGAAGCCCAGCGTGAACAGCACGGCGATGCCCGCATAGCTCATCGTCGGAGCGCGGCCGAAATCGAACTCGGCGCGGAAGAAGAGCAACGTTAGGCAGACGGCCGCGCCGAAGACGACGGCCAGCGCCCCGGCCGAACGCACCTCATCCCAATCATGGGCGAAGCCGATCGTCCCGGCCCACACCGCCCAACCCAGGAACCAGGCGGCGATGATGCGCGCGTCGAAGCCGTTGAGGTCCCAGGCCCAGCGCAGGGTGAGCCACTCCGGGTTGATGATGAGCAGCAGACCCATCAGCATGAGCACGCCGACGACCAGGATAATGAAACGCCGGAACCAGGGCAGGATGGGGCCGCCGCTACTCAGGTGCGCCCGGCGGGCCTCCTCCGTCCACGGCGCGCTGAAGATCATCGTCACCGGCTCGAAGGTGTAGAAGATGATCCACAGATGGGCCAACAGGAAGCGCCAGTTCATCTCGTCGGCGTGCCACAGCGTCGCCAGCAGCAATGTGCCGGTGAAGGCCAGATTGCCCCACAGCGTCCAGCGCACGTGGAGCCAGTTGCGATAGTAGAGGAATTGCAGGAAGAAGAAGGTGCGGAAGATGTAGCCGGCGCCGATGAACGCCTGGGCCAGCCGCGGCTCGACAACCCAGGCGAAATGGGTGGGGATGAAGCGCGGGAAGAAGAACATCCACACCGCGAAGACGGCCGCCAGCAACACGCCGGCCACGGCCCAGGGACGTAACGCTCTAGGAATGGGAACGAAAGGGGTCATATCGTGGGTCTCCTGGTGGCGGGTAGCGGGTGGCGGGTAGCGAGTGGCGAGTGGCAAGTTTGGGCGAACTTGCCACTCGCTACCCGCCACTCGCCACCCGCAACATCTTTTTCATTAGGCGCTTTGTAATTCGAGCGCGCCGCCGGCGGTGGTGACGAACGAAGCCCGGACGAGCAGATTGCCGGCGCGGCCGGTGATGAGCCATTCGCCCGGCCCGCCGCCGCCCTCGGCCGAGCCGGAGAGGATGTCGAGCGTGGCCCCCGCGCCAGGCGGCAGGAATTCGACGTTGCTATAGTGCGCGCCGCGCTCCCAGCGGTGGCCCTGGATGGTGACCGTCACCGGCTGGGTCGAGGCGTTGAGGCAGCGCACGGTCATGCGCGTGCCCGCGCCGGTTAGCAGCGCCGGGGTGTTGCCCAGCCCGGCCCGGCCGTTGAGGCACAGCCCCGCGCCGGGCAGTTCATGGAAGGCCAGCAGGTAATCGGCCCGTTTGGGCGGCGGCGGCACGGCGGCGAACGACGTGCTGCTGTCGCCAGGGCGGCGCAGTGCTCCCGGCGGCGCGTCGGGTTCCTGCTCGCCGGGGGCCTGGACGACCAGCGCGCCAAACGCGCCGAGGGCCGTCGATTGGCCGCCGTCGGCCGCGGCGTCGTGATAGAGCCACACGCCGGCCGCCGACTTGTGGGGCAGCGTCCAGCGGTAGGTGAAGGAGTCACCGGGCGGCACGCGGTCGCCGCGCCGGTGGCCCTGGGTCGGGTCGGGCGGGGCCAGGGGGAAGACGCCGTTGTGCGCCGCGCTCACCCCCGCGCCGTGGGGGTGCAGGCTGTGGACGCGATCCGATTCGTGGATGCCGGGGCGGGTGTCCAGGTTGCGGAAATGGACGATGATCTCATCGGCGACCTTGGCCGTCAGCGTGGGGCCGGGGATCGTGCCCTGGGTGGTCGTCGGGTCGGGTTCGGTCAGGTCCCAGGGGTTGAGCGTCCGGTCGTCGGGCGCGGCCCAATTGGCGGTCATGCGGCGCAGGATGAGCATCTCGCGCGTGGCCGGGCGGAACATGCCGCCGGCGACCTGGGGCATCGGCCGCCCCGTCTGCCGGTTAGCCCCCCACGGCGCGGCATCCCACGGGCGCGATTCCAGTTGTAGCCAGTATTCCTTGATGCGGGCCATAAATGCCTCCGAAGGGAAGAGAAACCACAGATTACACAGATTTCACAGATTTAGAAGAGGATTTATCCGCAGATTTGGCAGATTAGGCAGATTACCCAGAGCGTATTGTAATCTGCCCAATCTGCGGATGATAATCTCTTCAATCTGTGTCATCTGTGAAATCTGTGGATTCTTCTTCGATCATGTCAACCTATCTAGCTCGGGCAGGGCGGCGCGGATGCCGGCCGCGCCGCCGGACGGCAGCGGGTCGCCGTGGCCGGTACATAGGATATCCGTGTCGAACTCGGCCAGGCGGCGGACCGACGCCTTATGCTGCCGCACGTTGAGCAGAAAGCCGCGCCACCCCAGATAGAAGCGCGGCCAGGTGCAGACGGCATCCCCGGCGATGAGCAGCCGGCGCTCCGGCCAGTAGAAGGCCAGATGGCCGGGTGAGTGGCCGGGGGCATGGACGACGGTCAGCGGCCCTACGTGGTCGCCCTCGTGGATGAAGTGATCGACCTTGACCGGCGGGTGCTTGGACACGTTGAAGTTTAGCCCCAATTGCAGCGGCCAGGTGCGCAGCGGGCGATAGGGGCGGCCGGCCACGGGCTGGGCCACGCGGTCGGCGCTAATGATGTCGGCCTCCCATTCGTGGGCATAGACCGGCGCGCCGCTCAGTTCCTTCAATCGCGCCAGCCCGCCCAGGTGGGAGCGGTGGGCATGGGTCTGGATGAGGTGCTGCACGTCGGCCGGGCCGCGGCCGATGCGGGCCAGTTCGTCCAGGATGAGGTGGGCGTCGGCGGCCATGAGCGTATCGACGATGGTCACGCCCTGACCATCGTCGAGCATGAAGGCGCGCACGCGGCCGCCGCGATTATCGCCCAGGCTATAGATACCGGGGGCAACTTGCATCGATGCACCTGCCGGCTCCCACTGTAAACTATGCCGTTGGAATTGAGTATATGGTAGAGGAGGAGGGGGATGGTGTCAAATGGGGAGCGTTGCTGGGCCCTGAAAAAAGTGGCCACACGGATGAGTTATCGGGGTCACATCCGAAACACCCCATAGCGCGGCGGCCCTTCGCTCATGTAATCGACGTTATGGGCCACCGACAGACCGATGCTCAGCGCCATGCGCGTGTCGCGCGGGTCGAGGATGCCGTCGTCCCACAGCCGGGCCGTGGCGTAGTAAGGGGATGACTCGGCCTCGAACTTTTGGCGGGTCATCAGTTGCATCATGGCGATCTGGTTGGCGTCGGGCGGGACGCCTCGCTTGCGGGCCTGCTCGATCTGCACAATGCCCAGCACCCCGGCCGCCTGCTCGCCGCCCATGACGGCCACGCGGCTGTTGGGCCAGGCCCACAGGAAGCGCGGATCGAGCGCCCGGCCGCACATGGCATAGTTACCCGCGCCATAGGAACCGCCGAGGATGACCGTGAACTGCGGCACGGTCGAGGTCGCCACGGCATTGAGCATCTTGCTGCCGTGCTTGATGATCCCCTCGCGTTCGTGCTTGGCCCCGACCATGAAACCGGTGATGTTTTGCAGGTAGATCAGCGGCGTGCGCGTCTGGTTGCAGAGTTGGATGAACTGCGTGGCCTTGTTGGCGCTCTCGGAAAACAGCACACCGTTGTTGCCCAGGATGCCCACCGGCCAGCCGTCGAGATGGGCATGGCCGCAGATGAGCGTCGCGCCGTAGTCGGGCTTGAATTCCAGGAAGCGCGAACCATCCACCAGCCGGGCGATGATCTCGCCTACGTCAAACGGCAGGCGCGGGTCGGCGGGGATGACGCCCAGCAGTTCGTCGGGATCGAGAGCGGGCGGTTCGGGCGCGGCCCGGCGGGCCAACCCGGCGGCCGGCTTGGGCCGGCCCAGGTGGGCCATGATCAGCCGGCCGATACGCAGCGCGTCGGCGTCGTCCTCGGCGGTGTAATCGCTGACGCCGGAGACGTGGGCGTGCATCTCCGCCCCGCCCAGCGTCTCGTCGTCGCTCTCCTCGCCAATCGCCATCTTGACCAGTGGCGGCCCGCCCAGATAGACGGCCGCCCGGCCGCGCACCATGACGGTATAGTCGCTCATGCCGGGGATGTAGGCCCCGCCGGCGGTGCTGCTGCCGAAGACCAGCGCCACCTGGGGAATGCCCGCCGCCGACAGCCGGGCCTGATTGGCAAATGTCCGCCCGCCGAGGATGAACACCTCGTCCTGATAGAGCAGGTTGGCCCCGGCCGATTCGACCAGCGAGATACAAGGCAGGCGATTCTCCAGCGCGATCTGCTGGGCGCGCAGCGACTTTTGCAGCGTCATCGGGTAGACCGCGCCACCCTTGACCGTGGCGTCGTTGGCGAAGATGAGGCACTCCACGCCGCTGACGCGGCCGATGCCGGTGATCTGCGATGCCGCCGGGGATTCGCCGTTGTACAGCCCCTCGGCGGCCAGCGGCGACAGCTCCAGGAAGGGCGTGGCCGGGTCGAGCAACATCTCCACCCGCTCGCGGGGTAGCAGCTTGCCCGCGGCGCGGAACTTGGCCGCGCCGCGTTCGCCGCCGCCGGCCCTCGCTTTGGCTTGCCGCTCGTTTAGTTCGTCGAGCAGGGCTTGCATGGCGGCGCGGTTGGCGGCGTAGTTATCAGCGCGATGCAAGGATCGCGTGCCTAGGGTTTTCCCGCTAGAGGGCAATCCCCGCCTCCTCAATAAACTCAAAGAACCCCTGCCCCGCATACCCGCGCGGCAATGGCGGCATTGTCTCAAAGGCTGAGGTGATGGCCTGATTTGATTTTGTCTCGCTGCTTCTGACGATGCCATGCAGAATCTCCAGCGCGTGGTAGGCCATCTCCTTATTGGCGCGGTTTTTTCGGCCCATTCTCATAGACCAGGCCATTTCGGCCACGCCAAGCCCGCGACATTCATCATGGAAAGCGTGACTTTGGTGCATCGTAAAAGGCTCAGCATTGCCCTTCAAAATAACACGAACATCGCCGCCAAACTGATTCGGATCAGCCATGTACATGACGCCCATTGTCCCGATCACGACCAGGCTGGGCTTCTCCGGCAAAATGAAGATTGAATTGGCATCGAACAAGACGTTGCCAATCGCGCCGCTTGCGAAGTGGAGGATGCCGGACATTAAGTTTTCGCATTCGACCGGGAAGGTTTCGCCAAACTTCTCCAGGGAATAATCCGGTCTGGCCGGTTTTCTGGTCTTAACCACGCCCGATACTTCTTTGACCGGCCCCATGATGCTCAGGAGGGCGGTGATATAGTAAATCCCCACGTCAAAGCCGAAGCCGCCGCCCTTGCGCGCGGTGAAGGGGAAGGCCCGATTGAGAATATCGCTGTCGCGGGTTAGCGCGCAATAACAAGATGTGATCTCGCCCAGCATGCCGCTATCAACTACATATCTTGCCGTCTGGATCGCCGACCCTAAAAAGGTATCGGGCGCCGCGCCAAGATACAGATGCTTCCGATCGGCAATTTCCACAAGCTCGGCGGCATGTTCCAGCTCGACGGCTAAAACCTTCTCGGTGTAGACATGCTTGCCCGCCTCGAGAAGTTGTTTGATCACCGGATAATGGGCGACCGGTGTCGTGAGATTGACGACAATCTCAATGGTTTCGTCGGCCAGGATTTCTGCCAGCGTCAGGACTTTGATGCCGAATCTTTGCGCTGTGGCCTGGGCCTTTCCCGGATTGCGGTCACAGCATCCCACGACATCGAGTATCTTGAATTTGTTGATCATCGTACTCAAATAGGGAGCGCTGATTGCGCCGCAGCCAATGATTGCCGTCTTTACTGGTCGGATATTCGTCATCGTTATTTCCTGAGAGGCGGCCACAAAAGTGGGGTGTTATTGGTTGGGCTTCAACCTGATGTCATTCAACTCATTGCTTGAGCCGATAGGAGACAAAGGCAATCGTCCGGTTATCCGGCGCCCAGGAGTTGACGTTGAGCGTTCCCTGCCCGCCAAAGAGTTTAACAATCGTCTTTGAATCACCACCCGCGGCCGAAATCAGTCTAATTTCCACATGCTTGTTCGGTGGATGGTCACCCGCATCCACATCATTTTGACCATAAGCGATATAGACAACCCGTTGCCCATCCGGGGAGACGTGGGGGAACCAGCAGTTGGCGTCTTCCTTGACCATGTGGGTCTGTTCCGAGCCATCGACATTCATGCGCCAAACTTGCATCAAGCCGGTGCGGGTCGAGTCAAACCAAATGGTGCGGCCGTCGGGCGCATACTCCGGGCCATCGTCCAACCCCGGTGTGTTGGTGAGCTGTGTTTCCGGGCCGCCGTTGACCGAGATGGTGTAAATATCGTATTGGCCGTTCCGCTCCGCGCAATAGGCCAGCCGCTCCCCATCCGGCGACCAGCCGTGCAAATAGCTGGGGCCTTTTTCGGTCACGAGCCGGGGTTGGCCGCCCGCAAAGGGGACGATATAGATGCGCGAGGTAGCATCTTCGTTGGTAAAGTGGCTGATCGCGATTTGGCTGTCGTCGGGCGAGAGGACGTGGTCATTGTTGCAGTCAATGGCAAAGCCGGTGTCTATTTCCTTGATGTCACCTGTGGCGAGTTCATAGGTGTATAGACGCCCCCGGCCGTTGTAGACCAAATAGCGGCCGTTGCGCGTCCAGTTTGGCGCTTCGATCACATAGTCAAACTCATGGAGGGCGCGCCGCAGCCCTGTGTCTACATCGACCGTTTCCAGGATGCTGAATGAATCACGCGCGGCCAGCCATTGGCGTAAGGTTTCAATATCCATATATGTTTTGGCTCTAGGCGAGTTCTAAAAACACTTCGGGACGCTGCTCAGCGATACGCAGAAGTGAGCGCGCCGGGCCGCTCGGCTCACGACGACCTTGTTCCCAATCCTGCACCGTCCGTACACTTACGCCCATTAACCCGGCAAACGCAGCTTGAGATAGACCCATCCGCTTTCGAATCTGTTCCGGTGCAGCCGGAGTTTTCAACTCGCGCGTCCGTAATCCTTTAATGTCGCCCCGCTCAAAGGCTTTGATTTCCCGAATGCCCTCGAGAATCTCAAGCCCAATATTTCGCTCAGTCATAATTTATTACGCCGCCAGTGCCCCGTATGATCTGCCCAAAGTCGGGTCGTTCCACAAGGAACAACTGGAGACCCAAGTATTCATCGTCAGTTAAGTAGTTGCCAACGTGCTTTGTGAATGTGCTCGTCTCGACAAAAACCATAGTGCTACTCCAGGGCATTATACGGCAGGGCCGTATATCCCGTCAATAGAATCTCTTTTCTCTTTTTCTACCCTCGTGGCAGCCGCAGCATCTCCCGCGCCTCGGTCACCGACGCCACCTCGCCCCCCACCAACCGCACCAACTCGGCCGCCCGTGCCACCAGTTCGCCATTCGACCGCGCCAACTGCCCCGGCGCGACGTAGAGGTTGTCCTCCAGTCCCACACGCACGTTGCCGCCCATTGAGATAGCGGCGGCCACCAGCGGCCACTGCCGCGCGCCGATGCCGATCACCTGCCAATGCGCCCCGGCCGGCAGGTTATCGACCTGCTGCACCAGGTGGCGGGTCGTGCCGGGAATGCCGCCCAGCACGCCCATGATCAGGCTGAACTGGTAAGGGGGCTGTAAGGCCCCCATATCGATCAGCGGGTTGGCATTGTGGATGTGGCCGGTGTCGAAGCACTCCATCTCCGGCCGCGTGCCGGCGGCGTTCATCGCCTCCAGAAAGTAGAGGATGTCGCCGAACGGGTTGGCGAAGACGTGGTCGTGGTAGAACGCCTTGTGCTTGGCCGAGTAGATGGCGTAGTTCATGCTGCCCATGTTCAGCGCGGCCATGTCGGGGCGTAGCGCGGCGATGTGGGCCACACGCTCTTCCCGCGAGACCCCAATCGCGCCGGTGGAGTAATTGATGATCACGTCGGGGCATTCGCGGCGCACGGCGGCATCGATGCGGGCGTAGGTGTCCACGTCGTAGGCCGGGCGGCCGTCGTCCTGCCGGGCGTGGATGTGGACGATGCTCGCCCCCGCCTCGACACTGCGGCGGGCCTCGGCGGCGATCTCGTCCGGCGTATAGGGGATGGCCGGCGATTGGGCGCGGGTGGTTAGGACGCCGGTCAGGGCGGCGGTGAGGATGGTTTTAGACATGGCTAGACTCCTTTTAGGCCCGCACCCGCTGAGCCAACGCCGCCGTCAGCCGGTTCAGCGCTTCCGAGCGATCATCCGGGGCCAGTCGTACCTCGATGATCTGGAAGGTACTCCGGTCGGCGCGGGCGGCCAGCAGCGCTTCTTCCAACTCGTCCTCGGTGTCGACCGCATAGCCGCGGCCCGCGCCCAACACGCGCACCACGTCGCTATAGCGCCAGTTGAGGATGTCGTTGAAGCGGCCGTCGAGCATCGGCCGTTCCGTCCCGTAGCCCTGGTTGTTCAGCACCACGACGATGGGATTCAAGCCGAAGCGGGCTGCGGTCGATAGCTCCATGCCGGTCATCTGGAACGCGCCGTCGCCGACGAGCACCAGCGGGCGCAGGTCGGGCCGGGCCAGTTGCACGCCCACGGCGGCGGGCACGGCGTAGCCCAGCGACGTGTAATAGGCGGGCGAACTGAACTCCGAGGCGCAGTGGATGGTCATGTCGATGCCGGCGAACATGGCATCGCCGGGGTCGGCCAGGACGGCCGTGCTGTCGTCGAGGAACTGGTTCAGCCGCTCGAACAAATAGCGCACGGTCAGCGGCTTATCGGGCACGGGGAAGCACTCCGGCGGCGTGGGTGGGTGGGGGATCGCGCCGGGGTCGCGCCGCTCCGGCCCGGCGGCGATGAGCGCCGGCAGGAAATCGGCCAGGGCGATGCCGTCGTAGGCGTGGTAGCGAATGGACAGGCGGTCGCCGGTGGCGTTGATGACCCGGCTGGGGTCGAGCCGGGCGGTGAAGATGCCCAGGTTGACGTCGGTCATAAAGACGCCCAGCATGAGCACGCAATCACTGCCTTCGACGTACTCGCTCACCTCCTGGCGGCCCATCGCACCCATGTAGACGCCCAGGTAGAGCGGGTGATCCTCGCGCACCACCGACTTGCTGAGGATGGTGGCGGCCACAGGTAGTCTGCTACCTTCCACCAGGCGCATCAATTCGCCCTGCAAGCCGAAGCGCTGCACCTCTTCGCCGGCCAGGATGACCGGCCGCTGGGCGGCGTTGATGCGCTCCAGCGCCTCGGCCACGGCTTCGCGCAGGGGGACGGGGTCCGGAGGCAGACCCTCTCCCCAGCCCTCGCCCGTCGGGCGAGGGGATTGGGCGCTGATGGGTACGTTGACCATATCGCGCGGCAGTTCGATGTAGACCGGCTGCTTGGCGGTGACGGCGGCATGAAGCACGCGGTCGATCTCCCGCGCGGCCGTCTGCGGGTTATCCAGCACCGTGGCGGCCACGGTCAGTTGCTCGAACACCTTGAGTTGGGTGTCGAAGTCGCGCACCTTGTGGTGGAGCAGCGGATTGCGCAGCCGCTCATTGACCCCCGGCGCGCCGCTGATGACCACCACCGGCGATTTCTCGGCGTAGGCCTGGGCGGTGGTATTTGCGACCTTCAGCCCGCCGACGCAATAGGTGATGCAGACCACACCCAGCCCATTGAACCGCGCGTACGCATCGGCGGCAAAGCCCGCGCCCTGCTCGTCGCAGGTGTTGATGACCTCTAGCTCGCTCTCCTCCAGCGCCTTGTAGAAGCCGAGGACGTAGTCGCCGGGGACGCCAAAGATGTGGTGGACGCCTAGGGATTGGAGACGTTGAATGAGGTAGGTGCTGATGGGAGAGGTATAAGCCATAAATATCAGTAGTGATCAGAAGCTGGCTACAGTCATAGGCCGTTCAGCACTTCGCACCTTTAAGGCAACAAACCACTCTGCGCTTTAGGTGGATTGGTCGGTATCCTAACTGAGTTTGGGTTTTGGCTCCACATTCGGTCAGGATATTGAACAAGTTTCAGGTCAAGGGTAATTCAAACATTATCTCTTTGCTCCTTAACACTAATCGGAATTTATTAAGGTTGGGTGTATGGGGTAATGGGGACACGTTTGGTGGTAAGGTAGGTCCCCCATATATAATTCCCATTCAACTTTAGACAGATTTCTTCCAACTTTCGAACATGTCAAATCGACTAACGCACTAGGTGTCAACCATCTACGGATAGTTCGGTCGCGACTAATAGAAATAATATATCGATCATCGCGACTAAACTTCAAGTATGTGATTTCCGCTCCATGTCCAATAAGGACTATGGGGGCAGCATTCATGTCATCTAACGCCCATACATTTATCGTCTGATCCTGACCGCTAGTTGCAAGGAATTGTCCATTATTACTGATTGCTATAGTTAATAGATCCGATGGTGCGTCTACTGCCTCGACCCTTCCCACTACTTCAGGTACTTGTGTATGATTTCCAATATTCCATGATCTAACAAATCCGTCTGAAAAGGCAGCAAGTATCTTTGCGCCTTTTGGATTAATGGCAACATCTATTAGTTCTCTATCAAATTCGTATATTGTAGCTCTTTGACTAGGTTTACTCATATCCCAAATACTTATTACTCCTACATAACCAAATTCATTATTATCGAATATTTGCCTAGATCCTGATGCAATTAAATAGTTCCCATCGGGGGTGAATTCTATATGGGAGATTGTTCCTGCTGGCTTCGTTAAGAAAGTTGGTGGTACGTCCAAAGCATTGATGTTCCAAATTCGGATTTTATTCTCGAAACAATCAGCTTGTACTATAGCGTCCTCTCCAGGACTAAATGCTAATGCACAAGCTTCATCGTCCAGCTTCATGGATGCCAGTGGTGCAGTTATGTCATTTAGATTCCAGATAGTTAAGGTGGGAGGGATGATTTCCGCGCAACATTGTTCTCGACTAGCTGCAGCCAAGAATTGGCCAGATGGGCTTAGCGCTAACGTGATTATTTGAGATTTAGGCACGTTCAATTCTATTGGAGGTACATCCGATTTATCAAAATTCCATACGTTGATTGTGCTATCCATAATGTCAACAGTACTTGCTGCACCAACTAAATTGCTATCAGAACTTATTGCCATTGCGTTAATAGCCCTCAAATTAGACATCACAGCGGGAACAGCTTCGGAACTTGTTAAATCCCAGAATCGAGCACTAAATTGAGAATCAAAAGATATGAGTCCATCTCCCCCAAAGGCATATTGGACATACCTTACTTGAGCGCTATGGCCTTCCAGGATACGAGGCTCAGCCTCCTTATTCTCCATGCTCCAAATTCGAATCGTCTTATCAGAACTTGCTGATGCTAGGTACTTCCCATCAGGGCTGAATGACAAAGAATTAATGTCTCCTCCATGTCCTTCAAGATTAAATGGTGGACTATGGAAGTTACCCACATCCCAAAGACGAATTATTGGGTTTAAACCACCGATACCCTCTTGATTTGCTGTAGCTAAAATTCCTCCGTCTGGACTGAACTCGACAGAGGTTACGTGACCGCCATGACCTATTAGGATCGGCTCACTACTTAGCGACTGTATGTTCCAAATGCGAATAAGCCAATCCCAACTACCAACTGCAAGCAACCTTCCATCAGGGCTAAAGGTTACTTCACTATAATCTCCTCTGACATCGTCTTCACTACTTTTGAAGATGAGTGGTTCAAGCGATAGATTTGTTATGTCCCAAACACTAACAGTTTCATCTACTCGCGCTACAGCAAGCCATCGATCGAATGGATCAAAGGCAAGTGCCGAAATCTCAAACCCGTGGCTAGGAAGTATGTATGCTGGTTGATCAAGATTATCTAGCCGCCAGATATAAATGTTTGAATCATAAGGAGCATCAAGAGGTGTCCGTGTAAAGTCTGTATCGTCTAAACCCTCAGATGCTAAGTAACGTCCAGTTGAAGAAAAATTGACACCTTCAAATCTAATTCCCTCGACACTGAGCACTATTGGATCTTCCAAAAGATCAATTGTATTCCATAAATAAATAGAACCTCCTGAGGAGGCAAGAAACTTGCTGTCCGGGCTAATCACCAGTAATCCCTTTTCCGAATCCCTGTTAGGAACAACAATTTCCCGATTGAATAACGGGCGACTCATGATTTCCCGAAGGGAAGAATCAATGAGGTCTTGTTGGTTTGTCGATTGTTTGGTGTTTAGATATAAGGCTTCTAATGCAATTAGCGCCGCCAAATCTGTTTGGTTAGTGCGATTTGCTACTACGACAGCAAGATTGGCGAGCGACCGTACCTGAAGAACCTGGTTTTGAATTGCAAGTTCACCAGCCTGGCGTCGAAATATAGCAGCCGAAATCACCGAGCCAGCAATTAGAATCAGGAGTGAAGCTATTACAAACACTAGGCGTGTCGCACGCGCCAAACGCTCTTTCTTACTACGATTTGTACTACATAGTAGAAATTCATTTTCAAGATCATTTACCAATTGTTTATGGGATACACTCCATTCTTCAATTTTAGCCAATTTCGTTCCTTGGTATAGATAAGCATCATCTCGATCATTGTCTATCCATTCGTGGGCAGCAATAGATAATTGGCGATGAAGAAGCAATCCTTCGCGATCCTCGTCCAGCCAGCCACGTAGCCGAGGCCACTCGCGAATTAACGCCTCGTGTGCTACATCTACACGATTTGATGTCATTGTTAGTAGACGTGCGTTAACCAAATCCTCCAATATGCTTTGAGCAGACTCTATTTTCTCTACTCCTGTCATCGCTTCTTCAACAGTAATGCTCCGGCGAGTATCTTGAGTTCCTTCTCCCAATTCAGTCAATTGAAGGAATATTTGACGAATGAAGCTCTGTCCTTCCGAATCGAAAGCTTCGAATACATACTCGGCAGTATTAGCAATAGCATGTTGAACACCACCAGTAGCTAAATAGCCATGAAGCGTCATGTGATGGCCTTCTCTTCGCTTCCAAGTTTCGAGAAGAGCGTGGGAAAGAAGGGGTAGGGCACCAGGTTCATCACCAACGTCGCGAAGAAGCAAATTCGTTAAGCCATTATCAAAGGCATAGCCAGAAAAAATCGCGGGTTGTTCGATCGCCTCTCGGAGCTCGTCTTCGGTCATGGGCCCTATGTATTTCTGATGGAGTTCCAAGGCTCTTCGTAGGAGAGGGTAAGAGGCGCAATGCGCATAAAAGTCAGCACGGATGTTAATCACAACTGTCATCGACCCAGGTTTCATGCTGTTGTTCAGTAAATTTGCAATGAAGATTCGTCGTTGAGTTTCGTCTTTACAAACTGTAAATAGCTCTTCGAACTGGTCTACAAGAAGAAACAAATGGGAGCGATTATTTCGCCTCAGATACTTGAGAACAAAGAGTTGGAGGTTAGAGGGATCGTTCTGAAGTTCTTTTATTATTTTCTTTGTTTTTGTTACAGTAACCAGATCACTGGTCAAAGCAACAGCAAGATGCTCAATAGGATTATTGGTGGGCGTAATATCCAAATACATCCAATTAGCACTGCCAACAGGAGTATCTATTCCAGGGCTTCCAAGGCTATAATCCTTGCTTTTCTTAAGAGCCGGAATAAGGCCTGCACGAATCAGGGAGGTTTTGCCAATTCCGGACGCACCAACAACGGCAAGAAAATTATTATCGCACAAGTAATTTGATAGCTCGCCAATTATTTTCCCCCGCCCAAAGAAAATAGTCGCGTCATTTTCGTTGAAGTAAGATAAACCCTTATATGGTGGTTCGTGCGGCTCCGAAAGTTCTTCAAGCGGCCAAACAACGTTTGGCCTTATGAAATTGAGATGTGTAATTAGCTCTACCAGTAGATGTCGTTGATTGAGGTACTCAAGGAGTGCGGTCGTTTTTGCGTCAATCGTATCGCCGGATAAATTATCATCACGCACACCAAGATCAAAGCAAAGGTCGCGTAATTCATCTAGAGAAAAACTTGCGACCATTTGCTTACGCAAGGTGCGCAATTGTTTGGTAGAAAAGTGATCCTTTGAAACCATTGCAAGTCCCAATTGACGTGGACCAGTTCCTGAAAAGAATTATGTTGTGTCGACCTACAAAAGTTGGAAACCAATCACTCGTCTATTTTCGAAGTTCTGTTGACGATAGCTCTTTGGGCATTAGTGTGCCTCCGTTGCCTGACTTTATAGGAAAACATTATATGTATTCCATATAATATACACAAACGACTAGTCCCAATAACGCTCGTCAGCCACGATGGGGGTTTCGGCCGATACCTCCCCAAAACCCCACCTCATCCACCCTAACCCCACAAACCCGCTACACCGTTGTCTTCAACGCCTCGGCGAGCTACTCGCAAGAACATCACCGCAGAGGTTCAGGCGTTGGTAGTCGCGTCCATTCCCCTTACCTGCCAAACGTCCGGAATCGCTCGCACTTTTCTTACGCTACCTGCGGCATCGCCTCAATTAACGCCCGCAAGACGCGATTCACTGCCTCCGAATCCCGAAAATATTCGGCCACGTCCGGTTCCAAAATCACGACGCGCTGCTCTTCCATGAGAGCAAAACGATTGGGCTTTGCTTTGCCATAATCAAAGTCATACTCCGGCAACAGCCCATCAACTTCATTCTCTTTATCTGAGCGCATTTTCTTCATAGCCTTTTTGCTCCTTCGCGGTCGCCTGCCGAGCACTGATGATACGAACGCTCTCGCCGCGCGCTGTAAAACATACGACGAGGAGTCGCCCATCGCCTGAGTGACCGATAATGAGTTCTCTTTCCTCCACTTCAGAATGCCATTCGTCAGTGAAAATCAGAGCGAGGGGATTTAAGAATACGGTGGCTGCTTCGTCAAAGTCGACTCCGTGCTTACGCACATTCCTGTCCGCTTTCCTCGTGTCCCACTCGGTTTTCATGAGATTGAAGTATATCGGTCGTCAGCAAATTGTTCACAAGCAAATTCTTATCGACTACAACACACAACGCGCAACGCCGACACAAATCATCAATTCTCCAGCTACAATCCGACAATTTCCTGCCGAACTTCCTCCACCAACTGCATCGCTTCCTCTTCCGACAACTCGTTGTAGGCAGCATTCTCGGCTGCCGCTTCCCGCAACAACGCGAATCGCGCCGCCCGCTGTTCCTGACCGGCCTTATATTCCATGTAGGCATTGTACTCATCGTAGGAAAGAATCACCGCCATCGGCCGCCCATAGGTTTCAACGATAACGGCGTCCCGCTCGACGCGCGCGTAATCGATCGCTTCGCGCGTTTGCTTCTGTAGTTCCGTGGACGTAATGACTTTGGGCATAGTGCAACCTCGCCTGTCAAGATTCCAGGTATTATATATCTTACGTAAAATATAGACCATTAGGAGAATCGAACGCGGATGACGCGGAGATTACGGATTAACACGGATAAGCATATTCTTGCAGCGCCAATCCGCGTACATCCGTGTCATCCGCGTTCTAATTGCCTGGCTCTACTGCCATTCGCGCTCATCAACCACGGGGGGCATATCACTCCCCACCTCCCCAAACCCCACCTCATCCACCTTCACCCGACAAACCCCCTGCACCGCCCCCTTCAACCCCTCGGCGATGGCCGCGCGAAGACCCTCTCCCTCACCCTCTCCCTCGGGGAGAGGGGCATCGACGCGCAGGGCCAGGTGGTCGCGCCCGCCGTCGGGCCGGGTGATGATGGCCTGCATGGCCCGCACGCCGGGAACCTGGGCGGCGGCGAAGCGCAACTGGTTGGGGTGCAGGAACATGCCGCGCACCTTCACCGCCTCGCCGCGCCGGCCGACGAGAATGATCGCCCGCTCCTCTTGCGCGCTTTCCCCCGGCCGCGGATCGACGTTCATCGCCAGATCGCCCGTGCCGAAGCGGATGAGCGGGTAGAGCCGATTGGTGTTGGTGACCACGACCTCGCCCGTCTCGCCCGGGCCGACCGGCTGGCCGCTGTCGGGGTTGACGACCTGGATGAGCGGCTCCGGCAGCAGGCGCATCGCCATGCCTTCGCCGGTATTGACGGCCAGCACACCAAGTTCGGCCGTGGCGTAGGTGTTGATGACCCCCAGCCCATACTGCCGGGTCAGCGTCTGGCGCAGGGCGGGCGGCAGCGGCTCGGCCGTGACCACGGCGCGGTGCAGTTGCAGGCCCACGCCTTTCTCCTCGGCCTTCTGCATCAGGCTCAACAGGAAGCTGGGCGTGCCCACGTAGCCGGTCGCGCCCAGAGTGGCAGCCATCTGCAACTGCAACTCGGTCGGGCCGGTGCCGGCGGGGATGACCGTCGCCCCCAGCCGGGTGAACGCGCCGTCGAACAAATAGCCGGCGGGCACGAGATGGTACGACAGGCTGTTGAGGATGATCTCCCCCGCGCCAAAGCCCACCTCGCGCAGCATCTTCACCGCAGTGTCCCAGGCGGCGTCGTCCTCTTCCGGCCCCGGTTCATAGAGCGGGCCGGGCGAGAAGAAGATGTGGCTGACGGCCGACAGCGGCGCGGCCAGCATCCCGCCGAAGGGCGGCTCGGCCTGTTGCAGGGCGATGGCCTCGTCCTTGGTCAGCACCGGCACGGCGGTCAGATCGGCGACGCTCTTGACGTCTTCCGGCCTGACCCCCGCCCCATCGAGCCGCGCCCGGAAAGCGGGCGAATTGGCGTAGGCGTGTTGGATGATGTCGTGCAATGTGCGCTCGTCCATTTGTCACTGTCCTGTGGTCTGTAATCAGGGGCCGGCGATCCCCATCGTTATCGCTATCGCAATCGCAATCGCTATCGATCTTCGATTACGATTGCGATAACGATAGCGATTGCGGTCGTCGTTCGTCGCTATCCGAGCCAGCGCTTCCGCCGCTTATAATGCTTCACGTCGCGGTAGCTCTTGCGCTCGCCAACGGCGGTCAGGCCCAGATAGAACTCCTTGATGTCGGCGTTCTGGGCCAGATTGTGGGCCGTGCCGTCGAGCACAACGCGGCCGTTCTCCATCACGTAGGCGTAGGTCGCCGTCTGTAGGGCGACGTTGGCGTTTTGCTCCACCAGCAGGATGGACACGCCCGCCTCGCGGTTGATGCGGCCGATGATCTCGAAGATGCTCTGCACCAGCAGCGGGGCCAGCCCCAATGACGGCTCATCGAGCAGCATCAGCCTGGGCTTAGCCATCAGCGCCCGGCCGATGACCACCATTTGCTGCTCGCCGCCGGAGAGATAGCCGCTGGTGCGGTGGCGAAACTCCTTCAGGCGCGGGAAATAGTCGTAGACGCCGTCCAGATCGTCGCGCAGCGCCGCCCCCGACCCGCCGCGAAAGAGCGCCCCGGAGCGCAGATTCTCCTCCACGGTCAGGTGGCGGAAGAGCGGCCGGCCCTCGTGCACCTGCACGATGCCGCGCCGGACGATCTCCTCCGGGCTGAGGCGGTCTAGGCGTTCGCCGTCCAGTTCAACGTTGCCGCGGGTCACCTCGCCCTGCTGGGTGTGCAGCAGGCCGGAGATGGCCTTGAGCGTCGTCGATTTGCCCGCGCCGTTGGCCCCCAGCAGGGCCACGATCTGCCCCGCGCCCACCTCCAGGGTGACGCCGCGCAAGACCAGGATCACGTCGTTGTAGACGACCTCGATGTTGTTGACCTTAAGCATAGTGAAATTAGGTTCTAGGTACTAGGTTCTAGGTGCTAGGGAAGAGCGCTCTTCCCTAGCACCTAGCCCCTAGAACCTAACACCTAGTTACTCGGCGGGCGGGCGGGTGTCGGGCAGTTCGAAGAAGTCTTCGATGACCACGAACTCGATCGCCCCGTCGTCATTCAGTTGCGCCTGACGCACCTGGGCCATGCGCGGCGAGCGGTCTTCGCCGCCGGCTGCCCAGGTCGACATGCCGCCGACGTCGATGGTGCCCATGTCCTGCATAGCATTGAACACCGCTTCGCCGGTCAGCCCCTCGAAGCCAACCGTGTTCATAGCGTGGCGCAGGATGTTGGCGACGCCGAACATCTGGCCGTAGCTGAGCAGATAGCCGATGTCCTTCTTGGCCTCCGGCAGGCCGGCGGCTTCGAAGTCCTCCAGCGCCATCTGGATGCCGGGATTGTCGGTATCATTCCACCAGTAATTGGGCACGATGCCGTAGTAGCCATCCATCAGGGCCGCGTTCTCGCCCAGAATGTTGACCACGTCGGTGTTCATGCTCCAGTTGACGCCGCTGGCGATGACCGAATTCCACGCCCCCAGCGCTTGTAGCGTGCCGATGACCTGAGCCGGGCCGAACGACAGCGATTGGGCCCAGATGACGTTGGCCCCGTTGGCCAGCAGGTTTTGCAGTTGGCCGGTGACGTCGGCCGTGGGCGACACTTCCTGCGACTCCAGCGGCAGCACGGTGATGCCGCGCTCTTCCAGATAGGCCAGGGCGGTGGGCGTAGTCGCGCCCGCGCCGAAGGCGTTGGCCCAGCCGATGACGCCGACGACGATGTCATCGCCCGCGCCTTCCGGCTTCACCTCGTCCCAATTGTCCTGCAACCAGCCCACGAAGCCGGCGAACTGATCAGAATAGATCGGCCCGGTGCCGAAGGTGTAGCCATTGCGCGGGATGTAGAAGGCCTCGTCATTCAGACCGGCGGTGATGTGGGGCGTCTTGTCCTCGATAACCCGATCCTTCAACACGATGGCCGCGCCGCTACCGTAGGACAGGTGCAGCAATGGCGGTGGCTCCTCGGCCTGGAACTGGTCATAGACGGCCACTTCCTGCTCCGGGTTGTACTGCGAATCCTCCAGACGGATCTCCAACGTGACGCCGCAGACGCCGCCCGCGGCGTTGATGCGGTCGACGGCCGCCTTCGAGCCGTTGATGAAGCCATCGCCCAGAATCTGGGCCAGCGGGCCGGTGAGGCCGGCGGCCTGATAGAGGGTGATGATCTCGCCGTCATACGTCTCGGCGCACTCCTCCGCGCCGGCCTCGGCCACCTCTTCGGTGGGGGCCGGTTCTTCGGTGGGAGCCGGTTCCGCGGTGGCCTCGGGCGTGGCCGCCAGATTGGTGGCCGCGGCGGACACGGTGGCCGCGCCGGATTCAACGGCCGACTGGACGGTCGGGGACAGCTCGGTGGCCGCGGCGGACACGGTGGCCGCGCCGGACTCAACCGCCGACTGGACGGTCGGGGCCAGTTCGGTGGCCGCGGCCTGCAACGTCGGCGCGACTTCTTCCACGGCCGCCTGTAACGTCGGGGCCAGGTCCTGCGCCGTCTGGCCGCAAGCGACCAGGGCCAGCAGGCCGACCAACAACACAAACGCGATCACAAATCTCTCTTTCCTCTTCATATCACTTTCTCCTTTCCTTTCTCACACGACCTAAACGATAAACGAAGAACTCCGCGCCGGGGCGAAGAATTCAACGCAGAGGGGCGAAGAGGTGGCGAGTGGCGGGTAGCGGGTGGCGGGTCGCTCTTAACACGCCACTCGCCACTCGCTACCCCTGTCTCTTATACACATCTAGATGTGTATAAGAGACAGCCCCTTCCTGCACGCTGTTGTGGATCAGAAAGGTACCGATTGGCACATCTTTCCCATTCACTTCTATCCA
>OEOF01000041.1_pt1 | contig 21524 bp, 19 predicted proteins | sample 1539701 | NCBI WGS metagenome assembly OEOF01 (sample SAMEA3611561, study PRJEB23397) | activated sludge metagenome | biome: Urban; feature: Wastewater Treatment Plant; material: Activated Sludge | place: Slovenia | collected 2012-09-24 | reverse complement strand
GAGCTAGTGCAATGGATCGATATTTGCGATGGTAACATGCAAGAAGGCAGTTTCAGGTGTGATGTGAACGTGTCAGTTCGCCCAAAAGGCACGGATAAACTTGGCACTCGGCGCGAGATTAAAAACCTCAACTCGTTCAAATTCATGCAGCAGGCGATTGAGTATGAAACGCGCTGGCAGATTGAAACATTGGAAGATGGCGGCACAATTCATCAGGCTACGGTACTGTTTAACCCCGATACCGGCGAAACGCGTGCCATGCGCAGTAAAGAAGAAGCAAATGATTACCGCTACTTCCCTGATCCTGATTTGTTGCCATTAGAAGTGACTGAGGCAGATAAAGCGCGTGTGAAAGCAGAAATGCCGGAGCTGCCGGAATTGATGAAAGCGCGGTTTGAAGTGGAATATGGTTTGAGTTCTTATGATGCGGCCACCTTAACGGCAAGCCGTGACGTGGCGGACTATTTTGTTGCGACTGTGGATGCGGGCGCGGAAGCCAAGCCCACCGCCAACTGGGTGCTGGGCGCGATTTCAGCTAAACTGAATTCAGAAGAAAAAACGATTGCCTGCAGCCCAATATCCACGGGGGTCCTGGCGGCATTGCTGAAACGTATTCAAGACGGCACGATTTCCAATAACGCCGCCAAACAAGTGTTTGAGGCGCTTTGGTCGGGTGAAAATGGTTCGGCTGAAACCGATGTGGATGCGGTAATTGAAAAGTTGGGGCTAAAACAGGTTTCGGATAGCGGTGCGATCGAGGCGATGATTGACGAAGTGCTTGCCGCAAACGCCGCCATGGTGGCCGAGTTTAAAGCAGGTAAGGAAAAAGCCTTTAATGCGCTAGTGGGTCAAGCCATGAAAGCCTCAAAAGGCAAAGCCAATCCGGCGCAGGTGAATGAAATCTTAAAGAAAAAACTGGCTAATTAGCTTATTTTTTAGTTGGCTGGTCCGGTGTTGCAGCGCCAGCAGCGGTCGGTGCCGCGGTGAGTGTGGCCTCTAGCGAGCCTGAGCCAACAGTAGGTTGTTTTAATGCGATAAATCTTTCTTTATCCTCTGCGTAGCGCTTACGCGTGGCTTCCATGTTTAATTTACGTTGGGCCATTTGCTTGTCGATATTGGCCGACTCTAATTTTGACAGTCGTAATTCCTCACTTAAGTAAGGCGGCAGCGGCTTGTTGCGCGCGCGAAAGCTTTGCGCAGTCTTATTGTTGCGCGCGGCTCTGTTTTCGGTACTTATTTTTTGCTGTGAAAGTGCCTGGATAGCAGCTAAATCCGTTTGTAGATTGCGGTCACGCGCCAAATCAATTTCTTCGGCATTGGTGTAAGAGGCCAATAAAATTTTGTCTTTACGTTCTTTATCAAGTTTTTGTTGATCTAAGATTTCATTTTTTGGATCAACTTTAACATTGTGTTTAAGTACCATCCCCTGGCCATTCATTTCGGCATTGTTACGTCCTGCTTCTTGTGCAGGCAGCTTGTCGCCATAATGTGTCACGCCGCTGCTATCCACCCATTTCACGATTTTTTTGCCACTGCCAGCGCTTGAGGATGCGGCTTCATTTTTATTGGCAGCTTGCGCAATATTCGAAATTGCAAATGCGGCCGCAATTAAAGTAAAAAGTATTTTTTGCATTTAAACTTAACCATCTAGATTACGCCATACCGTTGGCGATATTGCTGAATGTTAAGCAAGTGTTGTGCCATATCCTGTTGATTTGATGCAAATTCCAGTAAGTCTTTCAAATTAGCAATGGCGCACACAGGCAAATGATGCAGGGTTTCTACCTCCTGTACGGCCGAAAGTTCGCTTAAGCCCTTTTCCTGCCGGTCCAGGGCAATGGCCACACCGCAAGGCTCTGCGCCGTGCTGCCTGATTAAATCAATGGATTCGCGCACCGAAGTGCCTGCCGAAATAACATCATCAATGATGAGCACCCGGCCTCGCAGTGGTGCCCCCACAATGATGCCGCCTTCCCCATGGTCTTTGGCCTCTTTGCGGTTGTAGGCATAGGGGAAATTGTGACCATTTTTGGCAAACGCGATGGCAATACTTGCCGCTAAGGTGATGCCCTTGTAAGCGGGGCCGAACAGCATGTCGAACTGAATGCCTGATTTTTCGATGCTATTGGCGTAGAATTCGCCTAGCTTGAGCAGGCTTTCGCCGTCATTAAACAGGCCCGCATTGAAGAAATACGGGCTTAAGCGGCCAGCTTTGGTTTTGAATTCACCGAATTTCAGCACCTGTTTTTTGATTGAAAACGCGATAAACGCTTGGCTGATTTGTGACATAACAGAATGAATTGAAAGTAGATAATGCGCATTATAACTGCGAATTTGAATGGAATACGCTCTGCCGCCAGCAAGGGATTTTATAGCTGGTTGCAAAAGCAGCAGGCTGACGTAGTTTGCCTGCAGGAACTTAAGGCACAGGCGGCTGATATGACGCCAGAGATGCTGGCACCTGCGGGCTATCATGGCTATTTTCATTATGCGGAAAAAAAGGGCTACAGTGGCGTAGGCATTTATAGCAAAACAAAACCTGACGCGGTAATTGAGGGATTGGGCATTGGCGATATCGATAGCGAAGGCCGCTATCTGGAGTGCCAGTTTGGCAACCTGAGCGTGGTATCGCTGTATTTGCCATCCGGCTCAAGCGGTGAAGAGCGCCAGGCGTTCAAGTTCAGTGTGATGGCGCGCATTTTGCCGCATCTGGAGGCGCTTGCGAATAATGGCCGTGATGTGGTCATTTGCGGCGATTGGAATATTGCGCATCAGGAAATAGATCTGAAAAATTACAAGGGCAATAAAAAGAATTCAGGCTTTTTGCCTGAAGAGCGCGCCTGGTTGGGCGATTTATTCAGCCGCGTCGGCTGGATCGATGTCTATCGAAAACTGCATCCTGAAACCACGGATGAATGCTACACCTGTCTCTTATACACATCTAGATGTGTATAAGAGACAGAGCTAGTGCAATGGATCGATATTTGCGATGGTAACATGCAAGAAGGCAGTTTCAGGTGTGATGTGAACGTGTCAGTTCGCCCAAAAGGCACGGATAAACTTGGCACTCGGCGCGAGATTAAAAACCTCAACTCGTTCAAATTCATGCAGCAGGCGATTGAGTATGAAACGCGCTGGCAGATTGAAACATTGGAAGATGGCGGCACAATTCATCAGGCTACGGTACTGTTTAACCCCGATACCGGCGAAACGCGTGCCATGCGCAGTAAAGAAGAAGCAAATGATTACCGCTACTTCCCTGATCCTGATTTGTTGCCATTAGAAGTGACTGAGGCAGATAAAGCGCGTGTGAAAGCAGAAATGCCGGAGCTGCCGGAATTGATGAAAGCGCGGTTTGAAGTGGAATATGGTTTGAGTTCTTATGATGCGGCCACCTTAACGGCAAGCCGTGACGTGGCGGACTATTTTGTTGCGACTGTGGATGCGGGCGCGGAAGCCAAGCCCACCGCCAACTGGGTGCTGGGCGCGATTTCAGCTAAACTGAATTCAGAAGAAAAAACGATTGCCTGCAGCCCAATATCCACGGGGGTCCTGGCGGCATTGCTGAAACGTATTCAAGACGGCACGATTTCCAATAACGCCGCCAAACAAGTGTTTGAGGCGCTTTGGTCGGGTGAAAATGGTTCGGCTGAAACCGATGTGGATGCGGTAATTGAAAAGTTGGGGCTAAAACAGGTTTCGGATAGCGGTGCGATCGAGGCGATGATTGACGAAGTGCTTGCCGCAAACGCCGCCATGGTGGCCGAGTTTAAAGCAGGTAAGGAAAAAGCCTTTAATGCGCTAGTGGGTCAAGCCATGAAAGCCTCAAAAGGCAAAGCCAATCCGGCGCAGGTGAATGAAATCTTAAAGAAAAAACTGGCTAATTAGCTTATTTTTTAGTTGGCTGGTCCGGTGTTGCAGCGCCAGCAGCGGTCGGTGCCGCGGTGAGTGTGGCCTCTAGCGAGCCTGAGCCAACAGTAGGTTGTTTTAATGCGATAAATCTTTCTTTATCCTCTGCGTAGCGCTTACGCGTGGCTTCCATGTTTAATTTACGTTGGGCCATTTGCTTGTCGATATTGGCCGACTCTAATTTTGACAGTCGTAATTCCTCACTTAAGTAAGGCGGCAGCGGCTTGTTGCGCGCGCGAAAGCTTTGCGCAGTCTTATTGTTGCGCGCGGCTCTGTTTTCGGTACTTATTTTTTGCTGTGAAAGTGCCTGGATAGCAGCTAAATCCGTTTGTAGATTGCGGTCACGCGCCAAATCAATTTCTTCGGCATTGGTGTAAGAGGCCAATAAAATTTTGTCTTTACGTTCTTTATCAAGTTTTTGTTGATCTAAGATTTCATTTTTTGGATCAACTTTAACATTGTGTTTAAGTACCATCCCCTGGCCATTCATTTCGGCATTGTTACGTCCTGCTTCTTGTGCAGGCAGCTTGTCGCCATAATGTGTCACGCCGCTGCTATCCACCCATTTCACGATTTTTTTGCCACTGCCAGCGCTTGAGGATGCGGCTTCATTTTTATTGGCAGCTTGCGCAATATTCGAAATTGCAAATGCGGCCGCAATTAAAGTAAAAAGTATTTTTTGCATTTAAACTTAACCATCTAGATTACGCCATACCGTTGGCGATATTGCTGAATGTTAAGCAAGTGTTGTGCCATATCCTGTTGATTTGATGCAAATTCCAGTAAGTCTTTCAAATTAGCAATGGCGCACACAGGCAAATGATGCAGGGTTTCTACCTCCTGTACGGCCGAAAGTTCGCTTAAGCCCTTTTCCTGCCGGTCCAGGGCAATGGCCACACCGCAAGGCTCTGCGCCGTGCTGCCTGATTAAATCAATGGATTCGCGCACCGAAGTGCCTGCCGAAATAACATCATCAATGATGAGCACCCGGCCTCGCAGTGGTGCCCCCACAATGATGCCGCCTTCCCCATGGTCTTTGGCCTCTTTGCGGTTGTAGGCATAGGGGAAATTGTGACCATTTTTGGCAAACGCGATGGCAATACTTGCCGCTAAGGTGATGCCCTTGTAAGCGGGGCCGAACAGCATGTCGAACTGAATGCCTGATTTTTCGATGCTATTGGCGTAGAATTCGCCTAGCTTGAGCAGGCTTTCGCCGTCATTAAACAGGCCCGCATTGAAGAAATACGGGCTTAAGCGGCCAGCTTTGGTTTTGAATTCACCGAATTTCAGCACCTGTTTTTTGATTGAAAACGCGATAAACGCTTGGCTGATTTGTGACATAACAGAATGAATTGAAAGTAGATAATGCGCATTATAACTGCGAATTTGAATGGAATACGCTCTGCCGCCAGCAAGGGATTTTATAGCTGGTTGCAAAAGCAGCAGGCTGACGTAGTTTGCCTGCAGGAACTTAAGGCACAGGCGGCTGATATGACGCCAGAGATGCTGGCACCTGCGGGCTATCATGGCTATTTTCATTATGCGGAAAAAAAGGGCTACAGTGGCGTAGGCATTTATAGCAAAACAAAACCTGACGCGGTAATTGAGGGATTGGGCATTGGCGATATCGATAGCGAAGGCCGCTATCTGGAGTGCCAGTTTGGCAACCTGAGCGTGGTATCGCTGTATTTGCCATCCGGCTCAAGCGGTGAAGAGCGCCAGGCGTTCAAGTTCAGTGTGATGGCGCGCATTTTGCCGCATCTGGAGGCGCTTGCGAATAATGGCCGTGATGTGGTCATTTGCGGCGATTGGAATATTGCGCATCAGGAAATAGATCTGAAAAATTACAAGGGCAATAAAAAGAATTCAGGCTTTTTGCCTGAAGAGCGCGCCTGGTTGGGCGATTTATTCAGCCGCGTCGGCTGGATCGATGTCTATCGAAAACTGCATCCTGAAACCACGGATGAATGCTACACCTGGTGGAGCAATCGTGGCGCGGCTTATGAAAAAAACGTGGGCTGGCGGCTGGATTACCAGGTTGCAACACCAGACTTGGCAAAAAGAGCTTTTCAGTCAACTATTTACAAAGAGGAGCGTTTCAGTGATCATGCTCCTTTGATCATTGACTATCAATAATTGATATTTTGCTAACACAGACCTCAAAAAAACAAGTCGGCTGTATTTCTTTGCTGTTATTCGCGATGCTGCAATTTGCGACCGAGCATGCCGTGGCTGGCGCAACGGATATCCCCTCGGGTATCAGTGATGTGTATTCCGATATCGACATGCGCGTCAGGCTTTCTGCAAAATCGAGTGCACCCGCCTGCACAGCCGAGCAATGCGCAGAAAACCTGGTCTTTGATGCGCGCGTACAGTCTTTGGGACGCTACCTGCGCAAGGCCGCTGCTGTGCTGTATCCGCAGCATGAAAAGCTTATTAGCAGCTTTAATTTCGAGATAGCAGAAAAGCAGGATGCCGGCACGGCTTCTAATAACAGAGGGTTGGTGGTCGTGTTTCGCGGCATACAAGATCTACAGTTAAGTGATGATGCGCTGGGCTTCGTGATCGCGCGTGAGATGGCGCATGTCATCGCCGGGCATCACGTGACCAACACCTCCACCAAGCTTGTTATTTCTGCGCTGGCCAGCGTGCTGTTTCCTGCTGTGGCGATTATCGGCGCCTCTAGCGCTGCTGCACAGGCCAGCACGGCTACCTCACTCATTACCAGTGCGGCATCTACCGCCACATCGATGGTGGGCAGTGAAGTCGCCATGGCTAAAATGAAGCCGACACAACTCAGTCAGGCTGATGAAATTGCATACACCATCATGGAAAAATGTGAGTGGGACATCCGTTCAGCAGAAAGTGTGCTGACACAGGGCGATCCACCTAGAACCGCCTGGATGCTTGATTTGCAGTCAAGCCAGAATTATTTGCTGGGTGTCATTGAAAAAGAGGATGCCGCAAATTTACCGCCTGTGGATGATGCTCCAACGGAATTAGCTGAAATCAGCAAAACAATGTAAGGTTTTTTTAATCGCGCATGCCTAAATTCAGCCTGAGGCAATGGCTTAGGAATTACAGAGTTTCAGCGCCAGACTCTGCAGAATTTCCCCGGTTTGGCTGTTCTGCACAAAGATCACCGCGCCCAGGTTTTCAAATTTATAGCCGCGATTTTTCCATTTCGGACTCAGCGTAAAGTTTTTACTGAATTCATTTTGATTATTGATTTGGCTATTCATTTGATAAGCACCAAAAAATTCGCGCACCACGTGATCATGCTTGAGCTCGCGGCCACTGTTTTCACCCGCATTTACTTGGCTTGATAATTTGTTTTCATAAATTGCTACAAAAACATCGGCATTTTTTGCATCAGCTGGCTTCACTGCTTGTGCGCTGGCTTTTAAGGTGATCTCACCGTTGGCCTGAGTAACCGCGCCCAGGCTCAAATTAGCGCGTGACGCCAATTTCTGCGTGGCTTCAATGCGTTGATTCAGGCGTGAATTGTCCCAACCCTTGAAATCCCGGCCGTTGAATACAAACTGCGGGGTGTACACATACCCGCTGCCTGCAAATGCCGCAGTTTTGCGTTGCCGCTCGCTGTATTCGGCTTTAGCGAATCTGTCTTTCCAGCCGATGTAATCCCAGTAATCGACATGAAATGCCAGTGGAATCACTTGTTTGGAATCGTGCTTTAACCCGCTTAGCCATTTATCGGCAGGCGGACAGCTGCTGCAACCTTCAGAAGTATAAAGCTCCAGCAAGGGAACGGTTTGCGCGCCGCTTCTGGCACTACATTCGGCGGCTATTGCAGATTCGCTCATTTCCAGCGTGCTCATCACCACCACTGCCAATAAATTCTTCATCATGTTGTCCAAAAAGACTAATGAGCGTTAGTCGTTAAAATCAACAGAGGCTTACAAATTATTCTACGCAGAGCTTAGGTACTTTCGTTAGAATATGTTTTTAAGTCTAAAAACTAGAATAACGCTACTCATGTTAAATCAAATTCAGCGCATACAACGGCTTACCGCAACATTGTTTCTAGGGGTTGCGTCAGGCTTGCCGCTGGCGCTCACCGGGCAGGCGATGCAGGCCTGGCTTACCACGGATGGTGTGGCTATTGCTACTATCGGATTTTTAGCATTGGTGGGCGTGCCGTATACATTCAAGTTTTTATGGGCGCCGTTGATGGATCGTTTTGAGCCGCCTTTGCTCGGCCGGCGCCGGGGCTGGCTAGCGCTCACCCAGCTGGTGCTGGCAGCCAGCATCTATTATCTTTCGACAATATCCTATGTAATCAATCCCGCTGCATTCGCGGCGGTTGCATTGTTAGTGGCGTTTTTATCTGCTTCGCAAGATATAGTGATTGATGCTTACCGCACGGATTTATTACCGGTTGATGAACGCGGCATCGGCGCATCCATGTCGGTTCTGGGGTATCGCATCGGCATGATTTTATCCGGGGGCATTGCCCTGATATGGGCAGATCAATGGCATAGCTGGAACCGCGTTTATGCCATGATGGCAGGCATTATGCTGTTTGCAGCCATATTTTCCTTTGTGTTTTTGCCTGCGGTAAAAAGTGATATTAAACCGCTGAATTCAGATCCGAAAAAAGAATTGCTAGGTTTTTTAGCGCTGGTGGCAGGGGTGATGGTCGGAGTATATCTTACGCGACTGGCCTTTGTTTTTGCCGGAGTGGATTTGGAAGGCGCAAATAAATGGATGCAGTTGGCTTTTGTGCTGGCCAGCCTGGGCGTAGCATTGCCTTTGGGCGTAAAAGCCGCGCAAAGCGTTGGATTTGCTACACTTACCCAGTCGCTATCCAATTATTTTAGCCAAAAAAGCGCATGGGCATTTCTGATTTTAATTATTCTCTATAAGCTGGGTGATGCCTTTGCCGGCAGCCTGTTTACACCGTTTTTACTTAAAGGCATGTTGTTTACCCAGATTGAAGTGGGCATTGTAAATAAAATCATCGGGATCTGGCTTACCATTATTGGCGCATTTCTGGCTGGCCTGCTGATGATGCGCCTTACGCTGTTTCAGGCACTTATGAGTTTTGGCGTACTGCAATTAGTCTCAAACTTTGGTTTTTACGCATTGGCGGTATTGGGCAAGGGGGCGTGGGGCAGTTTTACATTAATGCCGTTTGATCTGGGTTTCGTGGCTGTGGCTACTGCCACCCCGATTGACGGCTTGCTGATGAGCGCGATTGCATTGGAAAATATTACCAGCGGCATGGGCACGGCAGCTTTTGTGGCGCTGCTGATGAGTTTATGCAGCAATCAATTCAGCGCTACACATTATGCACTGCTTTCGGCACTGGCTGCCGTGGGGCGCATTTACGTGAGCCCGGTTGCCGGCGTGCTGTCAGAAAGCTTCGGCTGGCCAAACTTCTTTTTGTTTTCAGTCGCAACGGCTGTGCCAGGGATCGTGATGCTCTGGTGGATGCGGCAATCCATCCATCAAATCAGTCAAAAACCCGGTTAATTTGACCTCAGGCGGTACATTGCCAGATTGCCCAGTAAGTTCGGCATAAAGCTTACTTCATCGCCATCGGTAATCACTTTGCGTTCTAGAATGGAAATTTTGTGATTTTTACAAAATTGATCGAAATCATTTATCGTGCAAAGATGCACATTGGGCGTGTCATACCATTGATATGGCAGGGTTTTTGAAACAGGCATATTGCCGCTGATGATTTGCAAGCGATTGCGCCAATAGCCAAAATTCGGGAAAGTGACGATGATTTCTCGACCAACACGCAACATTTCCTGCACGATTTCTTCAGTTTTGTGCATGGCTTGCAGGGTTTGAGAGAGAATCACGGTGTCGAATGACTGGTCTTCAAAACCAGACAAGCCGTCTTCCAAGTCCATCTGAATCACATTGGTGCCGTTTCTCAGACAGGCCAGCCAGTTGGCGTCATCTTTTTCCACGCCGTAGCCTTTTACTTCAAGCGAATCACGCAAATAGACCAGCAACTCGCCATCGCCACAACCCAAATCAAGCACTTTTGAGCCAAACCCTACCCAGCCGGCGATAATCGCAAAATCCTGCCTATATTTTCGGCTTAAATTTGTAATATTTACATTTTCTGACATGCTAAGTCTCGATTTTTTGTAAATAATTGCGCAAAATGCTGTGATAATGCGCATCCGGCATCAAAAACGCATCGTGGCCGTGCAGCGCAGTGACTTCGGCATAGCTGACGGTCCGCTCATTATCCAGCAAGGCTTTCACAATCTCGCGCGAGCGGTCAGGTGAAAAGCGCCAGTCGCTGGTGAATGAAACGACCAGGAACCTGGCTTTCACCTTGCTCAGGGCTTTGCTCAAATCACCGCCATATTCAAGTGCGGGATCATAGTAATCCAGTGCGCGTGTCATGCGCAGATAAGTGTTGGCATCGAACTCGCCGGCGAATTTATCGCCTTGATAGCGCAGGTATGATTCCATCTCAAATTCCACATCAAAGCTATATTTGATGGTGTCTTTGAGTTTGCGGCCGAATTTTTCGCCCATCGCGTCGTCACTCAAATAGGTGATATGCCCAAGCATGCGCGCGATACGCAAGCCTCTGCGCGGCACGGTGTTGTGTGCGTAGTAATCACCATCGTAAAATTCCGGATCGGTAATAATCGCCTGGCGTGCCACTTCGTTAAACGCCATATTCTGTGCGGTCAGGTTGGGTGCAGAGGCGATGACCAGCGCGTGCTTTATTCTTTCCGGGTAAGCGATCGTCCACTGCAAAGCCTGCATGCCGCCCAGGCTGCCGCCGATGATAGCGGCCAATTGCTGAATGCCCAACTGGTCTAACAAACGCGCTTGCGAATTGACCCAATCTTCTACTGTCACGATGGGAAAGCTGGCGCCATAAGGTTTTTTACTGTCAGGGTTGATGCTGCTTGGCCCGCTGGAGCCGTGGCAGCCGCCCAGATTGTTGACACCGATCACAAAAAATTTGTGGGTGTCCAGCGGTTTTCCAGGACCGACCAGGTTATCCCACCAGCCAGCGTACTTGTCGCTTTCAGCGTGCTTTCCAGCGACATGGTGGTTGCCAGAAAGCGCATGGCAGATGAGCACGGCGTTGCTTTTTGCAGCATTGAGCGTGCCATAGGTTTCATACACCAAATCAAATTGCGGCAATACTTCTCCGCTTTTTAGCGTGAACGGTTCGCTAAAATGGGCAGTTTGCGGGGCAACGATGCCAATAGAGTTATTTTCAGCCATTTCGTGATTATACTATGTGTTATGGCACAAACTAACGCTCACAATATACAAAGCTTTCATGGTCATACGCCGCAACTGGCGGCAGGGGTTTATGTGCATCAAGCCGCAACCGTGATCGGCGAGGTTGCGCTGGGAGAGGATGTCTCCGTGTGGCCGGGTGCAGTGATCCGCGGCGATATTAACTTTATCCGCATCGGCACGGGCAGCAACATTCAGGATTGTGCTGTATTGCACGTGAATCACAAGTCTACCCAGGACCCAATAGGGGCGCCGTTGGTGATAGGCAACAATGTTACCATCGGCCACAGCGTGATTCTGCATGGCTGCACTATTGAAGATGAATGTTTAATCGGCATGGGCAGCATCGTGATGGATAAAACCGTTGTGCAAAAACATGTGCTGGTGGCGGCGGGCAGCCTGGTGCCAGCTGGAAAAGTGCTGGAAAGCGGTTATCTTTATATGGGCAGCCCGGTCAAGAAAGTACGTGCTTTAACGGAGCAGGAAGTCGCATTCTTTATGGGTTCGGCAGAGGGATACGTGAAGTTAAAAAATGCATATTTGCGGGATGAAAGCAAGGATGGTTAAAAAAGATTGAAGCGGGGTGAACTGTTAAAGCAGGATATTTGGCAAATCCGCAACAGAGTCCAGCAGCAGGTCTGGCTTGATAGCTGAAGCATCAGCGTAGGCCTGGCGATATTTGCCTGTACGCACTAGCGCGCTCTTGATACCTGCCTGCTGTGCGCCGCCAATATCGGAATCGATATCATCCCCTACCATCAACGCTTGTCCGGCACTTAGCCGCATGTCTGCCAGTGCAATGTTGAAAAAATCAGCAGAAGGTTTGCCAATCATCATGGCCTGGCTGTTGCTGGCATACTCAAGCCCATGAATAAAGGCGCCAATGTCCATCTGCAAGCCGTGCTCAGTCTGCCAGAAACGATTTTTATGAATGGCGATGAGTTTCGCGCCGCGCATCAGGCAGGCAAACACTTCGTTTAACATCTGGTAAGTCCAGGCATTGCCAATATCGCCAACGACAATATATTCTGCCTCCGTGTCCGATTGCTTAAAGGCTGCAAAATCTTTTTTAACGTCATCTGCCAGCAGAAAACGGCATATCGGATCAGTCTGCGTTTTAAGAAAATTGAGCGCTGCCTGAGGTGCGCTGATGATTTCTGCCTGCGGAATATCAAAGCCAAGCGCGTTGATTTTCTTTTGCAGCGATTGCAGAGAAAGCGTGCTGGTATTGGTGATAAACCGGCATATAAGCGCACTGTTGCGAATTTTATTGACTGCCTCAATCGCGCCAGCCACGGGGGAGCTGCCTACATAAAGCACGCCATCCAAATCGAACAGCACACCTTTTATTGACGTAAAGTCTTTCATTACACACCTCGCCACCTAAATACAGTCGTTAGACAGCACATACTTTATTTTATCAATAATTCTGATAAAAGTTATATCAAGCAGCCTTGGGTAACACGCTCGTTGTCGCCGAAATCCTTCACCGAGCTAATGGTTGTGAACCCATGTTGGGTAAGCAGCTTTCTTACTTCACTTGCCTGATTGTAGCCATGCTCCAGTAGCAGCCAGCCATGCGGGTTTAGGTGTTGCGGCGCGGTTTTTACAATTTGGCGAATAGCATCTAAACCATCCTTGCCCGAAGCCAGCGCGCTGATTGGCTCAAAGCGCAAATCGCCTTGCTGCAGGTGCGCGTCATCCTGCTCGATATACGGCGGATTGCTGATAATCACATCATATTTTTCATTATTTAATGCGCTAAACCAATTGCTTAAAACAAAGTTGATATTCGTGATGTTTAAGTTTCGTGCATTCTCAAGTGCTATATTTAATGCGGCCTGCGAGGCATCTGTGGCGGTTACATGTGCTTGTGGGCGGTGTTTGGCGATTGCCAGCGCAATCGCGCCGGTACCGGTGCCGAGATCCAGTATCTTGCTAGTTGTATTTTGCGGGATTTTAGCTAATGCGGCTTCTACCAAGGTTTCCGTGTCGGGCCGTGGAATCAGCGTGTCAGGGGTAACTTTGAGTTTAAGCCCGTAAAATTCACGGTAGCCCAAAATATAAGCGATTGGCTCGCCATTTAAACGCCTTTGTAGCAGTGCTTCAAAGGCCGCATGGATATTGGGCTGCAGGGCATCGTTTTCATGTGCAATCAACCATGCACGATTCACGTTTAACACGTGTTGCAACAAAAGCTGCGCTTCAAGTGTGGCTTCAATGCCATCTAATCTTGATGCGGCACCGAATAAGGCGAATTTAATCGATTGCATACTCAAGTAATCCGCTATCAAACGTGCCAATGTTTTAATACAATTTCTATAATGAAACAGGGTGGAGACAAATGATTGAAAAACAAAATATGAAAATAAACCAGATGTAACTAATTGCTTGAATTTGCTTCTTTTATCTGGATTGCAGTGCGCTATTCCCCCATAAAAAATAATATCAAAAACTTCCTTATTGGTAGCTGTTTGCGGCCGACTAAATTGAACTAAACTTTTTTGATCAAGATTTTTATTTAATTCGTCAATGGAGTTTTTTATTTGATTTTTTATTTGGGTATATTTCTCTGACCAAGTGTCAGAATACTCCCCAATCTTTTCAATAGAAAAGCCATCACGAGGTTGGATTAGTAACCTTAAATTTAGACAGAATGCATCCAAAGCCTCTTCGTTCAGCCTATCATGAGCCAGCCAGTTACCATTTACTATTGCCTCCATATCCGAAAGGCCATGTTTACTAGTAGCCCATTCCCAAAAAGAACTTTTTTCTAATTTATAAAATTTCTCGAGAAATAAAATTAGATTCTCATCCATCACGGGAAGCTAAAAGCTTAACTTTCTTCGCCCAAACTCGCCAGCAAATCTGCCTGATGTTCAGCCGATAGCGCGCCAATCAGTTCGTCCATATCGCCCTCGGTAATCGCATCGATTTTATACAGTGTGAGGTTGATGCGGTGATCGGTGATGCGGCCTTGCGGGTAGTTGTAGGTGCGGATGCGCTCGCTGCGGTCGCCGCTGCCGATCAGGCTTTTGCGCTCACTGGCGATTTTAGATTGCTGCTCATCCACCTGTGCGGCTTTGATGCGCGCAGCCAGCACGGCCATGGCTTGCGCCTTGTTGGCATGCTGGCTGCGGCCCTCCTGACATTCCACCACAATGCCGGTGGGGTTGTGCGTAATGCGCACAGCAGAATCGGTTTTGTTGATGTGCTGGCCGCCCGCGCCGCTGGCGCGGAAAGTATCAATGCGAATATCGGCGGGGTTGATCACCACATCATTAATCTCATCTGCCTCCGGCAACACCGCCACGGTACACGCGCTGGTATGGATGCGGCCCTGCGTTTCGGTGTCCGGCACGCGCTGCACGCGGTGCCCGCCACTTTCAAATTTCAGCTTGGAATACGCGCCATAACCGATAATCTTGGCGATAATTTCCTTGTAGCCACCCATTTCGCCTTCGTTGGCGGACATCACTTCCACTTTCCAGCCCTGGCGCTCAGCATAGCGCGAATACATGCGGAACAAATCGCCCGCGAACAGGCCAGATTCGTCGCCGCCTGTACCTGCACGGATCTCTAAAAAGATATTCTTCTCATCGTTAGGGTCTTTAGGCAGCAACAGTTTTTGTAGCTCAAGCTCAACCGCCTCCAGCTTGGCCTTGCCCGCTTCGATTTCTTCCTGCGCAAATTCTTTCATGTCCGGGTCGCTCAACATCTTCTGTGCTTCCGCCATGTCGGCTTCGGTTTGCTCAAATACATGATATTGCTCAACGATCGGCGTGATTTCAGCATGCTCTTGGGTAAGTTTGCGATAATTATCCATATTATCGGTCACGCCCTCAGAACTCATCAGGCGGTTCAGTTCTTCTAAACGCTCGCTCAACGTGGCGAGCTTTCTAATCATGCTGGGTTTCATTGGCTGGCTTTGTTAAATTAATTTTTGATTTGATAGAGATTACGTAACAGTGCTTCCAGTTTCACGTGTTCGTCACCATGCGACTGGTGCAGCGCATGACTGGGGGCATGCAGGAATTTGTTGGTCAGTGCGTTGCTTAAGGTTTCTAGCGCCTTTTCCGGGCTTTCGCCTTTTTGAATGAGTTTGAGCGCTTTTTCAAGCTCGGTTTTGCGCATTTCTTCCGCCTGGTCGCGCAAAGCTTTGATGGTGGGCACTGAATCGCGCTTTTTAAACCAGTGCATAAAGCTTTCAACGCGCGCCTCCACTATCTTTTCGGCGCTCATTGCGGCCTCCTGGCGGTTCACCATGCCGTCATTCACTACCTGTGCCAAGTCGTCTACGGTGTATAGAAACACATCGTCCAATTCAGCGACTTCGGGCTCGATGTCGCGCGGCACGGCCAGATCGACCATAAACATAGGACGGTGGCGGCGCGCTTTAACCGCGCGCTCTACCATGCCCAAGCCGACAATCGGCAATTGGCTGGCGGTGCTGGTGATGACGATATCAAAGTCGGCCAGATGGTCAGGTAAATCATGCAGTAAAATGGCTTTTCCGCCGATCTTTTCGGCTAAATCAGAGCCGCGCTCGATGGTGCGGTTGGCCACAGTCATGGATTTTGGTCTCTGCGCTGCAAAATGGTCTGCACAAAGCTCGATCATCTCGCCGGCGCCGATAAACAGCACGTTTTGGTCGCTAATGTCGCCGAAAATGCGCTGCGCCAGCTTGACGGCTGCAGCGGCCATCGAAATGGAACTGCTGCCGATGTCGGTGTTGGTACGCACTTCTTTGGCGACTTCAAATGTGCGCTGGAAAAGCTTATGCAGCAAGGTGCCCAGTGTGCCTGCATCCTGCGCGATTTTGACCGATTGCTTGAATTGTCCCAGAATCTGCGGCTCGCCCAGCACCATGCTATCGAGACCGGAAGCCACGCGGAAAGCGTGTTTCACCGCATCCTGGTTGCTTAGTGTATATGTATAAGGTTGAACATTGTTTAAATCGAGGTGGTGATACTGCGCGAGCCAATTGACGATAGGCTCAGGCGCACTCGATTGCACGTAAATCTCCGTGCGGTTGCAGGTGGACAAAATCGCCGCTTCGGTTGCGTTTTTTTCGGTTAAGTCGTTGAGCGCATGGCGGATAATCTCATTATTAAACGCCACGTGTTCGCGGATGGAAATAGGTGCGGTGTTGTGATTGACACCAATCGTATAAAGCTGCATAAGCGTATTTTATCAACTCATTTATAAAGTTTTAAATTTTATTGCTATTAAATCAGGCATGGAGTAAAGAAATCTTCGAGATAGTCGGCAGCAATGAGTTGATGAAATTACATCGCGTATTTTGGCTTATCGGCTTATCTTAAGCAAGAAATAGCGTTAAAATAACGCTTTATCCATTAACTAGATGACAGGATCAGCCATGAGTAAAACTTTTAGAATCGCCCCCAGTATTTTATCTGCTAACTTCGCCAAACTTGGCCAAGAAATTGACGATGTGATTACCTCAGGTACAGATCTTGTGCATTTTGACGTGATGGATAACCACTATGTGCCGAATCTGACCATTGGCCCACTGGTTTGTGAAGCGATTCGCGAGACTGCCAAACGCGTGGGCGGCATTATCGACGTGCATCTGATGGTAAAACCAGTCGACCGCATTATTCCTGATTTTGCCAAGGCAGGCGCGAATATTATCACTTTCCACCCGGAAGCGTCTGAGCATATCGACCGCAGTCTGGCCATGATACGCGATCTGGGCTGTAAATCCGGCTTGGTGTTTAACCCGGCCACACCGTTAAATTACCTGGACCACGTGATGGATAAAGTGGACATGGTGCTATTAATGTCTGTGAACCCGGGCTTCGGCGGGCAAAAATTCATTCCAGAAACCTTGAATAAATTGCGTTTGGCACGCGCCAAAATTGACGCCTATACCAAAGCGACTGGCCGCGAAATTTGGCTGGAAGTGGACGGTGGCGTGAATGCACAGAATATAGCGGAAATCGCGAAAGCGGGTGCAGACACATTCGTGGCGGGTAATGCCATTTTTACTCAAGGTAAAGAGTCGGATAAAAATCGCTACAACAGCATTGTGGCAGAAATGCGCGCGGCTTTAGCTACGGTTTAGAAAGCTTGGAAAACCAATGCGAGCAGGTTTTCGCGTTAAAGCCGTCATGTTCGACCTTGACGGCACCTTGGTTCACACGGCACCGGAGATTGCGGTAGCGGCAAATTTGATGCTGGCTGATTTGAATCGGCCGGCATTGCCTTACAACCAAATCGAAGGCTACATAGGTGAAGGCGCACAAACTTTGATTAAGCGCTGTTTAACAGAAAGATCAGGCTTAACAGAACAACAAAACGCAGAATCCGATGCAGCGTTATTCGAGCAGGCGGAACATCTGTTTTTTAAGTATTACGCCAATAATGTGGTGGAAAGCAAGCCATATGCCGGTGTGATTGATGGCTTGCAAGCCTTATTTAATAAGGGGTTCAGGCTGGCCTGCGTGACGAATAAACCGGAAAAGTTTACTTTGCCTTTGCTGCAGAAATGCGGATTGGCCGATTTCTTTGAAATGGTGGTTTCCGGAGATACGTTGCAAAAAAAGAAGCCAGACCCTATACAATTACAGCACATTTGTGCAAAATTCGATGTGCCGGTGTATGAGGCGATGCTGGTAGGCGATTCTGCTACCGATATTCGGGCGGCGCAGGCTGCGGGTTGTTTTATTGTGACAGTGCCTTACGGTTACAATCAAGGCAAGGCGATTGACACATCGCAAGTCGATGCGACGATTGAAGATTTAACGGATTTAACAACACTCATTTATACGTAAACAATATGATTTTTCTAAACAATAATTTTCTAGGTTGGCGTCGCTCTTGGCGAAGCTAGCAATGTCTGCCTAAATGAGGCAGAGCGATACTGGCGGTTAGCACAGGTCAATAACCGCGAATTTTAGAAAATTATCAGGAAGAATTATGTTTACCACAATCAATCAAACCGAATTCAACGCGCTAGCCCAGCAAGGCTATAATCGCATTCCGCTCGTGTTAGAGACGTTTGCCGATCTGGATACGCCGCTATCGCTTTATCTCAAACTTGCCAATGTGCCGTTTTCCTACTTGCTGGAAAGTGTACAGGGCGGCGAGCGCTTTGGGCGCTATTCCATCATTGGCCTGCCTGCTAGAACACGCATTGTAGCGCACGGCTTCACGGTGCAAGTGCTTGAAGACGATGTGGTCAAAGAAACACATGAAAACACCAATGCGCTGGACTTCGTAAAACAATTTCAAGCGCGTTTCAAAACCCCGCCTTATGAAGGTTTGCCGCGTTTTACCGGCGGTTTGGCAGGGTATTTTGGTTATGAAACCATCCGTTATATTGAAAAACGCTTAGCCAACACACAAAAACCTGACGCAATCGGCACGCCGGATGTATTGCTGATGGTGTCAGAAGAAATTGCCGTGGTGGATAACTTAAGCGGCAAGCTATATTTTATTGTTTACGCCAACCCGAGTGACGCCGATGCGTATGAAAACGCGCGCAAGCGCTTGAACGATCTGGTAGCGCAATTGCGCAAAACCGTGGCAATTCCAGAATCGGCCGCTACAGCAATGACGCAAGCCAATTCCGAATTTGGCGAGGATAATTTCAAAGCAGCCGTTAAGCGCGCCCAGCAATATATCCTAGATGGCGATATCATGCAGGTGGTGCTGTCTCAGCGCATGACGCAGGAATTTTCTGCGCCGCCATTGTCGCTGTATCGCGCACTCAGAAGTCTGAACCCCTCGCCTTATATGTTTTATTACGATATGGGCGATCACCACGTGGTGGGTGCGTCACCGGAGATTCTGGTGCGGCTGGACGACGGCGTGGTCACCTCGCGCCCGATTGCGGGAACGCGGCCGCGCGGCAAAACACGTGAGCAGGATCTGGCTTTGGCGGATGAGCTTTTGGCCGATCCGAAAGAGCGTGCCGAGCATGTGCAGCTCATGGATCTGGGACGCAATGATGTCGGCCGTGTCGCGCAAATCGGCACGGTAAAAGTGACCGATAACATGATGATAGAGCGTTACTCGCACGTGATGCATATTGTGAGCAACGTAGAAGGCAAACTCAAGCCTGGCCTGGATGCGATCGACGTGCTGAAAGCAACCTTCCCCGCGGGCACGGTTTCCGGGGCACCCAAAGTACGGGCGATGGAAATCATAGACGAGCTGGAACCGAGCAAGCGCGGCATTTATGCCGGGGCAGTGGGTTATCTGGGCTTTAATGGTGACATGGATGTGGCGATTGCGATTAGAACGGGTGTGATTAAGGATGATATGCTCTATGTGCAGGCTGGCGCGGGCATCGTGGCCGATTCCGTACCGCTCTCGGAATGGATTGAAACGCAAAACAAAGCCAAAGCCGTACTGCGAGCGGCTGAACTGGTGCAGGCAGGCCTAGATTCAAATTCAGAGCTTGATTCGAAAGAAGGTAATTGATATGTTGCTCATGATAGATAATTACGACTCTTTTACCTACAACCTTGTGCAGTATCTGGGCGAGCTTGGGCAGGATGTGCAGGTGTATAGAAACGATGAAATTGATTTAAAAAAAGTCGCCGAACTCAAACCGCGCTATATTGTGATTTCGCCCGGCCCTTGCACGCCGAATGAGGCAGGTATCAGCGTGCCGCTGATTCATGAATTTGCAGGCAAGATTCCACTGCTGGGCGTGTGTTTGGGGCATCAAAGCATCGGTCAGGCGTTCGGCGGCAAGATTGTTCATGCCAAGCAGCTCATGCATGGTAAAACTTCGCTGATCCACCATAAGAATATCGGCGTGTTTAAGGGCTTGCCTAACCCGTACACTGCCACGCGCTATCACTCACTGGTAATCGAACGCGAAACGATTCCGGATTGTCTGGAGATTACCGCATGGACAGACGATGGCGAGATTATGGGCGTGAAACATAAAACGCTGGCAGTAGAGGGTGTGCAGTTCCATCCGGAATCCATTCTCACCGAGCATGGCCACGATTTGTTGAACAACTTTTTGAAGGCCTATTAAGTGGTTTTTAAAGAGTCTTTAGAACATGTGTTGAATGGCAAAGACTTAAGCCATACCGACATGCTTACGCTGATGCAGCAAGTGATGGGCGGTGAGCTTACACCTGCGCAAATTGCCGGCCTGGTGATTGCATTGCGCCAGAAAGGCGAGAGCGTCGATGAAATCACCGCCGCTGCGACCGTAATGCGCCAGCTTTCAGCCAAAGTGGAAATCCGGGATAGAACGCATCTGGTGGATACCTGCGGTACCGGTGGCGATGGCATTCAAACCTTCAACGTTTCTACTGTTTCGGCGATTGTCGCGGCCGCTGCAGGCGCAAAGGTCGCCAAGCATGGCGGGCGCTCAGTGTCTTCAACTTGCGGCAGTGCCGATGTGCTGGAAGTGCTGGGCGTGAACGTAAATTTAACACCAGAACAAGTTGCCAGATGTGTGGATGAAATCGGTATCGGTTTTATGTTTGCGCCCAATCACCACAGCGCCATGAAACACGCCGCGCCTGTACGCCGCGAGCTGGGCGTGCGCACCATTTTCAATCTGCTTGGGCCGCTTACCAACCCCGCCAATGCCAAGCGTCAGGTGATGGGCGTATTCAGCAAAGAGTTAACGTTAAAACTTGCCAAAGTATTGCAAAAACTAGGCTCCGAACACGTGCTGGTGGTGCACGGTGCGGACGGTATGGATGAAATCTCATTCACTGGTGATACTTTTGTGGCCGAACTCAAGGACGGAAAAATTGCGCAATACACGGTTAACCCTGCCCAGTTTGGCTTGAGTTTACATGCCTTAAAAAGCATTCGTGTGGAGAATGCGGAACAATCGAAGGCGATGATCCTGGATGTGCTTGATGGTAAGACGAGCGCGGGTAAAAGTAGCGCAGCACGCGACATTGTACTGATGAACGCGGGTGCGGCGATTTATGTGGCGGGCGTGGCAGATAGCCTGCAGACAGGCATCCACATGGCGGCAGCCGTCATTGATAATGGTGCGGCACTTGCCAAACTGGAGGCGCTTAAACAAAGCACCGCAGCATGAAAAAGCATCTTTTCTATATCTTGTTACTAAGCCTGCTGGTTGCCTGTAAGCAATATGAGGCAAGCAATGCAGGTGTTGGCGAATCCCAAAAATCTGCGCAACTACAAGGTGCCACCCAATCGCAGGGCGATAATGCCGCCCTTATTCAGGCGTTTCAAAACAAAAAGAGCAATATTTTTGTAGAAGGCCACGGAGTCGTAAAAAAGCGGCTGCCTGATGACAGCAAAGGTTCGCGGCATCAAAGGTTTTTAGTCAGTATTTCACCGGAGCAAACATTATTGTTTGCGCATAATATCGATTTGGCCTCAGT